>ULRA01062210.1_pt1 | contig 17242 bp, 10 predicted proteins | sample 1954981 | NCBI WGS metagenome assembly ULRA01 (sample SAMEA4835669, study PRJEB28245) | human gut metagenome | biome: gut microbiome; material: fecal sample | place: Denmark | collected 2008
ATGGTAGGATGGTGCATGTCTACACTATTGCTGAATAGTTACAATACTTAAGAGAATTGTTAAACAAGTAAAGAAGCATTGGCATGGATCATTTAATAGCAGACTCGGGAATCCATTTTATCACTCGTGAGATGGAGTTTAATCCTTCGGAGCCTTTGGTGCTGGGCAACGGAGGAACGTTGAAGTATTCTTTTGTCGAGGCCATAGATTTTCTGGAAGGTTTTAAGGTTTTCAACCTACTATATTATCATCCAGTAGAAAACAAATATATACCGATAGACGAGTTGCAGGCATCCGAAGATGCCGTGATGCGTCGTCCCAATGGTCGGGAAGAACTGGATGCCTCAGGAATGGTCCAGATGGCGCCCGAAACCAGCATTTCGCTCTTTACAACCTACAGTGATGGGGACGAGGACATATACAGCATCAATTCCCTCCAGTCTTTTCGCGTTGTCAATCCCCAGGACGGTCACTCGCAGGTGTCAGCCTTTGAAATGCTTTTGGACAAATGGCTTCCCATGCCTATGTTCCGAAAAGAGGTTGATGGGGTGACGACTAATGCCCCACTTGCCTGGTGCCGAATGAAAATGCAGCGGATTGGCGAGGGGAAAAAGAAGGGAATGGAAAAGTTTCGCTTGATATGGGCTTTTGACACCAAAATGGGCGAAGATGAGTGGTCAATGCTGAGGCCCTTCGTGTCGGAAGAAGACAATGGCGTTTGCAACTATACGCTTTGCAACAAGGTGGACCTGTTGCTCGACTTCTTGTCGTCTGACGAGAAATTCCATGCGTTCTCAGATTACATAGCGTTCTTGCTGGGAATTGATATGGCGAACGACAGCAAGAAATACAAGGCGTTTTATATCTATTTTATCAACTTCATTCGCTTGTCTGGCGCTTCTCCTGAGGTAGCGCTGCATCACAATGTCAAAAAGCAAATCGATGTAGATTTAGTGCTTGATATTGGTAATTCCAGAACGTGTGGAATCCTTTTCGAGGAAGGACAGTTTACACAGGGCAAGATGTTGGAACTTCGTGACCTTTCAACCCCATGGATCTGTTATGAAAACAAGACGTTCGACATGCGCGTCGTGTTCCGTAAGGCCGATTTTGGCAATGACATCGTCTTGGATGAGGAATTATTTCAGTGGCAAAGTTTTGTCCGTATTGGCGAGGAGGCCCGCCGTTTGGTGTATCGTTCGCTTGAGGAAGAAGGACTTTCTGAAAAGACGACCAACTACTCCAGCCCCAAAAGATACCTATGGGACCTGAAGGAGTATGAAGGGCAGTGGGAGAATCTGATCACCATGGACGACCCCTACGGAGTGCTCTTGTCACCCGATGTGGCTGTCCCAGTCCTCTCTAAATTGTTCAAGAACGACGGCACTTATGATCCGGCAGAAGGGGATGAAAACCAATTGGAACTGGTCGATTTCGAGCAAAAGGAGCATCATTATTCTCGCTCCTCATTGATGACCTTTGCTTTCATCGAGATATTTCAGCACGCATTGGCTCAAATCAACTCTGCCAAGTACAGAGAGAAATGGGGCAATGTCGATGTGAAGCGCGTCATCCGAAATGTGATTATTACCTGTCCCACCGCAATGCCACTCTCCGAACAGGTCTTTTTGAGAAAGAGCGCCAGAGATGCGTATGACGCTTTGACCCAATGCAACACTTCTCTGAAGATGGCATCGATCATTCCTTCCCCCGAAGCATTGCAGGTGACAGACCCCTATGCGCCTATCGAACGCAAAGTGTGGAAATATGATGAGGCTTCTTGCTGTCAATTGGTGTATCTGTGTGCAGAAATCACCCAGCGATATGGTGGAGAGGTTCACAAGTTCTTTGAACTGAAGGGCCATGTCCGTCCGGAGATGGCAGCACAAGGTTATACGGGCAAGTCGCTCACGATCGGCACGATTGATATCGGAGCGGGCACTACTGACATCATGATCTGTTCCTATCAGTACGAAGGAGCGGGAGCCTCCAGGATCACTCCCAATCCCTTGTTCTGGGATAGTTTCTATTTGGCTGGTGACGACATCCTTCGCAGTCTAGTACAGAATGTGGTCATTGAGGGCAAAGATATTGAGTCTCCCGACTTGGGCAATATCAGTTCGGCCTTAACCTCCCGTATCACCAGCATGACGGACGACGAACTGAGACAGATGCCTTGTTTGGACAATATCGTATATGCAGCCAAAGTCAATGACATCTGTCTGACTGCCGACAAAGATGAGAAGAAGGAAAAGAAGGTGGCCTTCGCTTCAAATCTCATCCACGACTTTTTTGGCACAGACAGTTCGATGATGGGGTGCCGTGACCGCCGCTGCCGCAATGATTTTAACACGCAGATTTCGGTGCCAATAGCACAGAAAATGATGGAGCTGCTACGCTCACATCGTCCGTCGAAGTTGTACTCGTTTGGCGAGTTGTTCCCTGATGTCAAGCCTGCCGACTATCTGCTCGATTACTTTGAACACCACTTCGGATTTAGGTTCGAAGAACTGTCTTGGCGATTCAATCCTGAAGAAATTTCAGACATTGTCAAAGCTACGATGGAACCTCTGATGAAGCAGCTTGCGCTGGTGTTCTATACCCAGCAGTGCGACATCATAGTACTTGCCGGCCGTCCCACTTCCCTCGACGCTATAACAGAATTGTTTATCAAGTACATCCCCACCTCTCCCGATCGTTTGATACGGCTGAACGACTACCGAGTAGGATCATGGTTCCCGACAGCCGATGGCCAGGGCTATTTCTATGATCAGAAGGCTATTGTGGCGGTCGGTGCCATGGTGGGGTATAGGGCTTCTACCTCAGGATTGAAAGGATTGGTGCTTGATTTTGGTATGATGATACAAAAAATGACCTCGACGGCCAATTATATAGGAGAATACAATTCTCGACGTTGTCAGGTACCGACAGCATTGCTGACTCCCACGTCGGCCAACATGACGTTTACGGTCTCCGTCTTCCCTGCGTTCTTAGGTTGTCGCCAGCTCGACTCTCCCATCTACCAAGCCCGTCCTTTGTATGCCATCTACAATCACGGGGCTTCCGATGCCTTGCAAATACGGATAGCGCGAAATTTCCATGAAGATAAAGAAACCCTTGTCATCGAAGAAGCTACAGACAAGGAATTCCGTAATAGGAAAAAGGATTTGGAGTTGGTAGCCCAGTCGCTGGTAGATGATGGAAAATACTGGCTTGACAAGGGGGAATTTGAATTGACAATTAAATAATACCACAGCCATGTTACAAGAAATAAGAAACCAAATCGACAATATCAACCAATCCCTTGCGTGGATTAGGAAAAACAAAGAAGAAGATTATTATCAAAGATTTCTTCAGTTGGTTGACAACAGAAGGACTTTGAAGAAGATAGAATCGGCCATAGCCAACAATCCCGGCATAGCAGCCTTTGGCAAAAGCCAAGTGGGAAAGTCCTATCTGATCAGTTGTTTGCTGCAAGGACGTGATAGAGATGGCAAGGACGTGCCGTTTATGGTGCGTGCTGGCAATGAGTCCTATAATTTCATCTACAAGATCAATCCTCCAAGCGAAAAGGGAGGAGGTAAAGAGTCAACTGGTGTGGTCAGTCGCTTTTCGTCGTTCAGCCGTGACGAGACGCTTTACAATGCTGACCTCCCTATTTTGATCAAGACGTTTTCCGTTACGGACATAATCATGATCTTGTCCGATAGCTATTTCAATGATTTTAGCGATTATACGACTCCTGGCGAAACAGAAATAAAGGACTTGTGTGATTCATGGGAAGATAAGTACAAGATTCCTCTTAGTCTTGTGCCGGGGATGGTTAGCGCTGACGATATTCTGAACATCAAGTTCTATTTCGAGAAACATATCAACAACGCACAGACATACAACAAATCGGCCATCTTTGACAAATTAGCGCTTGTTATCGACAAGATTCCCACTTCTGATTATGCCGAGGTGTTCTCCAATCTTTGGAACAAAGAGCCTGTTTTCACAAGACTGTTTACAAAGTTGGTCAGTATATTACAGAGGTTCAATTTCTCCGAAACGCTCTATTTGCCCATCCAGTCTGTTCTCCATGAGGGAATAAAGGAAAACACGATCATGAGTGTGCAGTGCCTGATGCAACTCTTCCAGGCCACTCCACAATATACTTGCGATGTGTATTTGCGCGAGAACGGACAATTTACACAGTGTGCGTCAGCCATTCCCAAAAGCGAGATGTGCGCCATTTGCTCGGAAGTTGTTTACAAGATCGACCAAGAGTTCTTATCCAGCTCCCGCCCGTATAAATGGGAGAATATGGACGCCGAGGTGCAACCTATGATCACCCACGACCCTGTCAAGATGGAAATGTTTGCAGACAATGACTTGCTCGACTTCCCTGGGGCCCGTTCGAGACAGCATGAAAAGTTGGAAAAGGTGTCGAAAGCCAATAATATCCTGGACTTTTTCTTAAGAGGAAAGGTTGCATACCTGTTCAATAAATACAACGAGGAGATGGGCATCAACATCTTGTTGTATTGCCATCACAACAAGGACAACGAAGTTAACTACTTGTACGAACTGCTTGAGGATTGGGTCTGCAACTATGTAGGCCGTGACTGCCATGAGCGCCAGGAGAAGTTAGCCATCACGAAAAAGTCCCCCTTGTTCAATATCGGTACGATGTTCAATCTGGACATGGAAATGAACAAAGGTACAGAAATGACCGAAAAGTCCATCGATCAGCGCTGGATAGGGCGTTTCGAGACGGTTGTCAACAAGCAGTGCTTTCATCGTGAAACGGTGGACTGGGTGAAGAATTGGACTCGGGAGGGGGAAGATTTCAACAATAGCTACGTGCTACGCGATTACAAGTATTCTACCAACCTCTTTGACGGATTTGAGGAGTGTGGTTGCGAGACGGGCTCCAAAATGTCTGATGCCTACTATCAGATGATGCGCAAGACGTTTGTTGAAAACGAACATGTCAAAAAACTCTTTGCCAATCCCAGAGTGGCGTGGGACGTTGCCTCTACGCAGGGAAATGATGGAGCGCTCTATATCATCGAAAGCCTTTCAGATGTAGCTGATACGCTGAACGAGGCGAGAGAGAGCGACATTAAGAAGATACTCCACAGGGTGAGAACGCAGGTTTATAACATCATGAAGGGGTATTTCGTCTCTACAGATGTCAACGGCATTCTCGAAGAACACGTCCGCAAGGCCAATGCCGTATTCAGGGAGATGGATTTTACCTGTAATTCCGACAACTACTATTTCGGCCATTTGATCCAGGCGCTGCAGTTGAAGGAATCTTCCAGCTACCGCATCGTCCATAAAATTATGCAGAGTCCCGAGTTGAACAAAAGCGTCAATGAGTTTAAGGACTACGAGATTATCACAAATTCCTGTGCCAAGAAGGGTTTTTCTCTGGAAAAGGCACAAAGCGAAGAGGAAAAATGGAACTGCCTTATCAAGACATACATGTTTGAGAACATGGTGGAAGCGGACGCATTCCTCAAGCACAAACATGTGGAGGTGCAGAGATTGTTCACCGGATCTTACCGTAGGAAGCTCAATTCCTGCATCATTGCCGATACGCTCTATGAGAAATGGTGCTCGCTCATCAAGTCGGTGGACTTCCTCAACGAGTTCTCCGACGAAAATAGCTTCGACAATATGGTGATGAGCAATTTGGTGGAGAATCTGATCACCGCCTCGGTGTCCATTGACCTAAAGGACAAGATGGCTGAGGCCATCGCCGACTACGTCAACGTAATCGACGTGCATACGGCCAACGAAAACCTTTTGGCGGATATGCTCGCCAGCATTGTCAACGAGTTTGTATTGGATTTCGGATTCTCCTGGCTCTCCGACGAAGAGAAGGAGAAAGCAAAGAAAGTGTGCGACATGTACAATCTGCCCACTTTCAATTATATCTTGAAGGAACCTCCCGTTGTTTCCGACGAGGCCACGCTTGCAGCCATGTTCAACGAGATGTCCTCCAATCCCAAGGCGTTGTTGCCCTCGTTTGACGACAACTACAACAAGTGGCTTGAGTATATGTTTATCTCGTTTGTGGCCCATGTCGATGTCCCCGAGGTGGATCCTGTCGAGAACAACAAGGTGAAGACGTTGTTGGACAACATCAAGGTTGCCGTATAGGAGAAGCCTTTGACGATGTTGCTAGGGCTGTTTTTACTTGTGAAATCCTAAAGCAAAAATTAGATGAAAAAAATATTTTTTGGGACGCAGATCAAGAATGGACGACTTCCTTTTTGGCATCCTTGGGGCTTCATGGGATGCTTGGGAAGGTTGCTGCTCTTCTTGCTGCTGCTCTTGCTCTTGCTCTTCCTGCTCAGTTTGTTCAGACGTTGTGAACACGATGGAAGCAGGAGCACCAGGGGCGGCGACAGAGATAGTGGCAACAGGTCTGACACGACTTGGGTCAGCTGGAACCAGCCGATTGAGAACGGCGAGGAGGTCGGCTTGCCTGCGCCAGAGGACAATGTGCTGCCACCTTTCGAGGAGACAGTACCCAACCCCGACAATGACGGGGCCACGGAGATCTATCCCAATTTGCTATATGTGATCTTGGACTCAGAGACCGATGATGAGACTTTCAAGCAGTTTGCTCAGAAATTCTCGTCCTTATATCCCGCTCCGCACCACAAGATACAATATTACAATACGGGCTCCAAGACGGCAGTTCTGATTGTACCGGAAGATAAGCGTGCCAAGATTTGTCAAGAACTCCCCAACCAGATTCCTGATGTGAAGTTTTTGGTCGTTCCTGTGGAGGTGATGACGCAATACGCTTCCCCCCTTGTCACCCCCAACGACCCTGCGTTTAGGGATGTCAACAAGTCGTGGTATTTCAAGCCCATCCAGGCACAAGAGGCTTGGCGGATCACCCGTGGATCGTCGGATGTGATAGTGGGAATCGTGGATAGCTATATGGATCTCAACCATCCCGAGCTGAAGGGCGACCGCTGTATCTATCCTTACTCCGTCGTCAAGGGCAACTCTGATGTCTCGCCTCGTCCTGGTGCTCCGCAAGACTATGCGGGCCACGGCACGTTGGTCACGTCCGTAGCCGTGGGCAATGTCAATAATGGCGCAGGCTCGTCGGGCATCGCCCCTCTTTGCAAGTTTATCCCAGTCAGTATGGGCGAACAGATCAACACCATTACCGAAGTGGAGGGCTTGCTCTATTGTATGTATCATGGAGCTACCGTGATCAATCTCTCTTGTGGTGCCAACTTCCCCAACACAATCACCCAAATGCCGTTGGATCAGCAGATAGCTTTCTCTGAGCACTATGGCAAGCCTCAGGAGAAGATGTGGGACTATGTTTATCAACTGGCCGAGAAACACAATGTCACTATCGTGTGGGCTGCGGGCAATTCAAACTGCTTCGCGGCCATGGATGTCTCCAAGCGCAATGCCAACACGATTCGTGTCTCAGCCGTTGACCGCAGTTTGAAGAGGGCCAACTTTAGCAATTATGGCAATTTTGCCATGAAAAGGATTTATGCTTCCACCATCTCCGCGCCGGGCGTGGATATCTGGGGAGCTTTGCCCAACAATCAGTATGCCGCATGGCCGGGAACCAGCTTCTCTGCCCCCATCATTACGGGTGTGGTGGCGCTGCTGAAGAGCCAGAACAAAAACCTGACGACCCGGCAAATCATACAAATCCTGCAGGAGACAGGAAAACCCATTGCCGCGTCGCCAGAGATTGGCAAGCTGGTTCAAATCAAAGATGCTCTGGAGAGAGGAAAACGAACCCCCGCTGGTCGAAAAAGAAACGACAGAAGGGCATAGTCATTGAAGGAAAAATAAAAATGATATGGAAAAAAAAGCAAAAAATGGAAAAGTGACTATTGCTAATATCATTGCGATAGTCGGTGTGGTGCTACTTATGGTATTCACTTTTATAGGCCATTCGTTTATGAGTGGCGGAGAGTTGGGTATGGACATTGTCGTCTCGGTGGCAATCACGGCGTTTATAGCGTTTCTCGTATGGTTCATGATCAAGGCCAAGGGTACAGAAAACGAATTGGCCAAATGGAAGAAACTGGAAATCGCCACGCTGGTCGTCTATGTCGTTGTAGCCATTCCGCTCTCACTTTATGGTGGAATCATGCAATTCTTCATCGTCAATGACAACAAGGAACGGGTGAAGGAGTGCGCGAAGGATGACTTGGACCGAATCGACCAGATGTTTCTTGACTACAAGGAGTTTGAGGAGCAGGCCATTGGCCGTACGAGCGATGGCCTCAGCAATGCTATCAAAGAAGGACGACGCAATGATGACTTGAAGGAGTTTATGAAGACCAACCATATTAGTGCAAGCGAAGAGGGCGTCTCCGCCTTTAAGGACTTACAGATGAGGTTGTTGGTTGGCTCAGGTTACGAGCGGTTATATACTTCCTTCAATGAGCAGCGGGTGAAAATAGAGCAGTCGATAGACAGTTGGAGCATGATGCTGATACCAACGAAGGCGAAGCAGATACCTGCGCTCGCCGAGTCTGCCCAGCAGGAGCTGAACACGCTGTCCAACGGTGCAAAGCTCCCAGTAATCAACAATGAGTCTGGTCTCTACAAGATCAAGGAGTATCAAGTGAAGCGGTTTGAGACGGCGCCTCTCGAACTGAAAGAAGCCATGCAGGGGACTGGTGGCTTCAGTGTGAAAGCCCTTCTCTTTGTTTTGCTGATCCACATCCTCATCTTGTTCAATTATGTAGTGGCTTATCGCACCAGTACGCTTAGTATCAACAAGCGAGGCCGCAATGATAATGGTCGAATCCTTAAATAAAACAGAACCATGCCTACACTAAACGAATTACAAAAAAGACAAGTTATAAAACTAGAGCCGACCAAGTCGGCAGACTATATGCTGCTGTGCATCCAAAAGTATGATAATCTTTCTTTGGATGATTTTCCCAATATGCAACCCGCCAAAAGGGCTCATATCCAGGAGAGGCTCAACAGTATGCCCAATCCTAACGAGCAGGAAGAATGGGGACGCCTGTCATCCATGCTCAACACTCCGTCGCAAGAACTTCTCCATGCGCTTGAAAGCTACATACAGCATTGGGAGAGCACGCCTCCTTGCGGCAACCATTTGGACGAAGCTAGACAGATGGTCTCCAGCGTGAGGGAAGCATTGCAGAGGGAGCAAGCCGATAAGGAGCAAAATGAATGGGTCAACGTGGATGTGCTTTCGAAGGACTCGCTCATAGCCTATCTCAGAAAGTATCCGAACACCATCCACAAAAATGAGATAGACGATTGTTTCTGGCCTCTTGTCGATATGGAAAAAGTGCAGGAGATCCAAACCTATCTGGATGCTTTTCCCCAGGGAAGGCATGTGGCCGAAGCGAGAGAACTGCTGAATGCGATCGTGGAGTGGGACAATGTGAAGGGTACTAATGATATTTTTGAGGTATCTACCTATCTACGCAACAATCGCACATCGCCCTTCTCCCATCAGGCCAAACTGATGTTGATGCGTCTGAAGCAGGAGGAAATCGGACAGATGAGAGACCGTCCCAATAACTACGATGCAGAAAGGCTGAAGCGCCTTTTGATCGAGCATGTGATGACAGACAACGAGCTGATCATGGCGAACGTCATGACCGAAAATGTTTTGGAAACACTTCGGAGCAATGATATCACCTACGACCTTCCCGATATCAACCGGGCGATAGCGGAGTCGCGGGCGGAGTGTAAAGAGGGCTTCACGGATGTCTTCTTCTTTGGCATCCCCTCTACGGGCAAGACCTGTGTGCTGATGGGTTTGTCTCGTTCCGACTCTCTTCATATCAATTTGGCTTCGGGTGGTGGCGATTATGCCTCGGCGCTCCAGCAGTACACCGACGTAGGAATAACGGTGCCCCGAACGCCAGGCTCTTTTGTCACGACCCTGGAAGCCACGATTTGCCCCTCGGGTCAGCAGAGTATAGACTACAAGGTGAATTTGGTCGAAATGTCGGGCGAGGAGTTTGCTTTTGGTATAGCAAACAATCCAGACCATATCTTCACCTTCGAGGAAATGGGTAGCGGTGCTACCGAACTCTTGAAAAACGCCAATCGCAAAGCCTTCTTTCTCATTATCGACCCTACTGTCAATGTTGTGAGATTCTCTCGTGAGGTATTAGTAGGATTCGACGAGGAGACTGGGGAACGAATGGTCTCAATGGAGACTTGTGCGGTCAACCAAAGAGTCCTCATTCAGAAGATGGTCAACTTGTTTCAAGACCCCAACAATAGCGAGATCATGAAGAAGGTGGACTCGATCCATATCATCATGACTAAGGCGGACACGTTGGGCGATCCGATAGAACGCGAGGAAAAGGCGTATGAGATTTTTCAAAACAGATTTGGCAATCTCATCTTGAGTCCCTTGCTCCAGTTGTGCAAAGAGTACAATATCAATAGCAACAACAGGTTCTGTCCCAATCTATATACGTTCAGCCTTGGTTCCTTCTATGTGGGCGGCTTGTACGAGTACGAGCAGGCTGATTCGGATAAGTTAATACGAGCAATAGAAAACTCGATTCACCCGACCAAAAGGAATACATTTTGGGATAAGTTCAAAAAAGTGGTGAATCAATAGCAATAGATAGTATGGCATATAATCACAATATTTCTGTCAAGGTGTGTGGTAATCCCGAGTCCAGCGGTGGATTCGGTCCCATACTCTTGTTGAACAACCCTAGCTTTGTCGTCGAAGACCAGTTTTATGTCGGCTTTGACAAGAATTCTTTCTTTTTTACCATCACGACCCAACCGACGCAAACGGTATATAAACTGGTCAAGAACAATGTCAGAAGCTCGGGTGCTTTTAGAGCCGGCTCGCTGGTCATAGCCATTTCCATCCCCAAAAATTACAAATTGGAGGGTGGGTACACTCCCTATGATGTCCTGTGTGCGCTCAAAGACGAGTTCTTGAAAAAATGCATGACCTGCAAGGATCCTGTGCGTGAAACCTACGAATACAACGCAAGTAAAATTGATGGACATGTGCTGGACGAGGTGGTGGGCAAGTTTACGCTTACCTGTTTCCGTACACCCGATAGGGTTATGACACCCAATGGTCCGGTGGGATACATAGTGGAAACTGAAGAGAAAATCAAAGAACTCTTTCAGGATATCAACTACCCAGAGTTTGACAAGTTCAAAGAGGTGGTCGTGGCGACAGCTGTCCATACGACAAGCTATGTCCCTATCAGCAATATCCAAATACCAAGGCCCAAGAAATACGAGCTGATAGTAGATGGACAACCGCAGGGCAATTGTTGCAACTTAAATGAAAGGCTCAAAATAATATGCCGTAGCAAATCGCCGCTATACTATGAGGATCTCTCTTTTGTGTTCTCCATTCAAGACCTGATAGATGGCAATGTGAGTCACGAGGGGGTAGTCCTAGACACGGTGCAGGAAAGAGTGAGCGTGGAAACGGAATCATGGGGAACTCCCAAGAAAAAGAAGGTCTTTTTGGCTATTTCCCCAAAAGAATACGAAGACTATTTCATTAGAAATCCATGGGAGTTGAAGTTGACACTCCTCTCTTCTAATACTCCGATAACAATTGTCGTTTCTAAGGAGAGATTGGTGATTGCGCTGCAAGGGAAAGAGATCGCGGCTTTGAAGTATGGTGGCATACAAGTTGATACGACTCCACGAAGCGAATATGTAGTCGAAGATCAGGAATTGAATGAAAGAGAACTCCAAGTGAAGGTGACCCAAAGGAAGCGGCTCTTCCCCTCACCTGCAGGTAATCTGACAGTGAATGTGACATTTCCTGAAGACAAAGACTTGAGAGGTATTAGTTCAGTAGATCTTCAAGCAAAAAACTGTATAGACCACAAAGAAGTCCTTCATCCACAAAACGTACGCCTTGAGAGGGGGACGCACTCAAAATCGCATAAGGGTACCTTCATAATTAAGGCTAAGTCTATTCCGCCATTCGACTTCTACCTTACGTGTTCCATTAAGAACGAGGTCTGGAAAACGGGTAAGATAAAACCAAATCAGAAATCGGTTACAGTAACTTTCGTCAAGATACACAGACCGTTTACAGAACGCTACAGGAAGCCTCTTGTGTGCGTCTTGGTCGCTATGATGGCGTTAGTACTAGGTGGGCTTAGTTTCGTTCTATATAATAATTTTAGTAAGGAAAATGAGCAAGAGATTGCTCGGCAGGAAGGTTTTACAGAGGATAATATTGCCCCTTTTCTGCAAAAAGTGGACAGTTTACTTAAAACTAACGATTTGAGATTTTCAACAATCGAAATTGTATATAGTGCCTACGTAATAAATAAAAATACGATTGATAATTATTGCCAAAAAGATATATACGATCGTAAAATTTGCCAGCGTCTGTGTGATTATAAAACAGTAATAGATTTCATTCAAACCGGACAAGTTGACTCTATAGAAGAGATAGTAGATGAGAAAAATTGCAAATTGAACCAAGAGCATTGGAATGTGTTGGAGCAGATTGTGGCGAATAAACACAGCAAGGACATATTTAAGGATGAATATGAGAAGTTAAGCAGAATGGGTTTAAAGTTTGAGAGCTTTTGTCAAATAGCGGAGTTATATGGTAATTGTGTAGGATATGAGGAGACTGATTCAGTGGTAGCATCACCAGAAAGCAAACAAAATCTTGAAACAGGACAAAAAAAGAAAGAAATTTCTAATCCTGTGCAAGAAATAACAAGCAAAAATGGGGAAGACAAAAATAATACTAAATCCAAGAACGAGCACAGCGGTCCGGATTCTTTTGTTTGTTACGATGAAAACTGTAAAATAGGCAATTATTATATTCGTTTTAAAACGAAAAAGGAACTTGAATACCACAATGCAAAATACCATCTGGTTAGGTAAAAACAAAATAACTACATTATGTATATAAAGACAAGTTTGTTGAATAGTAATATCAATCAATAACTCAAAAGAGATGAAAGCTATAAAGTTATTAATCATTTTTATCGTACAATTGGGTGGAGTGATAGGAGCGCTCTATCTGTTGACTAATGGAGAGAAAGACGACCCCACCTCCTCTTCTGACACAAACGTGCTCCCTGACACAACTGCCATAGGAGACACAGCTATCGTAGAAGATGCAACTGACGAAGATAATCGGATTACGGATCCCCTGGATGAGGAAGAAACCAAGGCCCGTCCGAAAAAAAACAAGGCAAAACAGAAAGCAGTGATGAATCCGAGTGAATCTAAACAGAGAAACAATTCAGCGTCGGAAAAGGAAAATACGCCCCCATACCCCTATTTCGAGTGTACACAAGGGTGTGTAATAGGAGGAGTCCCCTTGCGTTTTAAAACAAAAGTCGAGCTAGACGCCCACATGAATGCCATACATATGGAGCGTTAAAGCTCCAAGACTCACATGATGTATATAAAGATAAGTTTGTTAGATAGTTATATCAATCAATAACACAAGTGAGATGAAAGCAATTAAGTTAATTATCATTTTTGTCGTACTATTGGGCGGCGTGGTAGGAGCGTTCTTTCTGCTGACTGATGTGGAGATAGACGTTCTTTCCTCTCCTTCCAACGCGATATACCAATCATTTAGTGATGAAATCAAAGATGATTGGAAGAATAAAGGAGACTGGGACGAAAAGCTCTTCTTACGGCATTGCGAATCCATCAGCCAGCTTGGCACCAAGTCTGAAACAGGCACTTTGAAGGATCTCAATACGACGACGGCCATAGAGATAGTCAACCGTAAGATCTTTGACGCATGGAGCTCTGCTTCTTGCCAAAAGAGCACGATAGAGAAATACATCCAGGCAATCCAGGTGATAGAACGCGAGGATAAGAATGCAGAAACAGACGCAAGGGTCAAGAAAATCCGCAGCGTCTATGCCACTTACTGCGAAGCTTATCGTCTGGCGCACCAAAGTATCGGCCTGTCTCCTTCGTTCAATGGACATAGTTGGAACTCGTACAATAACTATGCGGCAAGTGTGAGGGAGAAAAGAGACCACATGCTTGCTAATAGTATCTACAAAGAGCATCTATCCGGTATCCTCGAACTCAAGAACGGCTTGAATAGTATTCCCGACAAATTGTCGGCAGGAAAAACGCATTTTTACAATGCGCTTGCTGACAAGATCATCAGTTACTACTCAAGAACAAGGGGACAGTTGGACAACTTGCGAAATGTGAAATCAAAGTTTGACCAAGAATTTCACAAGGTCGGCAAACTCGATCGTTTTGTAGATGAATATACGGATAGGGAATTTGAGGAATATGGGTAGTATGAGAATTAAGGTATATCATTTGCTCTTTCTGTTGTTGCTCTCTTCGTTTGCTATTCCTGCAAAAGGACAGGAATCAGAAAAGACGAACCAAAAATTGCAAACGGAGATAGAGGCATTGAGGACTGATGCTGACAGCCTCCAAGTCCAACTTATGGAATGGACCACCAAGGTCTCTGCCAGCGCGAAGCAGCTGGAGGTGCTGACCCGCTCCGTAACGATGATGGACGTCAGAATGCTGCGCGAGACGGTGGAGTCCCTGGAGCAAAAGCATTTGTTGATGGAAGATTCTATCCAAGCATTTGATGTGCAGATAAGAAAGGCTAAAGATACCATCCAAGCACTCGAAGGGAAACTGGAAGGAATGAAAGTGTATTCTGACACATTAAATAAAGCGCAAAAACAGCGGCAGATGCAGGAACTGTTGGCTCAAAACAATGAGTATCTAAACCTCCTTTTTTCGAAGATGTCGATGGAACGCCTAATGTCGATGAAGGACTCTTTGCATGAGTTTGATGGACAGGAAGGCGATGCCCAGTATAAAGAGCATCTCGCTTTCGCTATGAAATATAAACCGGTGTATGACCTGGCGTGGGGCTGCGTAGCTGATGGAGAGAAGCTTGATAGCATCGGATGGCTGCGTAATAACTTTTTTAAGAAGATACTGTCCCTACCCCTTAAAGATAAAATGTCGAAAGAACAGTTTCAAGAAATGGACAGTATGGATATTAAGCTGTCCAGAATATATAGCGGCATTAATAAGCTGAAAGAGATTGTAAAAACCTTCAATAGTTATCGAAATCAGAGCGATTGGGATAAGGATAAGACAATAGCTTATTATAGAACGAGACTTGAAGAAGATACAGAATACCAGAAATTCGTTGAGGTGATACCTTTTCTCAAGGATCTTTGGAACGAATATTGGGAAGAATTGGAAGAGGATCCGTTGAAAGTGTCAACCATAACGGAAGAAAAAATCAATAAGTTGTAGCATGATGAAACGAATGAAACACATATTGTCCGCGGCGCTGTTGTTGATGCCATTGATGGTGGTCGCCCAGAGCGAAACGGAGACAGAACTTACCATGCAGAAAGAGGTCCTTGGCGACTCCATAAAAAAATGGGGCAAGGAATTGAAAGCCTTGAAGCAGCAGCAGGAGGAGAATGCAAGAACCATCAAACAGCTGCAAAAGCAATTGGCCCGATTCAAAGATGATGCCGACTATCCGGAAGTGTGCGGACTGCTGAAACGCAAGGAAGAACTGCTTGCAGCGCTGGAGAAGCAAGAAAAGGAGGTACACTCCTTGCAAGCGCAACTCCAGACCATCAACGGAAATCTTCGTACAATGCAGCAACAGTGTGCAATTCTTGACAGTGTCAGAGGAAGTATTGCGAGGCAGGTCATAGCCGAGAACGAAGACTGTCTGCAGCTACCTTTCTCTCAGATGAGTCTGGACAAGCTGAACAAGATCATTGATGAGAACGAGAAGTACCAGGACGACCGTTCTGTTGCCAAGTTGCTCTCTCAGGCGAAGGTGGTGGAAAGAAACAAAAGGGCGTACGACGAAATGGCTCTGGCTGCCAACTCGCGCTTCGACAAGGACAATATAAACCGCTTGTTGCGAGCCGATCCCTTGAAGGGGCTCAACGAGGTGCAGCAAAAGGAAGTGGCAGAGGTCCTGAGGCAGTTGCGTTTGTTTGAGGACGGGCTTGGTGTGTTCAAAGAGTTGATAAGCCAAATGCAGAAGCGTCGTCATAACATCAACAGTTATTCAAGAGAGTACTTCCAAGCTGATAAAAAAGGTCTTTTGACAAAACGACAGGGACGCATCAAGGAAACGGTGGAACAGGTACCGTATTTGAAAAAAATGTTTGCCAACTATACCTTTGCCAAATATCGTGCAATAGAAAAAGAGATCTTGAATCAATAGTATTTTGCAGCGTATCGGTGGAAACTAACAAAAGATAGGAAATGGAAAGACAGTCGTCAGTAAAAGAAGTTCATAAGCTAAACAAGCAGGATTATTCTGGATTATACAAAGCGCTATGTGCGAAACTCGGGGAGAAAAATCCTTTTGCCAAGTTTAGCATTGGTCCGGGCGTCTATGTCTGGTCGGACCATCGGTGTCAGTGGCATCGCATGGTGGATGCCAGCGAACTGAAGCAGAAAGTCATTCAGGAGGCTCTGTATCAGACCGAGACCGATATGGCTGAAGTCATTGGTGCCAAGACTGCCCAAATGCTCTGTACGACGCCAGACGATAGCTATATATACTACAATGATGACGAAGGTGATGTCAAGATACTCCTGACGGGCTGGGGCTTCAAAAAGCCCGTGCGCAAAGAAGGTGCCTTCTCAAAGGAACCGATCAAACAGAAGAATCCCATTCGTGTTTCCTTCTCTTTTGATGGCAATCCGATGAGAAACTACGAGTTTGGCCTCCGTCTGCCAAGGCAAATGAAGGTCTTGAAAACAGGAGATAACGGATATTACTTCTTCGACAACATGAAGGTGGGCGAACACTATGTCGTCACGGATCTCGCAGACGGTAGAGATTTTCCACTTCTTGTTGTAGAGGGCAAGTCTTCCTACGACTTCGACCTGACCAAGTTTGCACCGCTCACCATCAGTGCTACCAGGGACGGGGCTCCCCTCGCCAATGAGCCGGTAGTGGTGGACTGCCTTGGAAAGCAGTATCAAGCGACGACCAACGCCCAAGGATGTGCCGAAATCTCATTGCCTTTATATGGCGAGGCCTCTGTCGCCGCTACCATGCTTGATCAAACGGAGACCACCCAGCTCACTGATGACGGGGGGCAGATAGTCTTCTCCTTCGAGAGCGAAAAGCCTGAGGAAAAACCGCAGGTCGAAATACAAGTCTCTGTGATGAAAGATGGCGCGATGCTTCCTTCGCAGCCAGTAGTCATCAACTATGGCTACAAGCGTCTGGAGAGGA
>ULRA01087728.1_pt1 | contig 17225 bp, 10 predicted proteins | sample 1954981 | NCBI WGS metagenome assembly ULRA01 (sample SAMEA4835669, study PRJEB28245) | human gut metagenome | biome: gut microbiome; material: fecal sample | place: Denmark | collected 2008
ATCGAACTCGGCCTGCAAACGCAGGTATTTGTCCTGCCACTCCGCAACCTCCGCCGCGAAATCGTGCTCCGGGACCTGGTCCTGGGCTGTTTCTGCCTTCACCGCATTCTTATCTCCTGCCATTGTGTCAGCATCGGCAGAGCTTTCATCTGTCACATTGGCACACGGCTCCCCGTCGCAGGAGGGATACCCATCGCCCGCCGCGAAGCCTTCGTCGCCGCCAACCGCTTCATTATAAACTTTTTCCTTGTCCATATCTGATGTATTACTTGATTTTCCACTCCTCTATTGTCCAAAATATATACCAACCGGCAGAAGCATCAGCCCAAAATGAAAATTGCAGGCCGTTTATCCATTTCCGGCAGCAGGGCCGAGCGCCACTCACGAACCGTCAGCGTGCGGATATACTCCTGCGGCGAGGTAATATCGACGGCCAGCGTAAGCCGCGTATCGGGGGCGCATACCTCGAGCAACTGCCCGAGCAGCTTCGCATTCCGGTAAGGAGCCTCGATAAAAACCTGCGACTGCCTCTCGCCGGTCGCACGCCGTTCCAGCGTCCGGATCGCCCGGGCCCGTTCGGGCGGTTTGACCGGCAGATAGCCGTTGAAGGCGAACGACTGTCCGTTCAACCCCGACGCCATCACTGCCAGGATGATCGACGAAGGACCGATCAAAGGCACCACGCGGATTCCGAGCCGGTGACACCGGGCCACCGCCAGGGCCCCGGGATCGGCCACTCCCGGCACACCCGCTTCCGAGATAACTCCGGCAGAACGCCCCGCAAGAATCGGACGCACCATCTCGTCCACAGCCCGGGCATCGGTCGTATGCTCGTTCAGCTCCCGGAACTCCAGGCTGTCGATCGGACGGCCGAAGCCCGCCTTCGACAGAAAACGCCGCGCCGAGCGGACATTCTCCACGATGAAATAATCCAGCGAGTCGATCACGGCCCGGTTCGCCGCCGGCAGCACGTCCCACACGGGCGTATCCTCGGCGATCGGACACGGAATCAGGTAAAGCGTACCCGGCTGTCCCGGTTTTCGTTCCTGCGACATATCTTCATTCCATTTATCGAAAACCCCGCCTCTGCCACCGCCCCGGCATCCGGCTCCGTCGGGATTCTCTTTTTTACTCCTTGCTGTAAATCCGTTTCACACGGCCCGACACGGAGGTCATCACCTCGTAAGGGATCGTATCGAGTACGCGGGCCATATCTTCGGGCGTATTGCCCGGCACCGCGGAGAAGATCACCACCTCGTCCCCCTCCTCCACGCCGGGAATGTCGGTCACGTCGATCATGCAACTGTCCATGCAGACGCGGCCCACGATCGGCGCGGGCCGCCCCGCGACCAGCATCGACCACCGGCCGCACCCCAGGTGACGGTCCAGTCCGTCGGCATACCCCATCGGCACGGTAGCCGTCACGCTGTCACGCGTCAGCTTCCCCGCCCGGCCGTAACCGACGGCTTCGCCCGCCGACAGGTGCTTGAGCTGCACGATACGGCTTTTGAGCGTCGAAACGGGTTTCAGCTCGTCGTTATGCTCGAAGCCGAAACCGTAAAGTCCCAACCCCAGACGGCACATGTCGAACTGCGCCTCGGGGAAACGCTCGATCGCCGCCGAATTGGCCGTATGGCGAAGCACCGGATAGGGAAGCGCCGCAGCCAGACGGCCGCTCATACGGTCGAAACGGGCGATCTGCTCCCGCGTATAACGATCCTCCTGGGGCATATCGGAACAGTTCAGGTGCGAAAAGATCGTAGCGACCTTCACCGACGGAGTTTCGCCCAGCGTTTCGGTCAGCCTCTCCAACTCCCCTTCCATAAAACCCAACCGGTGCATCCCCGTATCGAGCTTGATATGGATCGGGTAACTCTCCTCTCCGACCCGTTCGACGGCTTTCGAAAAAAACGCCAGCGAACGGAAATTGTATATTTCGGGCTCCAACCGGTGAGCGACCATCAGATCGAAACTACCCTCGTCGGCATTCAGAACGACGATCGGCATTCTAATTCCCCGCTCGCGGAGCAGCACCCCTTCGTCGGCGAAAGCTACGGCCAGGTAATTGACCCCCTGATGCTGGAGCATCTGGGCCACCTCGAAATCCCCGGCGCCGTAGCTGGCCGCCTTGACCATCGCCACGAGCCGCACCCCGGGACGGAGCCGCGCACGGAAATAATTCAGGTTGTGGATCATGGCATCGAGATCGACCTCCAATACCGTCGTATGGCTCTTGCGTTCGAGCGCATGACTCACCCGCTCGAAGCGGCTGTCGCGGCTGCCCTTGATGAGCACCACGCGCCCGGCCACATCGTCGCGGCGCAGGTTGCGCAACAGCTCGTCGGTCGTGCGGTAAAAGGCGCTGTCGCAGGCGAAATTCGCCCCGGCATTTCGAATACGGTCTCCCACGCCGATCAGACGGCTCACTCCGGCGGCGGCCACCAGGCGGGCCACTTCGCCGTAAAGCACTCCGTCCTCGACGCCGCTCTGCTCGATATCCGAAAGAATGAGTGTCATGGGACGGCCGGCGGCCATATTATGCAGGTAGTCGAGCGCAATGGAGAGGGAGTTGATGTCCGAATTGTAAGCGTCGTCGATCAGCAGCGAACCGTTGATTCCCTCCTTCAACTCGAGGCGCATCGCCACGGGCCGAATCCGGCCGAAATCGGGGTCGGGAAAGCCCATCACCCGACAGAACGCCCCGACCAACTGGGCATCGACACGCCCGGCCCCGCTCTCCAGAACCCCTGCGGGCAACTGCTCCGGCAGCGGATATTCCGCAGCGTCCTGCAACTGCCGGCCGCCGTATAACGTGCGGATCATCCGTTCGAGCAGGGAGGAGCCACCATGATAAATAATGGTTCGCGCTCCCTTCGCCAACACCAACTTTTCGGCACTCTTCTCCTCGAGCGAGGTGAAATTTTCCTGGTGCGCCTCGCCGATCGAAGTAAAAATCACCGTATCGGGACGGATCATCCGCTCCAGACGCACCATCTCCCCGGGACAGGATATACCCGCTTCGATCAACGCCAACTCCTCGTCCCCTTCGATCATCAGCAGCGAGAGCGCCACGCCCAACTGCGAATTATAACTTTTCGGCGACCGGAAATATTTGACGCCGGCAGGAATCTGCTGGGCGATCCACTCCTTGACCACCGTCTTCCCGTTCGAACCCGTAATACCGACCACGCGCCCCTTGAACCGAGCCCGGTGATGGGCCGCAAGCTGTTGGAGGGCAGCGATGGCACTCGGAACCACCACGTAGCCGCAACCGGCCGGAAGCTGCGTTTTCCGCTCCGCAAGAAATGCCTTCACATCCCGGCGAACCATCTCGCCGATAAAGGCGTGGGAGTCGTGATTAGTACCTTTCATGGCCACGAACAGCGGCTCCTCGCCGAACGAACAGTTGCGGCTGTCGGTAAGCACCCGTGCCACCGGCAAATCCTCCCCGATGAGTTCGCCCCCGCAAATGCGGGCGATTTCCGATAACATGTATTTCATGTCGTATCTTTCCTTTACATAACTGCCGTCAATCCATACGCAGAGTCACCACCGTAATCCCCGCTCCGCCCCGGTCGGCGTGTTCGTCCGCAGCCCGTTCGACCTCCGGCACCGTGCGCAGATAACGGCGGATCTCCTCCCTGAGCGCCCCCGTCCCCTTGCCGTGCAGGATCGTGACCGTACCGACGCCGACCATGATCGCGTCGTCGATAAAATCCCGCACCTCCTCCAATGCTTCGGCGGCACGCAGGCCCCGCACATCGATATGATCCTTGAAATTGAACTTGCGGGCCGACACATCGACCGATACCACCGTGCGCGGCTGCACGGGCCTGGTCGCCTGCTTGAATTCGGCGCCCGAGATCACGACGAGCGAACTTCTATCCACCGTCGTAAGAATCTGTCCGAATGCCACCTGCGCCTTCCGGCCCTTGATCGAAAGCACCACGCCGGGAATGTCCTGCCCGGCGATCTTCACCTTCGAGCCGACCTCCGCCTCGCGGGGTTTCTCCGGCACGGCAGGCTGTGCGACCTCCGGAGTCTCGCCGGCCTGCTGTCTGCGCTCGGCACGACGCTGGCGGCGGCGTTCGAGTTTCTCCATTTCGCGGGCCACCCGTTCGTCGTGCGCCGCATCCGCTGCATCCGTCCTCTCCACCCTGTCCCGAAAATCGTTCAACTCCTTACGGGCCAACTGGGTAAGCTCCTTCTCAGCCTGCGCTTCGCGGATCGTCCGGATCGTATTCTCAATCTGACGGTTGGCGTCGGCGATCATCCGCTGCGCCTCCTCCTTGGCCTTTTTCAAGATTTCCGAGCGCTCCTGCCGGATGCGCGAAAGCTGGTCGGCATAGGTCTGTTCCAGCTCCTCGACCTTACGGTCGGCGATCCGGATGCGGTCGCGCTTCTGCTCCCAGTAATGTTTGTCACGGGCGATTTCACGCAACTGTTTCTCGAGGTTGATATGATCGCTGCCGGCCTTTTCGCCCGCATCGCGGATAATATCCTCCGGCAACCCGATCTTGCGGGCGATCTCCACCGCGAACGAACTGCCCGGCTTGCCGATCTCGAGCCGGAACAGCGGCCGGATATTCTGCACGTCGAACATCATCGCTCCGTTGGCAATTCCCTCGGTGTTCGACGCATAATACTTAATGTTGGCATAGTGGGTCGTAATCACCCCGTAACAGCCTTTGCTGCGGAGCCGATCGAGGATCGACTCCGCGATCGCCCCGCCGATGATGGGCTCCGTACCCGAGCCGAACTCGTCGATAAGCACCAGCGTCCGGTTCGAAGCTCCGGCGAGCATGTTCTTCATATTGAGCAGGTGCGACGAATAGGTCGAAAGATCGTCGTCGATCGACTGCTCGTCCCCGATGTCGATCATCAGGTTGCGGAACAGGGGCAGCTCCGAATTCTCCGATGCCGGAACCAGGAATCCGCACTGGAACATATATTGGATGATGCCCGTAGTTTTCAGACACACCGACTTGCCGCCGGCATTCGGCCCCGAAATCACCAGGATATGACGCCGTTTGTCGAGTTGCAGATCGAGCGGCACCACCTGCTTGCCCTGCGCCCGGAGCGTCTGCTGCAACAAGGGATGCCGCGCATTGCGCAGCACCAGCCGGTCGTCCGTCGAAACGATCGGTTTCACCGCTCCGTTGGCAACGGCCCAGCGGGCTTTGGCACGGATCATATCCAGATCCGAAAGATAGTCGCCGATCAGCGCGATCCGATCCGCTTCGGGGCGAATCGAGTCGGTGAAGGCCGAAAGTATCCGCACGATCTCGCGCCGCTCGGCGTACTCCAGCTCCTTGAGTTCGTTATTGATTTCGACAACCTCGACCGGCTCGACGTAGAAGGTCTTGCCCGTGGCCGATTCGTCGTGGATGAAACCCTGCAACTTGCGTTTATTGGCCGCTGCGACCGGAATCACCGCCCGGCCGTCGCGGATCGAGAGCATCGCGTCGGCCTCCACGATACCGGCTTTCTTGGCATTCGACAACACCTGCTGCAGGCGTTTGGCGGCCTGCCCCTCCCGTTCGAGGATCATCCGCCGGATCTGCTGCAACTCCGGCGAAGCGTCGTCCCGAATCTTGCCGTACTGATCGACGATACCGTCGATCGCCCGAACGATCTCCGGGAAAGCCTCGATCCCCCGGCTGCGGAGCCGCAGTTCGGGATATAGCTCCTCACCGCGCCCCAGGATAAAACCGGCGATCGCCCCCGCCGAAGCCAGCGCCCGGCGCAGCAACACGACCTCCTCGACTTCGAGGAAGCTGCCTTCGATCTTCAGTTTGGAAAGGATATAATCGACATCGACGAACTCGTCGTCCGGAAAATCATGCTCCATCTCCAGCAGACGGCGCATCTCGTCCGCCAGCGCCAGCCGCCGCTCGACATCGGCCTGCGAAGTGCTGAATTGTTCGGCGCACAACCTTTCCCGGCCGCCGCGAATCGTACACAGCGCCGCGACCTGCTCACGCAGCCGGTCGAAACCGACTTTCTGTTCAAAGTTCGCCGGATAGATCATCGCACAGAGAAAACATTCGAAACTATCGGGCCGCTTTCAGGGCCTTGAGCGAATCGCGCCGGGCATGTTTCGCCTCTTTTTTCTGCTGCTTGCGGTCGGCCTTTTCGGGATCGCGGCCGAACAGCGAGAAATGGACGTAACGAGCAGGATGGGCCTGCAAGTTGGCCAGCAGCGACGCCAAGTTCGCAGTCGCCTCGTTGAGCGATTCGTACAGACGGGGATCGCTGACGAGCTGCCCGACAGTCCCCTCCCCGGCATTGACACGGGCCAGGATCGCATTGAGATTCATCAGAGTCGAATCGAGCGCCCCGGCCAGATTCTCACGCTGTATTTGGTCGGTAAAATTGCTTAAATTCAGGATAATACTGTCCATACGCGGAGAGTTCTCGCCGAGCATCTCCGAAAAACGGGTCAAATTCGCTACGGCGCTCTCCAGATTCGCACGCTGCGACAGCAACATACCGTTTACGCTGCCCGTAATCGAATTCAGGTGCGACATCGTACCTTCGATATTCGCGGCGTTCTGCTCCATAATCAGATTCAGGTTATCCATCGTGCGGCTCAAATCCCCCACGACCTGCGACATCTTCTGCTTGAAAAATTCGAGTTCCGAACCCGCCATATCCATCAGGCCCTTGCTGCGGCTCGAACAGAGGGTGTCCCCGGATTGCAGGTAGGTCCCGGCATCGCCCAGAGCGATTTCGATCGCTTTGGCGCCCATGATGCTGTTGCTGTAGATCCGGGCTTCGGAATTGGACGGAATCCGGTATTTCCGCTGGATCGTCAGTTGAAGTACGACCTCGTTACCGATCGAAGGATCGAACGAAATATCCGTCACGGCTCCCACCTTCACGCCCCGGATCAGAATCGGCGAAGCGTTCTGCACGCCATCGACCTGGTCGTAAGCGGCATAATAGACCGCGTTGCGACTGAAGATGTCGAACCCCTTCAGAAAGCGGATACCCGCCCAGAGGGCGCCGATCATCAGCACGGCGAAAATGCCGATCTTAACTTCTCTTCTCATATACCTGTTTTTTTCGTTTTATTTACTGTACGATCCGGTCGCCCCGACAACTCACCACGAACGCATCGCGGAACTCCCTGCGCACCTCGGCCAACTTGGCTTCGGCCTGCTTGCGGGTATCGAAACGCCCCACACAATACTTATACCTGAACCGGCCGCCGGTAACGAACTCCGTGACTTTTCCCCGGTAACTTTTGAACTGCCGGTCCTTGGGCGGCACGCGCTTGGCGCTGGCGATCAACTGCACGGCATAAAACGTCTTCTCCTGTTTGGCTTTCCCGGTTTTGACACTACCCTTATCCGCTTTGTCCGAAGCGGCAGCCGGAGCCGGCTCCGCGACATCGGCATCGGCCTGTTCGTAAATAGCATCGTCATCGACAAGCAGCGTACCCCGTACGAAAGCGACGTAATCCTTCACCGCATCGCACAGCGCACGTGCGATTTGAGCCTGCCCCTTCGCCGAATTCATATAAGCGTACTCCTCCGAATTGGAAAGGAAACCTATCTCGGTCAGGATACCGGGCATATCGGTAGCGTAGAGCACTTTGAGCGGCTGTCGCTTCACACCGCGATTGTGCCGCCCGGACTTGACGTAATGTTTCTGCACCAGACGGGCCATCGCTTCGCTGTATTCACCATAGGTGAACTGCAGGTTCTGGATATAAGCCCGAACGATCGCCGCCGTCTTCTCGTTCGACATATCGAGCAGCTCCTCCTGGTTGTTATAATAGAGGGCCCGCTCGTTGGCGTTCTTCTCCAGCGGACTCTCACCCATAATCAGGGTCTCGACTCCCCGTGCCGACGCCGATGCCGCAGCATTGGTATGGATCGAAATGAACAGGTCGCCGCCCGCCTTGTTGGCGATATCGGCCCGAGCCTGCAAATCCTGGGTCAGACTTTCGGAAAACTGCTTGTCCGTCTTACGCGTGTAAACCACTTTCAACTGGGGGATCTCCTTCTCGATCAAGGCCCCGAGCTTCAGAGCGATCTGAAGGTTGAGATCTTTCTCATAAACGCCTCTGTAATGAGCTCCCGGAAACTTCGGCCCCCCGTGCCCGGCATCGATTACGACGACCCGCACGCCCTGTGCAATATTCTGCGCGGCAACTCCGTTGAAAGAGAGTGTCGCAATCAAAAACAGGGCAACAAGAAAAAGCGATTTCCGCATAGCAAAAGTGGCTGAAAATTTAACGGTTCTGAATTTTTTACCTATATTTGCCGGATGTTAAAACCCCCGCACTGAGGCCTTCGGAGCCATTTTCGGGCGGTTTTGCCGACTCGTCGGCAAAGGTATGATTTTTTTTGGAATTTTGGACAGGCTAAAGGCAAAATATATCTTCTCGGGAGCACTCCTGCTGCTCTTCCTGCTTCCGGTGCTCGGCATGGCGCTGCCGGGCGGAGTGCAGCATCCCGCGACACCCGAACGCCAAACACCGCCCGACAGCACTCCGACGCAAGCCGTACAAAAATCCCGCCGCGAAACCCGCCGGGAGATTCGGCGCCTTCAACGGGAAGCCGACCGCCCCCCGACCGCCGAAACACGTACGGAAGAGGAGCAGGATTCGCTTTTCGACACCAGGATCGACTCGATCTTCGGAGCGCCTCCCCTCTCGCCGATCGCCCCCGCCGACAGTACGGCTCCCACCGGCAACGACTCGCTGCTGCGCGATTCGTTGCGTCAGGACACGACCCAGCGCGATACGACCCGGAAAAAATCTTTCCTGGACGACATCATCAGCGGCAAAAACCAGGACTCGCTCTACTACGACGTACGCAACCGCACGGTCTATATCTACAACCAGGGTGATATCAACTACCAGAACATGAATCTCAAGGGAGATTTCATGCGGGTCAATATGGACGAAAAGATCATCTACGCCCACGGCAAGCGCGACACGATAGACGGCAAACCGACAGTTACCAACCCCACTTTCACCGAAGGAGCCGCCAATCCCTACACGATGGACACGATCACCTACAACATCGGCAGCAAAAAGGCGAAAATCAAAGGCGTGGCGACTCAGGAGGGCGACGGCTGGCTGATCGGCAACAACGTCAAAAAGATGGACGACAACACCATCCACATCCAGGACGGCAAATACACCACCTGCGACCAGACGGACCACCCCCACTTCTACCTGGCGATGACCAAGGCGAAGGTGATTCCCGGCAAGAAAGTGGTCACGGGTCCCGCCTACCTGGTCCTGGAAGACGTTCCCATCTACTTTCCGCTGCTGCCCGAGGGTTTCTTCCCGCTCAGTTCCGGCCCCAAGTCGGGTCTGCTGATGCCGACTTTCGGCGAGGAATCGACCAAGGGATTCTACATCCGTGACCTGGGCTACTACTTCACGCTCGGAGAGCACATGGACCTGGCCATCCGGGGCGGTATCTACACCCTCGGATCGTGGGAGGCATCCGCGATGTCGCGCTATATGAAGCGTTACAAGTACAACGGCACCCTGAATTTCAACTACTCGAACGTCCGTGTCGGCGACAAGGGCGAACCCGACTTTCTCCAGCAGAACAACTTCCAACTCTACTGGCAGCATACGCAGGACCCCAAGGCCAACCCGGGCTCGACCTTCTCCGCCTCGGTCGATTTCCGTACCAGCGGCTATAACCGCTATTCGGCCACCAACCTGAACCAGGCGCTCCAGACGCAGACCAGTTCGACGATCTCCTACTCGAAAAGCTGGCTCGGCACGCCGTTCTCCCTTTCGGCCAATATGTCCGTTTCGCAGAACTCGCAGAGCGGAACGCTCTCGATCGCCCTGCCGAACGTTGTCTTCAACGTCTCGACCTTCTATCCCTTCAAACGCAAGGAGGCGATGGGCAAGGAGCGCTGGTACGAGAAGATCTCGCTCCGCTATACCGGCAAATTCAACAACAAGGCCAACGCCAAGGAGTCCGAAATCTTCACCAAGGAGACGCTCCAGAACATGCAGTACGGCTTCGAGCACAGCATTCCCATCTCGGCGACGTACAATATCTTCAACTACATCAACTTCGGGCCGACGATCAACTACACCGAAAAATGGTATTTCAAGAAGCAGGAACAGGTCTGGAACCCAGTACTGAACCGCATCGACAAGCTCGATCCGGAATACGGCTTCTATCGTCTGTACAACTACAACTTCAGCCTGCAGGCTTCGACGATCGTCTATGGCCGCTACGAAGCAAAGAAGAAAACCCGCAAGGTGCAGGCGATCCGCCACACGATCACCCCGACGGTGAGCTTCTCCTACGCCCCCGACTTCTCCAAGCAGAAATACGGCTACGTAAAGACCGTGCAGAGCGATACGCTGGGTAATTTCAAGACCTACTCGCCTTTCGAAGGGAGCATCTTCGGCGTGCCCAGCTCCGGTCAGTCCATGGCTATCAACGCCTCGCTCTCGCAGACGCTCGAAATGAAGGTGCTCAGCAAACGCGATACCTCGGGTATGAAGAAGATCAAACTGATCGACGAACTCCGCATCGGACAGGTATCCTATAACTTCCTGGCCGACTCCATGGGACTTTCGAACATCCCCATTTCGCTGCGCACGACCGTTTTCCAAAATTTCGGCATCAATATCAACGCTACGCTCGACCCTTACCGGGTCACCCCGCAGGGCCAGCGTATCAACAAACTCTTTTTCCCGGGCCGTGTGGTATCGGCCAGCACTTCGTTCGGCTATACGTTCCAATCCCGCCAGGACAACTCCACCCCGGCGATCAACGACATCAACAGCGCCCCGGTCGATCCGGCCTACGCCAATCCTTTCTACGACCCTTACGGGCAAATGAACCCGGCCCTGCGACGGCAATACATGACCCAGGCCTACTACGACTTCTCGCTACCCTGGAACCTGGGATTCAACTATACGGTCAGCTACTCCGCATCACCGACCAACAACGGCACGACGGGCTACCAGAAAAACATCACCCAAACGCTCGGCATCAACGGCAGCGTTACGATCCTACCCAAGATGGGCATAACATTCCAAGGCGGTTACGACTTCCAGGCCAAGGAGCTGACTCCGGCCTCCATCACCATTTCGCGCGACCTGCACTGTTGGCAGATGTCGTTCGCGTGGGTCCCCTTCGGCCACTATCAGAGCTGGAGTTTCAACATCGGCGTCAAAGCGGCTTCCCTCGCCGACCTGAAATACGACAAAAGCCAGAGCATGTTCGACAATTTATACTAAATTTCGGACGCTTTCACGCATAATCCGCATCGAAATATGAAGATTCGATGAATTTTGGATTCTTTCTTGTTCCTTAATTGAATATTGTCTATATTTGTGGTAGCCCATAACCAGGACACGATGTAAAAACTCTCAAACATAATACCTCTATGATTATGAAAAAACACTACGAATCTACGGTTAAGGGGGGGGGAACTTCGTACTCCGCTCCTTCGGTTGAGATCCTCAGCATCTCGATCGAGAAAGGTTTTGCCAACAGCACTGTCCTGGACTATGGCGGAGCCGGCGAAGCAGGCGGCAGCGTTGATGACATCGATTACGGAGAATACTAACAAACACATCCTACGACTATGAAAACTTTTTTCAAATCCATTTTGGCTGTCGCAGTGTGTGCATCTCTGTTCGCAGCCTGTTCCAAAGACGACACGGTTTCCGACCCGTCGAACGGTCGTAAAGTAACGATGACGGTCACCGCATCGTCTGAACTCGAATCGGCATCCGGTTCCCGTACTACATATGATCCTCTGACGGGGAAAATCTCGTGGAACGAAACCGGAGAATACCTTCAGGTGTTCGAAACGGCCGCCTCCAAAACCACATACGCCAACTCGCAGGAAGGTACAGTAAGCGACGGCACGGCGAAATTCGCCGTATCGTTCCCGGAGAATGCGAACACTCCGCTCGTTTATAACGCGGTTTATCCCGCCTCGGCATGGGTTACGTCCAACAATACGGATATTACCAACATGAAAGTTGTCACACGCACATCTCAACAGCCGACCGCTACGAGCTTCGATTCGAACGCGGACCTGCTGATCGCCAAATCGATCTCGCTGAAGAGTCAGCCGACCGAACTGCAAATGAGTTTCGGCCGTGCCGTTGCCATTGGTAAGATGACGGTCAAAAACCTCGCATCGGAGGAGCCTGTCCTTGGCGTCGAATTCACGGCTCCTGATAAGAAGGTCACGGGCCGTAGCTATGTCGATATGACGGCAGGCACCGTCAAGGAGTACGGTTATCCCGGTAATTTCTCGGACAACGTGACGCTGAGCTACTCTTCGGAGATGAACCTTACGGCCAACGGCGCAACGGGCATGACCGCCTATTTCACCTGCTTCCCGTTCGAGGTAGCTGCCGGTGAAACCTTCACCGTTACGGTGACTACCGCAACGAAGATCTTCACCAAGACGGTAACCGTTCAGGAAGGGCGGGCCCTGGCTTTCGCAGCGGGCCACAGTTCGACTTTCGCGGTCGATATGACCGGCGCTGCGGAAGAGGCGACCGAAACATTGAGCGGCGACTACGTCATTACGGCGACCCAATCCGAAATAACCTATGCAATGAGTTCTCTGGCTGACGGTTCTCGTTTGGCCCCCGTAGTGATTACACCGTCAAATCCCTACAAAACGGGTGATGAAACCCTCATTTGGACAATCACCAAATCGGGCGACAACTACACGATCAGTCAAGGCGAGAACTATCTCTCCTGGGAGAGCGACAACAGCGCTACGACCTCTACGACTCCTTATGAACTGGTAATTACCAAGAACAAGTCCGAAGGTACTTACCAAATCGCATCGGCAGCGACCCCGTCCCGTATTTTGGCGAAAAACGATCAAGCAGCTCTCGGTTTTGGATTCTATACCGGCAGTCAGACAAAAGATCTGACCCTAATCCCTGCCGAATACGTCAAGTTGCCTGAAATCACGTTGGATCAGACGACCCTAACGCTGTCTTACAACGATACGGAAACTCACTATATCCCCGTTACGTTGAAGAACGCCGAAACGCAAGACGTTTCCGTCGCTATTTACGACGGCACTGAAGGGACCGAACAGCCGGACTGGATCACCACAGGTGATTACAACGGCAGCGAAAATCGCCTCGAAGTCGCAGCCACAGAGAATACGGTCGCAACACCTCGTACAGCACGCATCGTTCTTACCGCCACTACTTCACTGGGTACAGCCCAAGCGACGCTGACTGTTGAGCAGGCTGCTGCCGGCGCAAAGGCATGGGTTTCGGAAACTTTCGAGAACTATAAACCCGATGCAGGATCAGCCTACAACTCTAATGGAACTTTCAACGGCGTAACAACCGGGACTCCCGTATGGACCTACGCAAAATGTGGTAATCCGAACCAATCCAAAACCGACCGTACTACATTGTCCAGCACGGCAGGGGTCACAGTTTCCAGCGAAACTTACCTCACGATAGGTAAGAGCGGTTCATTGAGCGTAACAATCCCTGGCGGAATCACAGCACTCAAGTTCAACGCCTTGACAAGTTCGAAAGGCAGTGCAACCTTGACCGTAACAGTCGGAGGAAAAAGCGTAGGAACATTAAGTATAACCAAAAATTCAAAAAAAGTTTTCGAGCTCTCGGATATAGTATGCAACGGGCAGGACGCAACGATCAAGATCGAGCAAAACACGGAAAACCGTACTACTATCGGTGATTTCTCTTGGCAGCCTGAGTGAACAGGAGGCGGAGTTCCGACTCCAGACCCTACCCCGGGAATTGCCACACCGAACGTAAGCGACATAACTTCGAGTACAGCGAAGGTTTCCAGTAGTCTGACCGACACCGCTTACGCAACCGAGGTGCAGTTCTTCTATTCCGCAACGAACGGCAGCGACACGGGAAGTGTCGTTGCCGCTGTTGTCGGAAACGAAGCGACCGCCAACCTCTCCGATCTTCTGCCCGCAACGACGTACACGGTTTACGGCGTCGTAACGGCGACCAACGGCTCCACGCCGCAGAGTTCTTCGACAACCTTTACCACCGAAGGAGCACGGACGGATCATGCCGCCTGGTACGAGCTTCCGGCCCGCACGACAGCCGACGCGACGATCACGCAGACGGTTTATCCCGCCTCCGGATCGCAGCGCAACTACACGATGTACTACGACAAATCGACCTACACGGCTTACTGGGTAGCCTATCCGCTCGCAAAAGGACACATGGGAAACGGACGTTCCGACAAATGGCAGCGCAATCCCGGACTGGCCGAATCCGAACAGATCAACGTCTGGTCGAGCAGCTACGGGGTCAATCTCGGAGCTACCACATCGGACGGATATGACAGTTCGAAAGAGTTCTACGCCCGGGGGCACCAGATACCCAACGCCGACCGCAACGGTTCGGACGAATTGGTCGTACAGACCTATTACGCAACCAATTCCACGCCGCAGATTCAGAACAAATTCAACGGCGGTATTTGGCAGCAGCTCGAAAGCGGCGTCCGAAATATCGCTGCGACTACGGACACGGTATATGTGGTGACGGGCGCTATTCTCCAGACCGCAGGCAACCACGAAGCGATCACCTGGATCACACCGAAGTCGGACAGCAAACGATGCCCCGTACCGAACTATTACTACAAAGCGTTGTTGAAAGTCCGGCGCGACGCGTCGAACAAAGTGACGTCGGCCATGACGATCGGTTTCTGGATGGAACACAGGGAGTACTCGAACGATAGCTACACGAACTATGCGACTTCCGTCGCCGAGATCGAACGGCTCACCGGCTTCGATTTCTTCGCCAACCTGCCTGCCGACATTCAGGCCGCAGCGGAGCAAAATTCGAACTGGAACACATTCGCATCGTTCTAAACGGGCGAAAAGATCTCCGACACGACAAAACGACACGCATCATTCTATTCGATGCGTGTCGTTTTGTATTATCCATACATCCGAACGGCTTATTCTTCCGAAAAATAATTATCTTTACGAATCGGAAAATCGCCGAATCCGAAAACCGACACTCGAAGCGGATGCAACGAAGAGGCGGGAATATTCCGCCGCCTCCAAAGGAGGCAAACCGCAAATATCCGATCGACGAGGCCCGCGACTGCCCGCGAGGTCCCGCCGAACGCAGAAAACGAAAAAAACACAAAGTCAAAGCCCGGTTCTCCGTCCATTTCCCGCGATCCGGCTCCGTTATGCTACGACTCAAGTCCGAAAACCTCCGGTCGAAACTCCGGCGCATGCCCCTGCTCCGCGCATTGCCGCCGCTCGCGGCCGGCATCCTGCTGGCCGACCACTACGTACTGCCGCTGTGGTTGTTAGTAGGCGGATTCCTCGTCTGCGGTATCCTGGCACTGCTCGCCGACGACCGGGGCGCAAACCTCGCCACCCTGGGAGCCATTCTGCTTTTCGGCATGACCGTCACCGAACTGAGACACACTCCCGCTCCGCCGACCGGCACTCCGGGCGAATACGAAATCGTCGTCCGAGAACGCCTTTCCGAACGGGAAGGCAAAACGGCCTCCGGCACAACGATCCGCGCCCGGCGGAACTCCGCAACCGGAGAATGGCTCCCTGCTGCTGGAAACCTCGTGGTGCGATGCGACTCTTCGACCGCACTGAATCCCGGCGACCGAGCCGTCGTACGCGGCAAAATCTACCCTTTCACCGCCCGTCACGGCGGCTACGGACGGCTGATGACCCGCCGGGGATACGTCGGCACCCTCTACCTGAACCGCTCAAGCCTGCTGCTGCGCGACACCCTGCACCGGGAGCTTTCCCCGAAGCACCTCTCCCTGTTCCTGCACGAACGGGCCGTCGCACGGCTCGACCGTCTGGCCCTGGCACCCGACGAACAGGCCCTCTGCAACGCTATGACGGCCGGGGATCGACGCTCGCTTTCCCCTGCACTCCGTGCGGCCTACTCGCGCAGCGGGACCTCGCACCTGCTCGCCGTCTCGGGATTGCACGTGGGCATCGTCTTTCTGCTCGCCAACCTGCTGCTCTGGTGGCTGCCGCTCTTCCGGCACGGACACATCCTGCGCAATATCGCGGTCATCCTGCTCATCTGGCTCTATGCCGCCACGACGGGATTCCCGCCCAGCGTCGTCCGGGCCGCGCTGATGTTCTCCGTCCTGCAATTCGCCCTGGCCTCGTCGTCGGAATACGTCGGGATGAACACGCTCGCCGGCGTAGCCTTCGTCATGCTGCTCTTCCATCCCGATTACCTGTTCGACATCAGCTTCCAACTCTCGTTCATCGCCGTCGCCGGCATCATCGCCTGGGGACTCCCCCTCTGCCGCCTCCTGCGAACACGCCGCAAAAGCATCGATATGCTGACCGCAACCCTCGCCATCGGATTTTCAGCGTCCGCTGCGACTGCACCTCTTATCTCCCATACCTTCGGCCAGATCTCGGTCGTCGGACTGGCACTCAACCCCGTCGTCATCCTGCTCTCCTACGTCGTGGTCGGGAGCTGCACGCTCTGGCTCGTGATCCCGGGAACGGCGCTCGCACCGCTCTTCTCGGTCGTCGCAGGATTCGCAGCCCGGGCACAGAACGAACTGATCCGAGCTGCAGCGGCACTTCCGGCAGCCGCCCTCGACATCCGGCTCACGACGACCCAATGCTGGAGTGTTTACGGACTTTTCATCTTCGCAACCCTACTCCTATGGAGCGCCGAACGGAAAAAATCGGTATCTTCGCTCCCGGAATGATGACTCCGGAACAATACCGACTGCTGCTGACTCCCGAAGTGCGGCATACCGTCGAGGAACAAATCGGCCGCGACCCTGCGGCGATCGCCCTCGACAAGCGTATTCCGCATGCGGCACTCGTCGCCACGCAGGTCAAATACCTTGCGCGGGCACGGACGAAACTCCCCTCCTACTATGAAGCCCGCTGCATCCTCCCGCCGCTGGCTTTCGAACAGGCCTCGAGCGAGGCATGCGCGGCCCGCAAAAGTTGCAGCGGAAACACGGTGCTCGACCTTACCTGCGGACTGGGCGTCGATGCCCTCTACCTCTCGAAACGCTTCCGCGAAGTCATCACCCTCGAACGGGATGCGACGCTGGCGGCCGTCGCCGAAGAGAATTTCCGGCGGCTGGGCGCAACGAACATACGGGTTATCAACTCCTCCGCCGAGGCGTTCCTCGCCTCGACCCTGGACCACTTCGACTGGATCTACGCCGACCCCGACCGTCGCAGCGCCGGAGGGCGCAAGCTGGTGCGGCTGG
>ULRA01007886.1_pt1 | contig 17212 bp, 9 predicted proteins | sample 1954981 | NCBI WGS metagenome assembly ULRA01 (sample SAMEA4835669, study PRJEB28245) | human gut metagenome | biome: gut microbiome; material: fecal sample | place: Denmark | collected 2008
ATTCCCTTTTGGTTTTATTGGAATTCTGCAACGTCAACCCACGTCATAAGGAAGTCACGCTCTTGAGCGTTGCCCTTGACGGATTGAGACGCGGCGACGATAGGCATCCATTTCTGCACGTACTTCTTTTCGGTGTGGCTCTTTTCGCAGAACAAGTCGAGATATTTCTCGGCGGTTTCCACATCGCCTGCAAGCACGAAAAGCAAGTAAGTTCTTGCCACGTCCGCGGACGCGTTGCCTTGCGTTGCGTGAGACCAGTCAAGGAAATACGCCTCGCCTTCGTCGGTGATGATGATGTTGGACGGGTTGAAGTCGCCGTGGCAGAGTTTGTTGTGCTTGGGCATGCCTTCGAGTCTTGTGTGGAGCTCGTACTTCACTGCGTCGTCAAGATCGGTAAGGTTGATTTTTCTGTTCATTTTGTCACGAAGTTTTGTGAGCAACGGGCATTTTTTGGATTGAACGAGAATTTGAAGATCAACGAATTTTTCGAGATATTCGTCTTTCTTGTCGGGGTTTTCCTGCATAAGTCTGTCAAGAGTCTTGCCCTTGATAAACTCGGACACGATAGCCCACTTGCCGTCGATTTTCGTGACCTCGATGATTTTGGGAACGTTGAGTCCCGTCTCTTCCACTCTCGCTTGGTTGAGAGCTTCGTTGAGCACGTCCACTTTCGAGAAGTCTACGTCAAAAAGTTTCACGCAGTTGTCGCCATCGCGATAGACCGTTTTGTTGGTTCTTACGGCTATGATTCTGTCAAGATTCATAAGTTTCTCCTTATATTTTCACGCTCACACTTCGACGTGTTTGCCGTAGTAAGCGTTGAGATACATTTGTTTGATCTCGCTCATAAGCGGGTATCTCGGGTTTGCGCCGGTGCACTGGTCGTCAAAGGCTTGTTCAACCATTGCGTCGAGACGGTCAAGGAAGTCTTTCTCGTCGGGGACGTAATCCTTGATGGTGGGTTTGATGCCGACTCTTGCTTTGAGTTCGTCGATAGCCTTGATAAGGTTGTTGAGTTTTTCTTTGTCGTTCTTACCCTTGATGCCGAGATAATCTGCGACTTCCGCATATCTTGCAAGGGTGTGCGGATAACCGTATTGCGGGAACGTACCCATCTTTCTCGGAGTTTCGCTTGCGTTGAAGCGGAGCACTTCGTCAATCATGAGCGCGTTTGCAACACCGTGCGGGAGATGATGGAATGCACCGAGCTTGTGAGCCATTGAGTGACACACGCCAAGGAACGCGTTTGCAAATGCCATACCTGCCATCGTTGCCGCGTTTGCCATCTTCTCTCTTGCTTCGGGATCGTTGGGACCGTTGTCGTAGGCTCTGGGGAGATATTCGAATATCATCTTGAGTGAACGCATTGCAAGAGAATCGGTGTAATCGGTTGCGAGCATTGCCGCGATTGCTTCAAGGTCGTGCGTGACTGCGTCGATACCGCTTGCCGCCGTGAGTCCTTTCGGTGCGCTCATGTGGAAGTCTGCGTCGATAATTGCCATGTTCGGCAAAAGTTCGTAGTCAGCGAGCGGATACTTGACGCCCGTCTTTTCGTCGGTGATAACCGCAAACGGAGTGACTTCGGAGCCTGTACCTGCGGAAGTCGGGATTGCGATGAAGTATGCCTTTTCGCCCATCTTGGGGAAGGTGTACACTCTCTTTCTGATATCCATAAAGCGCATTGCCATATCCATGAAGTCAACTTCGGGATGCTCGTACATAACCCACATGATCTTGCCTGCGTCCATTGCAGAGCCGCCGCCGAGTGCGATGATGCAGTCTGGCTTGAAGGCTTTCATTTGTGCCGCGCCTTCTTTTGCGCATGCGAGCGTCGGATCGGGAGCGACGTCAAAGAACGTGGTGTGTTGGATGCCCATTTCGTCGAGTTTGTCGGTGATGGGTTTTGTGTAACCGTTGTTGTACAAGAAACTATCGGTCACGATAAACGCTTTCTTTTTGCCCATGACGTTTTTCAATTCGTCGAGAGCGACGGGCAAGCAGCCCTTCTTTATATAAACCTTTTGCGGTGTTCTGAACCAAAGCATGTTTTCTCTCCTTATTGCGACGGTCTTGATGTTGATGAGATGTTTTACGCCGACGTTTTCCGAAACGGAGTTTCCGCCCCAGGAACCGCAACCGAGCGTGAGCGACGGAGCAAGTTTGAAGTTGTACAAATCGCCGATACCGCCTTGAGACGACGGAGTGTTGACAAGGATACGACAGGTTTTCATTCTTGCCGCAAATTCGTCAAGTTTCGCTCTTTGCGTGACCGCGTCGAGATAAATGGAAGACGTGTGTCCGTAACCGCCGTCGGCTACGAGTCTTTCCGCTTTGTCAAATGCGTCGTTTATATCTTTCGCTCTGTACATTGCAAGTACGGGAGAGAGTTTTTCGTGTGCGAATTCTTCGCTGAGTTCAACGCTTTCCACTTCACCGATGAGAATCTTGGTATCTTTAGGAACGTCGAATCCTGCGAGTTTTGCGATGGTGACGGGTTTTTGACCGACAATCTTTGCGTTGAGTGCGCCGTTGATGAGAATGGTCTTGCGCACTTTTTCGGTTTCTTCGGGGTTAAGGAAGTAGCAACCGCGGTCTGCAAATTCTTTCTTTGCCTTGTCGTATACGCCGTCGAGAACGATGACGGATTGTTCGCTTGCGCAAATCATACCGTTGTCGAACGTCTTGGAGTGAATTATGGAGTTGACGGCAAGCACTACGTCTGCCGTATCGTCGATGATTGCAGGAGTGTTGCCTGCGCCGACGCCCACTGCCGGTTTGCCGCTGGAATATGCCGCTTTAACCATTCCGGGACCGCCCGTTGCAAGAATGATGTCCGCTTCTTTCATGATAAGGTTGGTCATTTCAAGGCTGGGAACGTCAATCCAATCGATGATGTTTTCGGGTGCACCTGCAGCAACCGCCGCGTCAAGAACGACTTTTGCCGCCGCAATCGTGGACTTCTTGGCTCTGGGGTGCGGGCTGATGATGATGCCGTTTCTCGTTTTGAGAGCAAGAAGAGTCTTGAATATTGCCGTGGACGTGGGGTTGGTGGTGGGAATAACCGCCGCAATGAGTCCGATAGGCTCTGCGATTTTTATCGTGCCGTACGCCTTGTCTTCTTCGATGACGCCGCAAGTCTTGGTGTGTCTGTACGCGTTGTAGATATATTCGGACGCATAATGGTTCTTGATGACTTTGTCTTCGACGATACCCATGCCAGTTTCTTCAACGGCGAGTTTTGCAAGGGGGATTCTCATCTTGTTTGCGGCAGTTGCAGCGGCAAAGAAGATTTTGTCCACTTGTTCTTGCGTGAAAGTCGCATACTCTTTTTGCGCTCTGCGCACGCGAGCGATCGCTTCTTCGAGTTTTTCCACTCCGTCAACGACGATTTGGTTTCTTTCCATGTTGATTCTCCTATCAGTGTTATCAAAATTTTTTTGCTATCGTAATTCTCTTATCGAATATTCGATAACTATTTATCGATATAATTATATCTACACCCGATAAGAGTGTCAAGCGAATGCAGGCGGTATATCAATATTTTTTTATCAATATTTTCGACAATAGTCGCAGAGTGTATACTTTTCTTCCGTTTGCCGAATTTTTCCGTTGTGTAATCTAAATAGATTACCCAATCTTCCACGCTCTATTATTGCCTCTGGCAACAGGTCCTTCGAAATCAGGGTTTGCATCGAGCGCGGCAGCCACCGAGTCGTAGTCTATATAATACTTTTCCTTGAAGTTTGAAAGCGCGTCTTTTGCGTAGACCGGCGTTATTTCAAATCCGCCGCGCACATCGAGCGTGACTAGAGTTCCGCCCCTTTGGTCGCCGTAATCGTCAACTCTTTTGAAGCTAACTCCCGTCCACCCCTTATAATCATCGAAGTTGTTGCCGTGAGTTTTGTGTGTCGTGCGATAGTTGTGAGAATAACCCGAGTGTTGACCGAAAGTCAGGCGTATGCCCTGATAGTTGACGGAAAAATCGTTGTCGTGGTGGTGACACATAAATATCGCCGTCGTGCTGCCGAGATTTTTTGCGACAGAGAAAATTTGTTCGTCTTCGGGCATATCTCCGTATTTGTTTGTATAGTCGCCTTCAAATTTGTGGCCGTAGAAATAATCTTCCGTCACGTTGCCGTCGTTGTAGGCTTCGTCCCACGCGGTTTTGAATTCGGGTATGCCGACGTGATTGAAAATCATGGATTTGACCGTTTTACCGTTTCTATTGACCCCGTATTCTTTGTCCGAAAGCGAGTTTATCGTGTCTTTGTACCAACTCACCTGATTTGCGGTGGGAACGTACGAATACGTATAGTTTTCTTCGTCGAATTGGCAATCGAAAAGGCAAAGCGAATACACAAGTTCACCCGAGCGTTTGCGCACGTTGACAAAATAATTTCCGCCGCCGTCTTCACACTTTTCGTCCGTGTTTAAAAGGCAATATTTGTAGTTTTCGTTAAAATAAGTTATGAGTTTCTCTTTGGAGCATTGAAAATGCTGCGAATCCATCGTTGCAGAGTCGTTTTCGTATCTTCCGTCAAGGTCGTGATTGCCGAAAGTGAACGCCCACGGCTTTTGCAATTTTTCAAAAATCTCCGCGTATCTCTTGAAAAACGGCGCAGACGACACAAGAAAATTGTCGTTCATCACCAAATCTCCGTTGATGATAACGAGATCGGGATCCGTCTCTTTCACGAAATCTTCTATAAACTCGTAAGTTTTGTCGTTGCCGGGGCTTCCCACGACTTTGTACTTTTCAAAAAAGTCGACTTGCGGGTCGGACAACACCATAAGCCGAAAATCTCTGTCGGACGGCACATATACCGTCGCATACCCGTCTTCGCTTTCGCTTGCAAGCAAAAACGCAGGCTCGGGCTGACCTTTCTCTCCGCACGCTACAAGCGCGACCGAAAGCGTGAGCGCAAGCACCGCTATTGCAAGTACGATAAATAAAGATTTTTTGTTTCTCATAATTTTCCCTTTGTGTTCGTTTTTGTCGTAAAATTGCGTATATCCCGTTTCACACGGTATCGCCGCGCTCGATACGGTTTATTTCGAGTTTTTTCAAAACCGAAAGGACGTTCTTTGCGGTGCGTTGCAGCTCGGCGCGTTGAAGTCCGCCCTTCTTCAAGGATTTGAGCGTGCTTCCGTCGTACTTTCCGCCAAGTCGCGATCCGCCCGGCATAAGCACGTCTGCTTGCGCACGCACTCTGTAAGCGTTGTCATCCACGCCTTTGAAAAGCGGATTTTTGGCTTTTTTCGTCCACCAGTCCGTCATAACCATATTTTCAAAGCCCCACTCTTCACGCAAAATCGTGGTGCAAAGATCGTAGTTGTGATAGGAATACACTCCGTTCACCTTGTTGTAGGACGTCATTACGCAAAGCGGTTTTGCTTCCTTGACGCAAATCTCGAAGCCTTTGAGATATATCTCGCGAAGCGCACGCTCGGTGAGTCGGCTGTCGTTGACGTATCTGAACCGCTCTTGATTGTTGCACGCAAAATGCTTTATGCACGAGCCAACTCCCCTTGACTGCACGCCTTTTACGATTGCGCTTGCCGTCTTGCCCGAAAGATACGGATCTTCCGAGAAATACTCGAAATTTCGTCCGCACAACATACTGCGGTGTATGTTCATGCCCGGCGCAAGCAGAATATCCGAGCCTTTTTCTATCATCTCGTCCCCCACGCACTCGTACAGTTGCTCGGCAAGAGACTCGTTCCAAGTGGACGCAATGCACGTTCCGCACGGAAGCAGTGACGCTTTTTCGCATAGCCTTATACCGCTCGGTCCGTCCGTCGTCGTTGCGGTGGGCACGCCCTTTTCCGCAAGACTTTCGCTTATTCCGCCAAATACGCCTGCGTTGCCTACCGCGCCTTTGGGGCTGTTCATTCGATAGTCTCCGTGACAGAGATTTTCAAGGTCTTCATCCGAGAGCGTTGCGACAAACTCGTCAAGACTTCTTTTTCCGTCCAAGACGTCTTTGAAATCTATCTTCTCGTCGCTGTGGGCAATCTCTTTTGGCATATTGCTCTCTATGCGCTCTTTCAGATATCCGCTCTCGCCCTTCACGATATGGTATTTCCAGTCGTACGACTGCATGCCGTTTTCAAGATTGCTCAAAAAGTTTTCAAGCTCGTCTTCGGAGAGTTTGTTCATTTTTGCCATAAACTCTTCAAAGGTTTCTCTGCCCGTGACGTCTGCTCGTTTGAGCATTTCCGCGTCAAGCGTATCGTATTTGAATAGCGCGCGTATATCTTTACTCGGCGAACAAGCCGTGTGGCAAACGCTCGTGACTTTTTTGTCGAATTGCACGATGCCTATGCTTTGCGCGTCTCTGACGTTTTCGCCGACGAAAAACTCGTAATCGCCGTATTCGAGCACCCAACACGCTTTGTATCCCGTCGCACCCTCGTCATCGTAGTTCGACAACGCGTATTCACCTATATCGAAGGTGAAACTTGTCTCTTCTCCGCTTTCTAGCTCGACGGTTTTCTTGAATGCGACAAGCTCCCTTGCGGGTTTCGGCAACATTCCGTCCGCTTTTCTGACGTACACTTGCGCAACCGTCTTGCCCTTCACGTCACCGATGTTTTTAATTGTGACTGCCACCCTTACGCCGTCTTGCGTCTTTTCAACGCTTCCGCTCGTCTCGAACGTAGTGTACGAAAGCCCGTATCCGAACGGATAGATCACTTCGTCCTTGGCAAACGTCTCGAAATAGCGATAGCCCACAAACACGTCTTCGTCATACTCGTTGAAGTCTTTGTGTCCGAAATCGTGCGCGGGATATGCGTCATAGTTGACGGCAATCGTGTCCGTAAGCCTGCCCGACGGATTGACCTTGCCCGAAAGCACGTCGCAAAGCGCGTGTCCGCTTTCCATTCCGCCCTGCCAGGCAATCACTATGGCGTTGATTCTGTCGCCGAATTTGTCGATTTCTTCAAAATCTATGACGTTGCCGACATCGAGCACAAGCACGGTCTTTTTGAAAATCGCCGTGACCTTGTCTATGAGTTTGAGCTCGTCAAGCGTGAGATAAAAGCTGCCGTCTTTAAGCTTTTGCTCTCTGTCTTCTCCTGCCGCACGCCCTATCGTTATAATTGCAACGTCGCTTGTCTTTGCCGCGTCCCAAATCTCGTTTTCGCTTATGGGCATCTCCTTGAACGAAAACGGCCAATGTCCCCAAAATCCTTCGTCGGGAACGTTTTGTTTGCACCACTCGGAATATTTCTTGTCAAGATTTTCGTTGATTATTATGCCGCTCTCGTTTTTCAGTCCGTCCGCAAAACTCACCTTGTAGGGAGCTTTCACGTCACCGCCCGAGCCGTATCCCACGCAAAACCAGTCGTATTGCGTACGCCCGAACACCGCCACTTCTTCGCCGCTCTTGATGGGCAACGTTCCGTCGTTTTTAACAAGCACGATGCCTTCTGCCGCCGCCTGCCTTGCGCGTGCTCTCATAATAGGGCTTGTCACGCACATTTTGTTGCCGTCCGACGCCGACTTTTGCGCCGTGGGTGAAAACAGATTGACTACCTTTGAAATGAAACTCATATTTTTGCCTTATATCGTCTTTTGCCTTTTGAGGCAATCGAGCGAGTATTATTTGATAACTCTTTATAGATATATTGTATTTTATATTAAAGAAAATGTCCATACCCAAATTTGCCAATTTCAAAAAACTCCGCATTTCCTTTTGCAACGGCAGATTTGCCGTAAACGTGCTTGAAAAAGCAACACTCAACGAGGCAAATCGCACCGTGAAAATATAATAAAAAGAGAAAAGCCTTTCCGTTTTCGAAAGGGCTTTTTTCGTTTTGTTCGTAAAAAATCAAAATGAATTTTTATACAAAATAGTTGAATAATTATTCCTTCGCACTTATATCGTTTCAGTCGAGCGGCGCACCGCAGGAAGAGCATGTTTTATCGGTCGAGCGATTTTTAGTGCCGCAGTATTTGCATTTGACAAACTCCACCTTTTCCCCCTCGGTGAACGCAACACCGGTCTTGACCTTTGACACGAGAGTTTCAAGTCGTTTGCTCACCGCACGCGGATTTCCGATGTCTTCGATGACGGTTGCCTTGCTGTTTGACGTGACGTATATGTCGCCGACTTTCGCCATTTTGTCGATTGCGCCGTATCTGACGTTGACTGCGCTGACGTCTTGATAACTTACGCTCTTGAAGTCAAGCGCAACCACGCCCGAACGCACGATTATACGTCTGTCGGTGAATGCGTATTCGAGATTTTCGTGACGCTTCTTTGCGGTGACGGATCTGTATATCCATATCCACACGGGCGCGAGATGAAGCACGAAAAAGATACTCATAAAAACGATGAGCGGCGTGGGTATATCAAAGCCGTTCGTCGCCAGCATCCCGATGAAAAAGCCGTCGAAGATTATCCATATCAACGCAATCGGAAACATTTTTGCAACCGAGTTTGCGATATATGCGGATTTCTTTGGCTTTCCGCGCCAAACGATTTGCTCACCGTCTTGCAATATTTCTTCGATATTTTCGGGGCGTTTTTCTTCTCCGCCGGAACCCGCAAAATATTTTTCGTTCAATTCTGCCATACTTTTCTCCTTTCGTATATTTTATCAAATTTTATCGACACAATCAAGACCTTTCAAAAATATGCTCAAACGATGCAAAAAGAATACGTCCGTGAAAACTTCGCGAACGTATCCATGCGATTAAAAAACATAATTCTAATGCCCTGTCGTCTATCTTGACTGACGGCGGTCGTTCTTTTTCTTGCGTCCCGAATCGGTATCGTCTTTGCCGCGCGCACGAAGAAACGGGATTGAGTTTCGTCACGTTTTTTCTCTTTAAAAAATATCCTACAAATGTGCAAAATTTTTTATCATAGTATTGCAAAAAGAGACAACCTATGCTATTATTTTTATGTAAATACCATATGGGGGAAAGATAATGAACAATTTGCCCGATTACATTGAACAAACTCGCATTCCGGCGCAAACTCCGGACTCTATCGTCGAAAACGGCGCAGTGCATTTCGGCACTTTCGATATGCCCTTCAATGCTATCAATCTTCTCGACACAGTCAAACCTTGCGGTCCGAAAATGCCCGATTGCATGAAAGCGTCCCGTCTAACCGAGTGGGAAGCGTTTGAAGTGCACATGGACGAAGGCGCACTTATCAGCGCGGTTTACAAAACCGGTCCTATGGGCTTCTCCATTTTCGTCTGGTACGACAAAAAAGAAAACAAAATCTATTCTTGGCGCAATCTCGTTCCCAAGAAAAAATCGAGAGTCGCGGCACAACTCGTGGACGATTATTGCTATCTCAAGACAAAACACAGCGAGTATAAAATCGAAAACGATTTTCTCAACGGAAAAGCGCACGCAAAAGGATTCACAAAAGGCAAAAACGGCGAGTTTTCAATCGATATTTCGTTTGACCGCATTTCTCCGCTCGCAAACGGAGTCATGCCGCTCGGCAAAAACAAGGACGGCTCGTTCAGAAATGCTCTTTACAGCGAAAAAGATTTCTTTAAAGCGACGGGAACGATAACCATAAACGGCAAAGCGTACGTCACCAACGAACGCTCCGTCGGCATCATCGACGACCACAAAGGATTCTATCCCTTCAACGCCCACTACGACTGGCTCACCACTATGGGACAAATCGACGACAACGGCGTTAAGAGATACTTCGCGTTCAATCTCACGAGAAATCAATCCGTCGACCAACCCAAATACAACGAAAACGTCATCTGGGTTGACAACGAATCCTTCCCCATGCCACCCGTCGTGTTCACGCACAAGAACGGCAAGAAAAAAGCGGACGAATGGCACGTCACCGACGAAAAAGGTCTCGGACTCGTCGACGTCACTTTCAAAATCAACCGCACTTTCTATATGCCCATTCCGCTTCTATGCTACTACGCGTTGCCCTACGGCACGATAAGCGGCTACGTCACCGACACCAACGGCAAAAAATACGTTGTTGACGGCATGCTCGGCATCGGAGAAGATAAGACGACGCATATGTAAAAATCAAGCACAATTTTATCAAAGCAGTGCTCTATGCACTGCTTTTTTTATTGTCTTGATTTTTACATCACTACCGCGCCGAAAATCTTTGCTATCAGTTCTCGCACGGACAAAAACTCCTGCCACAATTTCGCAAGATTGTCGGCTTGCTGTCTACACGGAAAAATCAATAGCACAATTTTTACATATCATGCTGTTATCCCCTGTTTTTTTGTCTTGATTTTTACATCACTACCGCGCCGAAAATCTTTGCTATCAGTTCTCGCACGAACAAAAACTCCTGCCACAATTTCGCAAGATTGTCGGCTTGGTGTTTCAAGCGGTAAAATTCAAAAATTTTCCCTTGTCATGTTGAGCCTGTCGAAACATCTAGCCGTAAGGCGCATAGGGGCTTTTTCGCTACGCTAGATCCTTCGACTTCGCTACTCGCAACTGCTATGCCTACGCATAGAACCTACGGTTTTGCCTTTTTCAAAGGCGTTGCTACGTGAATACATACGCTACGCAACCCTTGCAAGCAAGTTGCTCCGCTTTGCATTGACAGGATGACAGTTTGGGTGGTGGCACCCACACCCGAATAGATGCCGTCATCGCGGCAACGGCATCGATTGAAAGCAAGCAACGCCGAGAGCCGCATTAGGCTTGTTGTTCCGGCTTCGCCTTCCGCAATTATTCATTGTCAATTATTCATTATTCATTAAAAAAGCACGCATCTAAGCGTGCTTTTTATTGTTGCGATGTGTTCTATTTTTCTTCAAACTTTGCTTTGAGTTTTGAAAAATACTCGACGATGTAGCGTTTCAACGTTGCCATTGTTTCGTCGTAAGATTCCTGCGACGTTGCAAGAAACGGATCGGGTATCGGTGCATATTCTCCGGTTGCCGCTTCCGAAAGCGTGATATATTTGTCACGATACTTTCTCGGCGTCAACAATCTGTGCATTTTTGACATGCCGATTATGACGTCCGCCTTTTCAAATCTTTCCGTATCGGTCTTAAAAGACGGCTTATGCGCCAGAATCTCTTTTTCGTCAAAACCTTCACGCTTCAATATGTCAACCGCTTTGGGAAATATGCGTTTAGATTTGTTGAAAACCGCAGAAGATTTAACTTCAACTCTACCGCGAAGCACATCGTCGTTTTCTATCATACGTCTGAGCATAAACTCGCAATACGGGCTTCTGCACACATTTGACGAGCAAACGAACAATATATTGTATTTCTTATTTTCCATATTTCACCTTGTTTTCGGCTATCTGTCGCTATATTTTCGTTTTGTTCAATTCTTGACTATAAAAACGGGAATTGGCGGATCTTTCTTCCAGTTGTAGAAGAAAGTCGCAAGCACCTGATACTTTTCGTCGTCGAGAGTTTTCAACCACGGCAAAAGCGCGTCTTTTTCTTCGTATCCACTGTCTCCGCCGTAGTATACCGAAACACACATAAGACCGCCCTTTTCAAGAAGTTCCAGTCCCGATTCGATAGCCTGTTTCGTCGATTCGAAATGCGTATATATACCGTGATCGCATTTTGGCAGATATCCGAGATTGAAAACTATGCATCTGACGCTATCTTTTTCGGCATACTTTGCCATGTTTGCGTGAGAATCGAGAACGACTTGTGCGCAAAGTCCTTTGCTTTCAATCAATGCGTTTGTGCTGTCAACGGCGTCCTGCTGAATGTCCATTGCTATGACTTTTCCGTTTTTTCCGACGAGTTCGCACAAAAACGCCGTGTCGTATCCGCGTCCTGCCGTCGCGTCGATGCAAACGTCTCCGTCTCTCACAACTCTTTTTATAGTTTCGTGTACTATGGTCAATGCATTCATACTTCTCTTATACCACACTCGCGCGCATTAAGCAACCGAGTTTGCCATTTTGACCGTTATGCCGTCAAAAGCCAAATTGTCGATTGCGGATTTTTGCGCCGCATTTTGAACGATTATTTCCGCCGGATTCGCTATTGCGGCAAAACACGCTCCACCGAAATTCACGAAGCCGCCTGCAAGACTTATTGTTTTGAGATTTGAACATTTTGCAAACGCTTGAACGCCAACACTCTTTCCGTTGCCGCCGATGACAATCTCTTCGATGCCGACGCAATCTTTGAAAGCATAATCGAAAACGTCACCGCCAAGCACCGTGACTTTTTTCAATGACACGGGAACGTAGTGCCTTTCTTCAACCAAAGTTTTTTCGATCTCTCCGCTTTTGACATAGCGTATTTTGTTGAGAGCAATCAGGTTGCCAAACGTCACGTCTTGTATATCGCCAAAGATGTATGAGAATGTAAACACAGCCTTGTCGGATTGCGCAAATTCGTCCGCATCATATCTGACGTTGCCCACAAACGGCAAAACAACTTCTTCAAGCACAATGCAGTCTTTTAGCAGTTTTGCAGGCATTTCCACAATGCTTGACGGAAGCGTAAGTATTCTCAATTTCGTTAAATTGAAGAATACTGATTGCGGAAGTGTTTCAATTTTCGCCTGAATTTCGATGATTTCCACACTGTTTGCGATGTTTTGAAACAAATTTGCGTCTATTGCGGTTATTTTCTCTCCGCCTACGGTTTCGGGCACGACAACGTGTTTTTCATCGCCGCTGTAGGCTTTCACCACTCCGTTTTCAACAACGAACGGAGATTTTTCAAGCCACTTTGCAACAAGCAAAATATCCCCGAAACTACCTTTCTTTACCACTTCGATTTTGTTTTCGCCATTGAACCAACCCAAGAATTCAAAGCCGTTTTTGCCTGCCGCATTGAGAATTATATCTTCGCTTTCAATGGTGTAAGTTGACGGATTTTCCACGCCTTCACCGCCCGAATAATCATAGGTGATCGTGTACGTCACGGGCGCAAACTTTGCATACATCGTCACGGTTTCTCCGCTTGAGATAATGGTGTACACTCTCGTTTGCAAGCTCTCGTCCGAGTGCCAACCCTCAAAAGAATATCCCGTTTTCTCGGCGTCCTTCAAGGTGTATTCTTCATCCACCGCAAGCTCTGTCGGGTTGTCGTGATTGCCGTCGCAAACGTATTCGACCGTGTATGTCGCCATGCTCCATTTTGCCGAAATCTTCAAGTCTCCGTAACTGCCTTTTGCAATTTTCTCAATCTTCTTCTCACCTATGAACCAACCGACAAATTTGTATCCGTCTTTGCTCAAATCGGGCAGAATAATATCGTCGCTTTCAACGCTATACTTCACCGTCAGTTCTTCTTCGCAACTTCCGCCGTCAAAGTCGTATGCAATCGAATATTCGACTGCCGTCCACTTTGCACACAACAAAACGTCTTCACATCTTTCCGCATTTATGCTCTCGACTTTCGTTCCGTTTTCAAACCAACCGTCAAAAGTATAGAACTCTCTGCTCGGAGCGGACAAAACGATATTTTGGCCTTCTATTGTATATTTTGTCGGGTTGGATATGCTGTTCACACCACCTTGCAGATCATAAGAAATTGTATATTCTACAGCGCCGAATTTTGCATATAGATTTATATTGCCGTAACTTCCGCTCGGAATATTGTTTAGACTTTTGTCGTCAAATGCGGCGTTGTCATACCAACCACAAAACGCATAACCCTTCTTCGTCAAGATCGGCAAAGCTATATCCGCGCTTTCAACTGTGTATTCAGTGACAAGTGCGTCATTGCACTCTCCGCCGTTAAGATTGTAGGTGATCGTATATTTGTCGGCAATCCATTCAGCAACGAGTTTTATATCGCACAGTCTTAAAGCGTCTATCGTCTCCACGAGTTTTCCGTCTTCAAACCAACCGCCGAAAGTGTAATGAACTCTCGTCGGAGCGGATAAAGTTACTATTTCGTCTTCAACGGTATACACGCTCGGATTGCCTATATCGTTCACACCGCCCTGCAGATCATATTCTATGCGATATTCGTTTGCGCTGAACTTGGCGTAAAGTTTTATATCCCCGAACGAGCCTTTCTTGACAATCGACACGGTATCTCCCGAAAATTCCGAATTTTCGAACCAGGCAACGAACGTATAACCGCAACGAAACGCTTTCGGCAAAACGATATCTTCGCTTTCGACAGTATAGAATATCCTTTCGACGTCTGCATTGACAAACTCGATTTTGCATTCCGTTGCCGTCCATTTCGCATACAATTCAATATTTCCGCCGTTTTCGGTCTTGATTTTATCAACCTTGTTTTTGAAATCGGCATCGGAATACCAGCCGTCGAAATCGTAATATGTTTTCACTGGATGTGCAAGAATTATATCGTCGTCTTCGACTGTATAGGTGCTTGGATTAGCAACGTTTTGCATTCCGCCGAAAAGGAAATACGAAATCTCATATTCGCTTGCACTCCATTTTGCGTAAAGCGTAACGTCGCCGAAAACGCCGCTTGCTATGCGGTCTATTCTCTCGTTTGCAGAATCGAACCAACCGAGAAATTCGTAATGCGCACGCACGGGCGCATTCAAAATTACGTCGGTATCCGAGCGAACGTACGAATATGGATTGTTCGCATTTTCGCCGCCGTTCAAAACGTAATTTATGCTATATACCGTCGGTGACCATTTTGCATAAATATTCAAATCGCCGTGCGTTCCTTTCGATATTTCCGTGATAGGCGTTGTGAAATTTTCATCGGTAAACCAACCAATAAAATCGAAAAATGCTTTTGCGGGATTTAATAGAGTCAACGTTTTGCTCTCCACCGTAAACTTATACGTCTCACCGTCGTTTACGTTGTCAAGCGAATTGTTTCCGCCGTCAATGTAAAAATGCGCAGTGTAAACAATCGGAGTCCACTTCGCATATACGGTTATATCTCCGAATCTTCCTTTTCCTATTTCGGCGATCTTATTTGTGAAAGTTCTGTCGGAATACCAACCGTCAAATACGTAAAAATCTCTCGTTGCGTTTGAAAGTGCTGCCCCGCGTTCTATCGTAAACGTTGTGTCGTCTCCGCTCACGCTTCCGCCGAACGTCTCGTAAATCACGCGATAAACAATCGGCGTATAAACCGCCGTCACCGTCATATCGCTCGTGACGTTTTCAAAACTTTGAACATTCCAACTTGCCTTATATCCGTCTTTTGCACTCGGTTCGGGAATATCCATCAACGTTTTTCCGTGTCCGACGGTTTTCACGACGCTGCCATTATAGTCAACAAACGTGACGGCATACGTCTTCTCCGAAACGGTGAGAACGGCTTTCATATCGTCAATCGGCTCGTAGTTGTTGCCCACGTCGAAATGCGCCGTCACTTCGTACTCTCCGACGTCGGTTTGTTCGTTGCCGTCATAACTTACGTCGACACCGCTCGGCAATTCTGTCTCGATATACACGCCGTGCGGCTCACCGTCCCACGTCACGATTTTATCGGAAAATACGATTTCGCCCAATTTTGCCTTGTTTATCGTGAGTGTTGCGTTCAATATCTTATCGTTATAACCGTCCGCTTTCACGGTCGCAGTGACGACATATACGCCTGCATCCGTATATTCGGTTGCAACGTCGTATTCCACCGTGGCAAAATTCGGCAAATTTTTCACTTCGAGAGAATGAGAAAGTCCGTCGTACGTAGTTTCGTACGATTCAAAACTCAAATCGGCAAAATCAAGCAATTTCTGCCATTTTGCGTACAAATAAATGCTGTCTGACAAATTGACTTTTTCAAAATCGACGCTTGCAGGATTTTCACAATCTTTATCGGCACACCAATACAAAAATTTGTAGCCGTCAAACGTCGGCATCGGCACTTCATCCCCGCGACGCCACACAACGTTGTCTTCTCCGTTGTTTAAAACGAAAGTTATCGTAAAATCGGACGGCTGAAAAAGATTTTTGACGTCATCGGCGTCACACGCAACCAAAACAACGCATATACATAAAACGATAATTGCAACAATACACAGACTGCACTGCTTCGACCCAATTTTTCTCATAAAAATTTCCCTTTCCCTAAGTTTCCATATCCAGAATATCAAGCGAAAAATCGCAATCAAAAGCGAAAAAATCGCTGTCGACGTGGATATTTATACAATTTGAAATAAATTTTAATACTCGTAATGTATAATCGCAAGGTTTTTCGACAATATTTTTCAAAATTTTTATAAATTTTTCATATTTTTCACTTTATGAAACACTTCGTCTAATATTTATACGTCACCTTTTGTACAAACATTAAAATTTAGGGCTTGAAATAGCTTGCATTATTTCTTAAAACTTGCTCCGTTTATAAAAAAAACACGGACTGTTCTGTCCGTGTTTTTAGTCTATGTGAAATAACCTATTTTAATACAATTTGCGTACACCCCTTAAAAAGTGCGTACAGCTGAAAAAAGAAAAACCTCTCAACAAGCAGGAGCTCTGTAACCGTTTCCGTTACCGAATGTGCTCTAGCCTTTTAACGTGGTCCTAGGCTCTACGCTGTCCACGATCCGGTCTCACGAGTGGATAATAGTCAATGACCATAAGCATTCTAGACTGCTTAAATAAATAGAAGGTTCAAAAAAGCCACCTTTTTAAGTTGTGATTTCCTTGCCATTTTGCAATAAATGCTCATCTTTGTATATTGCATACCACCACAATTTAAAATAACTAAGCCTGATTAACATTCATTTTTAAGTAGACTCGCTTAATCGCTTCGAGTCCTGCTTTTTCGCCGTTCTCTACCGCTTTGCCGTACATTTCAATTGCTTTCTTATAGTCTTTTCTCACACCAAATCCGTTCTCATAACATATACCGAGATTGTGATACGCAACCCCCGAACTGTACTTTTCGGCAGCAGTCCTAAAACACTTAACCGCTTCTTTTTTGTCTTCTTTCACGCCGTTACCTTGAAGATAGCAAAGTCCGATATTGATAATCGCTTCGCTTTCGCCGAGATTGTATGCGTCGGTAAATAACTCAAAGGCTTTTTTATAAGCCGCTTCGGTTTTGACGGTGTAGTAGTAATAAAGTCCCACTTGCAGACACGCCATAGGATTTTCGCCTTTGACGCTCTTTTTCAGCCAATGAAGTGCCGTTTCCCTGTCGGCGGTCACACCGTAATATCCGCAAGCATACGCCATACCGAGATTATATTGCGCGGCGGCGTTTCCGAGTTTTGCGGCGCGCTTAAAAAGTTTCAGGGCGGTTTTCTCGTCCTTTTCAAGCCCTAATTCGTCGCCGAGATACGCTTCCGCCATTCGTTCGATTG
>ULRA01053226.1_pt1 | contig 17204 bp, 10 predicted proteins | sample 1954981 | NCBI WGS metagenome assembly ULRA01 (sample SAMEA4835669, study PRJEB28245) | human gut metagenome | biome: gut microbiome; material: fecal sample | place: Denmark | collected 2008
AGCTGCCGCTCTTTACCTTACTGTCAGGCTGACTTGAGGTGCCTGCCGGCTGGTTGGTGCTGCTGTCGCTGCTGCCGTCATTGCCGGCGGACGCGCCGAGCTTGCATATAGCTATGCTGCCGAGGGTGTCAAGCTCTGCCGTGATAAAACTGCCGTCCTCGCTGAGTATCGAGTCTACCGTTCTGTATGTTCCGTCGGCATTTATGACATTGACCGAAATGTTGCTGCCGTAGCCCTCAGGCACTGCAAATTTAACCTTTACCTTGCCGTTCGGCTGCACGCCCGAGCCGTTTAAGGTAGCAGAAACATCGTACAGTTTAAATTCGCCCGATACATCCTTCAATATGTTCTTTACAGACTCAAAGGTCGGATCATCCTTTGCAGTTTCTTCGACCTTGAGCTCGGTACCGGCGCTGAAAACGCCCTCGTCTGCACTGAATTCTGTTCCGGTGGCAGGGTCTTTGGCTGAACAGGGGATGACCTCGCTCGTTGTCTCACCGCAGCGGCGGCACTTGCCCTCCTTGAGACCGGGCTCGCTTATGGTGGCTTCCTTTACAATGGTGGGATTTTCAAAATCGTGACCGAGCGCATCGGTAGATCTTGTTTCAGCCGCATTGCATTTGGTGCAGACGCGCTTCATAATACCGCCCTCGGTGCAGGTGGCGGCGGTGTCGTCATACCACGCGCCGAAGCTGTGACCGGTGGGTGCTATGCTCTGTGAGGTGGTGGCGCCGCAGCGCGTGCATTTTCCGGTCTCCTCACCGGCTGAGGTGCAGGTCGGCTGTTTGGTCACTGTGGGTGACGAGAAGCTGTGACCGAGTGCATTGACCGTCTTTGTTTCCTTGTGACTGCATTTTGAGCAGCTGCGAGTTTGCTCGCCTGCTGCCGTACAGGTGGGCGCTTTGGTCGTGGTCCATGAGCCCATGCTGTGACCGGTAGCGTTCACAGTCGCCGTATCGGTTGCACCGCAAACTGAACAGGTGCGCGTCTGAGTGCCGGGTGCGGTGCAGGTGGGCTGCTTGGTGACCTTAAAACTGCCCCATGAATGGGTCGTACCCTTGGGTATGGTCTCGTTTTTCTCGGCGCCGCAGGCAGTGCAGGTGTATTTTCTGTTTCCCGCCTCTTTGCAGGTGGCAGGCTTTGTGACCGTGCCGCCGTTCCATGTGTGACTGCCGGTCTCCTCATGTCCGCAGGCGGAGCATGTTCTCTTGTGACTGCCATCGTTCACCTTTGCCCAGCTGCCGTAGCTGTGCGACCTGCAGGTCACAGATACAGTGGCAGTCGCGTCCGAAAATGTGTTTTTGCCGCCGTCGGCTCCGCGTGATTCTATAAATTTTACAGTGACGGTCTTATTGCCTACTGCGGCACCGTCCTTTATCTTAAAGGAAAGTGTGACTATCTTTCCGTTGGCACTGTTGTTTGTTGTGGAAAGCGAGTCAGCCCAGCGGAGGGTATAAGGTGAGCTGATAGTGGGGCTGGGAGTTGTCCAGCCGCTCAGCAGTTTGCTGTCGGAAACGCCGGTCAGTTCAAGATCGCTGTCGTAGCTCACCGATATTCTGAAGGTGATGAGTCCGGGATTGGAGGCAATACCGACATCGACCGTTACCGTGTCGCCCTGTTTACCGGCTGCGTTCGCTGCGGTTATTTTTCCTGTTCCGGCGGCGGAAGCAGGAATAATGCAGATGCCTAAAGCCAATATAAGAGAGGCAATGAGTGCTGTTATCTTTTTCATTTTGCTTTTTCTCCTCAATTCAGTTTAATATCCCAACCGGCAAGGAAACGGTCGAGCAGAACGCCGTCCCAGTCGGTTATTTCGCCGTCACCGTCGAGGTCGAGCGCATCCTTGAATAATATATCAACGCCCCATCCGGCGAGATATCTTGCCATTGTCACGCCGTCCCAATCGGTTATCTCTCCGTCACTGTCAAGGTCGCCGATGATGTGGCTCCTCCTGCCGCGAATGGTATTACTTTTGATCGTTTTATCATTTAAATAGACGTTAAAATACCAAACGCATCCATCCAGCCACTCATATGTTTCCGCGTAGAATATCCCTATGTCGGTGTAAATTAGCTTAGAGCCACCACCGTTGTTAACAGACCATGAATCATAACCGCCAGATCCGCCAACTGCTTCTATACCTTTTATATTAAATTCAGATACTGCTCCGCTTTTGTAGGTGACAGCCAATGTCGGATCGGCTCCGTACAGATCCCTGATCTCAATACTTTTCCAGTTGCTTTGCCGGACATTAACGATACATTCAAATTCATTCTGAAAAACATTAAGCTTAACGGATATGCTGCTGCCGATATTTGATAAACAGTGCCAATAGATCTTACCTCCGTATGATAACTTGGTTGAGTATACTTCATAGTAATAGCGAGAAAACGATGATTCTGTGACAGTTATATCTTCATAGTCACCGTCGGAATAATAAAGCCTTAATACAGCACCGGTGAGGTCTAACATTTCACCCTTGATATATTCAGTTTTTGTTGGTTGAGTAAGAAGATCAATTTTACTTACAGAAATACTTTCAAGAACATTTACCTTGTATGTGCTTCTGCAGTTTCCGATCCATGTCGCGATATCATAGCTGTTGCCCGGTACGAATGACGTGTCATATTGCATTTGACTGTTATATTCGATATAGTATTTTCTGCCGTCTAAAGTGACATATGGGCTGCCTCTAAAATCAGAGGGTTCTATGGGCAGTTTGTCGCCGTTTTGAAGCTCAACAAATCCGCTTTGAGGCTCGTAATCATACCATGTACTCGTCGGATCTTTGCGTATGTTCATATCATCTACATGGATCGATTTAAAGGGACACTCCACTATATTCAACCTATAACTCAATTTCATGCCTGCAAGTTCGGCATTTATAACATATGTATCGCCCGGATGTATGTTGCCGAGGTCAATACTCTTATCAACGATCAACGAATATTTAATATTTCCGATGACAATGTAATTAGCATTGTCAGCGTCACTTGTTGATTTAAGCACGGTGCCGTCACTTAACGTTACCTTATATTTGGGCGCCGTCCAATTGTAAGAAATGGTATCTGAGTAATATCCTAAATCGCCACTTTGTTCTATAAGTCCCTCTTCACCGGTCACATCTTCAATTTCAATTTTTTCTATTGGATTTTTAATTATAGAAATATTAACTGTACCCTCAATGCCTCCAAAGGCTGTGACCTTTACGCTGTATGTATTGCCGACAGTCCAATGCTCGGTCTCCTGACTTTTCAGATCCAGCTGATCCATTGTAATAAAGTCATACCTTTTTTCTCCGTCCTTATATGTAGCTATGCATCTAAAGTCTGAAAATCCTTTGCCGTTTTTTAGGTAGTAATAATAGTCATCCATTTGTGTTCCGCAGCTATTTTCAATGATAGATACATCGAGGACCTCAAATGAGACAACGGGATTGTTGTACTGACCGGGATATCGCGGATCAAGGTTGGTCTTTAGATTTATTCCGTTGGATCTGGCATAATCACATGCGATTAGATTGTCTGTAATCATTAATAAATCATCTGGACACGCAGAGAAAGCATATCTGCCTATGTATTCGACGCTTTCGGGAACGGTCACGCTTTTAAGACCGGTGCAGCCAACAAAAGCGTAATCGCCTATATTTGTAACACCATCCGGAATTACAAGGTCGGTGACCTTTTCACCGTTTAAGTACAAATTATGAGCGTAGTACAATGGATTTGCGGTGTCTCTTCCGTAGTAAACATTGCTTGCAAAATCGATATTGCACCATTTTTCAACGCTTGAAATATGCACTTCTTTTAATCCGGTGCAGCCGTAAAAAGCAGAATTGCCTATACTTGTTACGCTGTCTGGGATAGTTATGCTTGTAAGACTTGTGCAGTGTGAAAAAGCATACCCACCTATACTTGTCACGCTGTCGGGGATAGTTACGCTTGTGAGTCCGGTGCAATTGGAAAAAGCATTATCGGCAATGCATTTAGTCCCACCTTTAATTACATAATCTCCACTTATGCGGCTTTTTGCTTTTATCAAATGATTTGAAATGTATAGAACATTGTTTTCCCAGTTAGCATTGTCATTATAATATGCTGTATCTGAAAAAGCATCTTCTCCTATTCTTGTTACGCTGTCAGGGATGGTTATATTTGTAAGTTGCATGCAGCCTGAAAAAGCTTGCCAGCCTATACTTGTCACGCTATCAGGGATAGTTATGCTTGCAAGCTCTCTGCGGTTGCGAAAGGCATAAGAACCTATATTCACTACCCCATTTTTTATAATAGCTTCAGTTATATTCCACCCCCATGGAGTTCTTCCGATATCCGAGTAATCATCCATTTTCCCGTTTCCGCTTATTGTAAGAACTGTGCCGTCAAGCGTCCATGTGCAGTCTCCTGTTGTACCGCTTGTCGTTTCTGCGGCAAAAATCGAGACAGGCATTATTGACACTATCAACAATACCGATATAAGTATCGCAGTTATCTTTTTTAACATTTTCTTCGCTCCTTTCATTTATTCAGCCGTAAAGCGCCACTTTTTATTCACATACTCATCGGTAAGACTTTTGGAATAGTCTTTGCCTTTTTTGTATCTCCTTTCATAGTCTTCGGCGATTTTGTCCGCGTTGAGCTTTCCGCGCTTACTTGCCGTACAAGGCATACAGCCCTCGCCGGCTATAAATACGCCGGACTCTTCGCCTAATTTTTTGCCGTTTGATATCGACTTCTTTATGCCCAAAAAGTCGACCAGTCTGCAAGGCCCGTAAATAAGCTTGCCGGTGCCTTTTTCTTTTCCGGCGCGTATCAGCACATTTTTCGGCTTTTCGGGATCGTCATCTACCGTTATCATCAGCATACCGGCATAAACGAACACATTTCCGCCCGGCACGAAAAGAGCGGCGGTGTTTTTTGTTCTGCTGTACCTTACGCCGTAGCACGCCGGATCCTCATCCCCATATGCCTCGGTTTCTGTAATGATGACTGTTCGACCACCATAACTAAGCTCCTTGCCTATCAGTGACCTTGCCGCCTCCTCGGGACATTTGACAAATTCCTTTTGATTTCCCATAATAATCTCCTCCCACTGTTCCAAAAAGTAGACTTTTTGGAACAGCAATATAAAGGCGGTCATGTGGCGGTTTTTCGTGCTGATTTTGCTATAAAAACCATTGAAAATTCAAATTTTGCCCCATTTCATTAATTAATTGGCGAATAAAGGTTGAATTTTCCAGACAGATATGCTACAATGTGGGGTGATAAAAAAGTGTTCCAAAAAGTCTACCTTTTGAAACACTTTTTATATATATTTAAAAGAATATTGCTTGCCGGGAATGACACAGTGCAAAGTCTTTTCTATTTTTTTGCTTTATACAGCCGGGTGCTTACCGTCCGCGTCCTTTTTGCACGTCGCGTAAAGGTCGTACCGATGGCAAAGGCCGCCGCCAGCAAAGCCATTCCTGCTATTGTGCCTATCGTTTTTTCGCCAATAAAGTCGGCGACCGATCTGCCCAAAGCACCGCCTGCCGCACAAAAGAAACCGGGAAATATGACCGAACGCATTATATCGATCTTAGCTTCCGACGCGCGCTTCAGCTTTGAAAGGCACATAATCGACGTGAAGCAGTTGCTGACCGTCATTATCATCAGATAGCCGGATATTCCGGTGTGCGGTACAAGCAAAAGCACCGCCGCTATGCGTGCCGCGGAATCGACAAAATTGTAGCGCAGCATTTTCATCTGACCGTCAAGGCCTTTGAGCAGCCCCGAAGCCACGCTTTCAAGGTACATAAACGGCACTATCGGTGACAGCACGCGCAATATGTAGCCAACGTCGCTGTCGCCGTAAACTATGTCGGCGATGTCGTAGGCGAAAAATAAAAACGCAAACGCCGCGAGCAGTGACAGCGGCAGCGTGATGCCGACCGCCTTTTCGACCGTCTTTTTCACCTTTGACCGGTTGCCGCGTGCCGCCGCCTGCGATACCTCTGGTATCAGCATTGTGGATACCGAATTTAAAAACGACGCCGGAAAAAACAAAAGCGGCATTGCCATACCTTTTATAGCGCCGAACAGCTCGAGTCCTCTGCCTTTTGTTCCGTGGTATCCCGAAAGGCGTGAGGGGATGAGCAAATTTTCCGCCGTGTGCAGGGCGGTTGACATGTAGGCAGCCGCCGAGAGAGGCAGTGCTATGCGAAGTATTTTGCGGAATACTCCCGATATTCTGTCCGACCCATGCATTTTGCGAAGATCGCGCCTGTACAGCACCCAGCTTATGAGGAACGAGACGGTCTCGGCGGTCGTATCGCCAAGCAGCACCGCAGCCGCGCTGTAGGCGATGCCTCTGCTGATCCCTTTCGACAGGCAGAACAGCACGACGCCTATCCTGACAGCCTGTTCTGCCAGCCCGGTAAGCGACGGGGAAAGGGTCTTGCGGCAGGCTATAAAATAGCCTCTTATACAGGACGACAGCCCCATAAACGGCAGCGAAAAGCAAAGTATTTTCAGTGCCGATACGGTCCTTGCGTCACAGAGCAGTCTCACCCCTATAAATTCAGCACCGAAAAACACGGCGGCGGACGATACCGCCGCCGCAATAAGCGTCAGCACGGCTGCGGCGCGCATGACGCGTTTTACAGCCAGCCTTCCGCGGTCGAGATTTTCCGACACAAGACGGGTAACAGCCGTGCAGATGCCGGACATGGCAAAGGTCGAAGCCAGAATGTATACCGAAAATATGAGCTGATAAACGCCCATGCCCTCGGAGCCTATGCGGTCGGCAAGGTATATCCTGAACAGGACGCCCTCTATGCGGAGTATGACCGAGGTAAGGCAAAGCACGACCGTGTTTTTCACAAAAACAGATATTTTCATAAAGCCTGCCTCTTTTAAAGCTACATGAGCAGTCCCAACACAAGCATTTCGCGTATCTTTTCGTAAATTTCCGCACCGCTTGCGGCGGCAAGGGGATTTTTGCCGAGTCCTACCTCTATCGTAAATCCGGGACGGCGGAATTCCTTTATGAACCAGTCCTTGAATCCGCCGCCGGCGGAGAGACCGGTCGGCAAATCAAGCGCGTAGCCGCTTGACGCCGAGAATATCTCAGCCATTTTTTTGCCGCGCGGCGTTTCTATGCCGTCATAGTCCCAGTATATGACCTCGCCCTGGGAATGGAATGTCAGCAGATAGCGTATGTTGTAGGTGCGGCAAAGCTCGGCAAGGGCGGCTGACTCAGGCTCGGAAAACGGCTTTGTGCCGCCGTACCTTGTGGGTCCGGGTCCGAAATATCCCTGCTTTCTTTCTAACTTGTGCAGCTCCTCCCAGCCTGCGTCAAAGTTATGGTTTAAGTCAACTCCTCTTAAATTTGCGTTCCAGTGTTTGAAATCACCTCCGCACAGCTTATATATCCGCGCGGCGTGAGCGCCGCAGCCGGCAGCGCCTTTAAGTGATATCTCGCACCCGTCGGGATTGCAGAGCGGAACGAATATAACGCTCCTGCCGTAGAGCGCCCGTCTTGCGTCCACGTCGCATATTTTGCCGTTTGCCGCCACAGCCTCGCAAAGCTCGGATATGAATTTCAGCAGCAATGTTGCGGTTATGCGCTCCGAGCCGTGTATTGCTCCGGCATAAACTATGCAGTCGGCAAAGCTGCCCAACCTCAGCGCCGTAAGATCGCGTCCGAAAACGCTCTTTCCTATCGAAAAGCGGTGCAGAAATTTATATTCCTCGCATAAACTCCGCATAATTTCAGAAAAACTGTTGTAATCGTGCTCGACATGTTTTATAATGTTCAGCATAGGTCACCCTCACTTATCTGATACCTTTTAAATATATTTATGCAGCACGGAGGCGTCACATGAAGCTTGAAGAAAAAACTATAGGTTCAGAGAAGATATATGACGGAAAAATAATACATGTTAGGCGCGATACGGTGCAACTGCCCGACGGCAGACAGTCGATGCGCGAGGTGGTCGACCACAGCGGCGGCGTCTGCGTTGCGGCGCTTACCGAGGACGATCAGCTGCTTTTCGTGAGGCAGTTCAGGTACCCGTACGGCGAGGTGGTGGTCGAACTGCCGGCAGGCAAGATCGAGCCGGGCGAGGATCCGCTCGAATGCGGCAAGCGTGAGCTTTACGAGGAGACCGGCGCGACGGCAAAACAGTTTGAGTCGTTGGGGACACTTTATCCGTCACCTGGCTACTGCGGCGAGATAATACACATCATAGGCGCGATAGGCCTTGAATTCGGTGAAAATCACCTTGACGACGGCGAATTTCTGGAGTCGTTCAGACTGCCGCTTAAAAAGGCGGTCTCACTGGTCATGAGCGGCGACATAGTGGACGCCAAAACACAGATAGCGATATTGAAGCTGGCTTTGTATAAAGGGATTTTCATGGCTTGAGCTTGGTTTTGCGTTTGATAGGAGAAACGTATGAAAAGCAGTAAATACATAGGAAGCAGGGACTTTTACCGTCACGTACTGGCGATATCGGTGCCTATAATGCTTCAGAACGGCATAACAAATTTTGTCAGCATGCTTGACAACATCATGGTGGGCGGCGCAGGTAAGGTCGAAATGACCGGCGTTGCGGTATCCAACCAGCTCATTTTCGTTTTTACTCTCTGCATTTTCGGTGCTGTCTCGGGTGCAGGCATATTCGGCGCGCAGTTCTACGGAAAAAAGGATTATGTCGGAATGAGAAATTCTTTCCGCTTCAAGCTGTGGCTGGCGGTCATACTGACGCTTATTGCAGGCGTTACGTTCGGATTTTTCGGCAATGAGCTCATAGAACCGTTTTTGCGCGGCGAGGGCGCGCCGGAGGATGCGGCAGGGTCGCTCAAAGCCGCAAAGGACTATCTGCTTGTTATGATAGTCGGTCTGCTGCCGACGGCGCTGGCGCAGTGCTACGCAAGCAGTCTGCGTGAGACGGGGGAGACCCTCATGCCCATGAAAGCAGGTCTTATAGCTGTCGCGGTCAACCTGTGCTTCAATTATATTTTGATATTCGGTCATTTCGGCGCACCGAGGCTTGGCGCAGTCGGCGCCGCCGTTGCTACTGTCATGTCGAGGTATGTCGAGCTTGCGATAGCGGCAGTATGGACGCATAAAAACAAGGAACGCTTCAAGTTTATCGAGGGCGCATACAGAAGCGCCAAGATACCTGCCGCGCTTACGGTGCAGATGCTCAAAAAGGGTATGCCGCTCATGATAAACGAGGCACTTTGGGCAGCCGGCATCGCGCTGCTCAACCAGTCGTATTCGACGAGGGGACTGGACGTTGTTGCGGCGGTTAATATTTCTTCGACCTTCTGGAACGTTTTCTCGGTAATTTTTATGGCAGTCGGCACCTCGATCGGCATAATAGTCGGTCAGCAGCTTGGTGCAGGGGAGTTCGACAAGGCGCGCGACTCAGACCGCAAGATGATGGTCTTTTCGATAATGATAAGTGTTATAGTTGCGGTCATTTATGTCGGTGCCGCGCAGTTTATACCTGATTTTTACAAGGTTGACGCCGAGATCCGTGCACTTGCCACAAAAATAATGTGCATAAGCGCTGCGTTCATGCCGGTAAACGCCTATGCTCACGCTTCGTACTTCACGCTGCGTTCGGGCGGTCAGACCTTTGTGACCTTTTTGTTCGACAGCTGCTTTGTATGGGTTGTGACCGTGCCGCTTGCCTTCGTGCTGTCGCGCTACACTGATGTTGCGATACTGCCGCTCTACGCCGCATGTCAGGCGGTCGATATTATAAAGTGTATAATCGGTACGGTGCTGCTTAAAAAAGGTATTTGGGTCAGGAACATCGTAACCGACGAAGTGTAAGGGCATCGGAATCAGTTTGATGTTTTGCTTGGCGGAAGCGTTGCTTCCGCCGTTTTTATGTCCATACAGCGATAAATCTTAGTTTAGCGACGTAATAGATATATTGATGGACGTAGGGCAGGGGCACGACTCCTGCCCTACAAGCATTCAATTAGAATTCTCTCATTTAACGGCGCTGAACTAAAATTTACATTGTCAAACAATCATAAAACAAAAAGCGAACCGGCAGAAAACTTTGCCGGTTCGTTTTTTATCATAACTTATGCCGCACCTTTGCGGTGCGGATCAGGCAGCCGCTGACTTCTTGATATACGGCTTACGGACGGAGCCTGTCGCGGTCTCTCGGAAATGCGGTGGCGCGCTTGATATTGTCAAGTCCCAGAATGTTTTCGACAATTCTCTCAAGTCCCAGTCCCATTCCGCCGTGCGGCGGCATGCCGTATTTGTGCATGGTGAGGTAGTCCTCAAACTGGTCTATATCCATGCCTCTTTTCTGCATTTTTGCGACCTGCTCGGCATAGTCGTGTATGCGCTGACCGCCGGTGGTGACCTCAAGTCCGTTGAGCAGCATGTCAAAGCTGAGCGTAAATTTAGGATCAGCCGGGTCCTCCATCGCATAGAACGGACGCTTGACCGACGGATAATGTGTTACAAACACAATGGGGGCATTATGCTCCTTTAAGAAATATTCGCCCAGCCATTTTTCCTCCTCAGGCGCAAAGTCGGGCTCGAGCAGTGCGCGCTTGCCCTGTTCGCCGGGATGCGCGTCGGCAAAAAGCTGCTTTGCCTCCATGAATTTTATCTTGGGGAAAACGGTCAACTCAGGCAGTCTCGCGTCCTTGCCGAGATACATCTCGAGCTCGGGCGCATACTGCTCGTTGAGTGTTTTGAACATAAATTGGAACATTCTTGCCTCAAGCTCCATAAGATCCTCAAAGGAATTTATAAAGCCCATTTCAAGATCAAGCCCCTGAAACTCGTTTATATGGCGGTTGGTGCTGTACTTTTCTGCACGGAACACCGGACCCACGGTAAATACCTTTTGGAACACGCCGACCATTATCTGCTTATACATCTGAGGGCTCTGGTTAAGGAAAGCCTTTTTGCCGAAATAATCGACCTCGAACATATCGGCGCCGCCTTCCGCTCCTGCCTCAACTATCTTAGGCGGAACGAACTCGGTAAAGCCCTCCTGCCTTAAAAATTCGCGGAAGCTGTACATCACGCCGTCGGCTATTTTAAGAATTGCTCTGACCTTGGGATTGCGGAGCGATATCACGCGGTCGTCAAGCAGTGTGTTCAATGTCAGCTTGTCGATCTTGCGGTCGTTGCTTATTTCGATGGGCGGAACCTCGGCTCTGCCGGAGATGCGCTTCATGTCGTCTATGCGGATATCAAATCCGAGACGGCTGCGTTCTTCCTTTATGAGTGTTCCGTCTATTACGACACACTCCTCAACGCTGAAGTCCTTGATATCGGCAGCGGACTTGCCCTCCTCCCAGACGCACTGGAAGGTCATGCGCGCGGTGCGTATTATGACGAACGCAAAGCCGCTCATTTCCTTGATGCGGTGGATGGTACCCTTGACGGTCACCTTGTCGCCGTCATTTATCGTCCCGTTCTTGAATCCGTCAATGATATATGCTATTTCGGTTTTATCAATGCGCTTTTCGGTGCTTACTGTTTCCATTTACTACACTCCTTTTTATAACTTTCCGAGCTCTGACAGCACGGTTTTGTTTACGGTCTCAGGCTTTGCTTTGCCCCTTGTTTCCTTCATGACCTGACCGACAAAGAAGCCGACGACCTTTTTTTCGCCGTTTTTGAACTGCTCTGCCGCGGCAGGATTTGCGGCTATGACCTTTCTTACCGCTTCTTCAATGGCTGCGGTGTCATCAACCTGTAAAAGGTCGTTGTCCTTTATATATTTTTCAATATCAAAATCGCCCTCGGCGAAGAACATCGCCTCAAACACGGTCTTGCCGGTCTGCTTATTTATGCGTCCCGATTTCACCGTGTCGATGAACTGCGCGAATTTTTCCGCTGTCAGCGTTATTTCCTCCGGCTGAACGCCGCGCTCATTCATGAAGTACATAATCTGACTCATTATCCAGAAACGCACCTCTTTTGGATCGCCGCAAAGCTCAGTCGTTTTTTCAAACAGCGACGCCAGATACTTTGAGCCTGCTATAATGGCGGCGTCAGCCTCGGCTATGCCGTATTGGCTCTGATATCTCGCTATTTTTTCGTACGAAAACTCCGGCATATTATCGAGGTATTCCTTTATCGTCTCCTCGGATATAGATACAGGGGGAATATCCGGCTCGGGGAAGTAGCGGTAATCCTGCGCGTTTTCCTTGGAACGCATTGCGTAGGTCTTGCCCTTGTTGTCGTCCCAGCGCCTTGTTTCCTGCGTTATCCTGCCGCCGTTTTCCAGCACCTCGATCTGACGTGCCGACTCAAAGGCAATGGCGCGTTCAATGGCTTTGAAGGAGTTGATGTTCTTCATTTCGGTTCTTGTACCGAATTCCTGCTCGCCCTTTTTCCTTACAGACAGGTTGACGTCGGCACGCATCGAACCCTCCTGCATCTTGCAGTCGGAAATACCTAAATATTCAAATGTAGTCTTAAGCTTTTCGAGGTAGGCTATTACCTCCTCAGCCGAGCGGAAGTCCGGCTCGGAAACTATTTCTATAAGCGGTACACCGCATCTGTTATAGTCGGGGAAAGTCGCGTCTCCGAAGGCTGAGTGCACCAGCTTTCCGGCATCCTCCTCCATGTGTATCTCATGAATCCTTACAAAGCCGGGCTTTTTACTGCGCGTTATAAAGTCCCCCCTGCCGTTTCTTGCAAAGGGCAGATAAAGCTGAGATATCTGATACGCCTTGGGCAGATCGGGGTAAAAATAGTTTTTACGGTCGAATTTGTTGTACCTTGTTATCTCGCAGCCGAGTGCCAGACCTGCCTTTACGGCATATTCCAGCACCTTTTTATTGAGAACCGGCAGCGTTCCCGGCATACCGGTACAGACCGGGCAGCAGTGTGTGTTTGGCGCTCCGCCGAACTCGGTCGTGCAGGAGCAGAAAATCTTCGTTTTGGTCGCCAGCTCGACGTGAACCTCAAGTCCCATTACTATTTCCCATTCCATGTCACTTCACCTCCGGGAGTCTCTTGTGGAAGTCGGTCAGCTGCTGATAGGCATATCCGGCGTTCAGCACTTTCTGCTCACCCAATGCCGGACCTATTATCTGTGCGCCCACGGGCAGTCCCTTGCCGTCAAAGCCGCAGGGCAGCGACAGACCTGGCAGACCGGCTATATTGACCGACACCGTGAATATATCGGACAGATACATCTGCAGAGGATCTGCAAGGCTCTCGCCCAGCTTCGGCGCGGTGGTAGGTGCGGTAGGGCACATTATAAGGTCGTAATTTTTAAATATTTCGTCGAATTTCTGCTTTATAACCGCCTTGACCTTAAGTGCTTTGCGGTAGTATGCGTCGTAGTAGCCGGACGACAGCACGAAGGTGCCGAGAAGTATTCTTTTCTTGACCTCGTCGCCGAAGCCCTCGCTTCTCGTTGCGTTGTAAAGATCGGTCAGTCCGTCATAATTTTCGGCACGGAAGCCGTATTTTACACCGTCAAAGCGCGAAAGGTTGGAGCTTGCCTCGGCGGCGGCTATTATATAATAAGCCGGAATCACGTAATCGATAAACGGAAGGCTTATTTCCTCGATTATTGCACCGTTTGCCTCAAGCACCTTTGCGGCATCAAGAACACGGGCTGCGACCTCGCTGTCAAGACCCTTGTTTTTGAAGCACTCTTTCGGCAGACCTATCTTCATACCCTTGACATTTCCGCTCAGAGCCGCAAGGTAATCGGGGTAAGCAATGTCAAGCGAGGTGCCGTCTGCGGCATCCTTGCCGCATATCGCGTTCATAACGGCGGCACAGTCGCGGACATCCCTTGCCACCGGACCTATCTGGTCAAGCGACGAGGCGTAAGCGATAAGTCCGAAACGCGAAACGGTACCGTAGGTAGGTTTGAAACCGGTTACTCCGCAGTACGACGCCGGCTGGCGGATGCTTCCGCCCGTATCAGAGCCCAAAGCGCAGACGGCTTCGCCTGCCGCAACTGCGGCAGCGGCACCGCCCGACGATCCGCCCGGCACATGAGCGGTGTTCCACGGGTTTTTAGTCGCGCCGTAATACGATGTCTCGGTAGTGCTGCCCATCGCAAATTCATCCATATTGAGCTTGCCGACCGTAACGGCGCCGGCAGCCTCAAGACGTTCTATGACAGTCGCGTTGTAGACCGGAGCAAAATCGCCCAGTATCTTTGAGGCACAGCTTGTTTTTATGCCCTTTGTGCAGATGTTGTCCTTGATAGAGAAGGGCACACCGGCAAGAGGAGAGGTGATAGCACCGCTGTCAATTTTTTCCTGCACAGCGGCGGCATCCTCGACTGCTTTTTCCTCACAAAGCGTTATATAAGCACCTATTTTGTCGTCCTTATGCTTTGCGGCGGCTATCACAGCCTTTGCGGCTTCGACAGCCGACAGCTCTTTAGCCTTTATAGCCGCGCCCACTTCAAGGGCGGTCATTTTTAAAATATCCATACTGCCGTCCTCCTTATTCCACGGTCTTGGGCACGACCACTGTTTCGTCGGTGTGCTCCGGTGCGTTTTTGAGGATGTCCTCACGCGGATATGACGGCACAACCTCATCCTCGCGCATGACATTGGTGATATTGAAAACGTGGGACAGCGGCTCAACACCGTCTGTATCTATTTGTTTTAGGATCTCCATATAATCCACAATGGCGCCGAGTTCATTTTCCATTTTCGCAGCCGATTGCTCGTCGAGCTTTATTCTCGACAGCTCAGCAACATACTCCACAAGCTCTCTTGTAATCTGCATAAATAAAAACTCCGTTCTGCCGCCGGCTGTAAGGTGTCATCGACTGCGGCGCGCCGGTGACCGGTCAAAAGGGAAGACGCTTCATAAAACATAAAAATAAAAAGCCGTCTGTCCCCAGCATCAGGGACGAAAGACGACTTCCGCGGTACCACCCATATTAGCCGGCAACACCGGCTCACTCGGTCGAAAATTAACGCTTTTCAAAACGTGCGGTTCTACTCGCTTTCGCTTTCTTCCGCAGGCTACGGGATGTTTTTCACCAAGGCTCCTCTGCCGCCCTTACACCAAACGGGCTGCTCTCTTATATACCGGAGACACAAGGCTACTCTTCCCATTAACGCCTTTTATTTATGGTATTATATAACGCTTTAGGATTTTTGTCAAGTGTTTTTTCACGGCTTTGCAGCGGATAAAAAATCAAATAATAAATTGCTTTAAAAACACGATTTAATTTATTGACAGCTTTAAACTAAAATTCGCATACATTCTGAATTAAACCGCAAAAGCAAACCGGATCGGTTGGGAACACTCCAACCGACCCGGTCTTTATGTCACTTAAAAAGCAACATAGGTTTTGATATTCTTGCCGTTAGCCAAGTACAAGATCCTGACCGTCTATCTGATAAATATGAATATAATCAACTATCAGCTTGTTTGACGTTGTCCAATAATCCGCTCCTTCGACCGGCGCGTCCGAATTGTTGGCAAAGCCAACCGCCATGCTTATGGTAAGATTGCAAAATTCGTTAAAAGCGTCGATGTCGTTGTCGCGGTTTGCAGGTACTGTATCACCGTTTATCGAATATTCAAAGAACACATCGCCATCGCAGGTGAATTTGCACTTTTCCTCGGTCCAGTAGAAACCGTAGGTGTGGAATTCATCGTTAAAGGTCTTGCCGGTCTCTGCGTATTTGCGCTTTTGCTGTGAGAAGCCGGAATCAAGAGAGGTGTGACTATAACCGAGATCTGTGCCGACGGAAGTGGGCCAGCGATGCAGGTTGGCTGCTATGACGCCTGCATTGCCGAAGCACTCATTTATATCGGCCTCACTACCGTAAGCACCCTCGGGATTCGGAGAAGTGGTCCAGAAAGCGGTCCACAGTCCGCCGCCGTTCGGCAATATGCTGCTGCTTTCTATATATCCGTAACGATATTTCATTTTGCCTGTAGAGCGCAGCATTCCGCCGTAGTAATACTGGTCGTCATATGCAGCACTTATTATAAGCTTGCCGTCGCTTACGGTGGTGTGTTCAGGTGAGCGGAGGCTGGTCTTTCCGTTATGACCGGGGCTGCTGCCCTGAAGCATGTTTGCTTTGCCGTATACGGTCCATATGTCCTCGTTGACCTCAGTGCCGTTGAAGTCCTCAAGCAGAGTAGGTCTGTAGTAATCGCCGCCGTATCCGTCGATCTTCTCGGAATAGTTGCCCGATACATTATCACTTGCAGTGAAATTCTTGTTCGACGGTGCTGTTTCGATCATCTTTGCAAATTCCGAAATGCCCATGGCAAGAGCATAGGTGCTGCCGCCGTTTATGTAGACGTTTGTGCCCACAAAGCGTATCTCGTACTGCTCTGAGGTCAGCGAAGTCTTTGAAATCACGTTGTAGGAGACATCGCCGATCACTATTTCGGAACCGCCGGTGCTGCTGCGCTCGTGTATGCGGCTGCAGTTTCCGCCGGTGACGTTCTTGATAACGTTCTGAAGATTTTCTATCTGCATCTGAGCAAGATATGAGAAGTTGTAATCGGGGACTACTATGTTAGGCTTCCTTGTTCCGATGGCTTGTGAGCCGATGCTGATGCTGTTCGACGTGTATGTCTTGGCAGCGGCAGTCTCCTTTATTACAATGTCATCAAAGTAGACGGTTGCGGTGCACGCATCATTTTGGAACGCATTGTCCTGTGCGAGGAGAAGGAGATACGGATAATCGGTATCGCTGTAGGTATATGTGAAGGTCAGTGTTGCGGTATTCCATATGCCGTTATCTGTCTGCCTTACAGTATGCCTGGTCAGAGAACTGGTTTTTCCGCCTGTATTGGATATACCGTCCCTGTTTGAGCCGCGCAGCTGTATGGCTACGCCTTTTGAGTTTACGTTCTCTCCCTTATAACGGAAGGTCACTGTATAGGTGCTGCCGGTGGTGAGCAGATAACCTCCCTCAGTGTATCCTGACAGCGGCAGGCATATATTATGATTGTTTCCGTTCCCGGCGAGTGACGCTCTTAAAACGTGATTGCTTTCGTTGTCCGGCTCGGTCACTATATCGAACTTTGACATTATCGAACCTATTTTATTGTTGGGGTCGTAGAGATAACCGTTTTCAAAGGTCAGTACCGCAGCGTCATATTTGGCGTACAGTTCCATTGAATCAGCCGGTATTCTTGTGTACGGGACCTTGAACTCGCTGTCGTACCATGCGATGAATTCGGCACCGGCATAGGCCGGGGCAGCGGCGGTAGGC
>ULRA01000992.1_pt1 | contig 17003 bp, 10 predicted proteins | sample 1954981 | NCBI WGS metagenome assembly ULRA01 (sample SAMEA4835669, study PRJEB28245) | human gut metagenome | biome: gut microbiome; material: fecal sample | place: Denmark | collected 2008
GAAATCGGTCATGAATGCGCTGTTGCATTGGGCGATGATCGATTCCAGACGCTCGCGTGTGGCGTAGTCGGCCTTCAATGCGTCGTGGATGGACTGTGGGGTGGATTCCGGTATTGTGCCGACGCCATGCGCCAGGTCCAGAGAACGCACCCAGTCCCAGTCGATGGTGGTGCCATCGGCGTCCTTGGGCATGGACGCCGCCCATTGGGGAATGTCTCCCTTGGCGGCGTCGAACCATGCACGGTCGGTCATAGTGCGAAACCGAGCTCTTCAGCGGCCTCGGTGGGCACCGGGTCTTCGCACCAGTAGTCCTCGAGGTTCTCGTTGGTGGTCAGCGAACGGATTTCGGCGCGATCGATATACAACTCGCCGCTCAAATGATCGGTTTCGTGCTGGAAGATGCGTGCGGGCCAGCCGTGCAGCGGCTCGCTGTGGTGTTTGCCGTCTTCATCATCCCATTCGGCGGTGATGTCGAGCCAACGCTTGCGCACAGCTTGGTATCCGTCGAAGCTCAGGCAGCCCTCGTAGAACGAGGCGGTTTTGTCGCTGGTGGGTTTGTAGCTCGGGTTGATGATCACGTGGAAGGGGAATTCCGCGATTTCGCGCGGATCATCCTCGTCGTCGCGCACGTGGTCTTCGACCACGGCGAGCGCGAGCCCCAAGCCGATCTGGGTGGCGGCGAGCCCCACGCCGGGTGCCTCCAGCATGGTGGTGTGCATCGTATCGATGAGTTTGGCGAGCGTACGCTTGGAAAGCTGGCCATTATAGGCCACTGTCCGTTGGCGCAACACCGGTTCGCCGGCCTGCACGATGGGCAGGAGCTTCTCCTTGCCGCCGGTTTTGATGAGTTGTTCGACATCACGGTTGAGTTCGAGGTCGACTTTGGCGTTCTTTCCAAACATTGTTTTTTTCCTTAGGGAAGGGTGCTACAGCGCGAGTTCTTCGGCGACGATCTTGGCGAGGCGGGTGCAGACTTCGTCGGCGTAGGCTTGGGTGGCGGCCTCGGCCATCACGCGCACGAGCGGTTCGGTGCCGGAGGGGCGCAGCAGCACACGGCCGGTGTCTCCCAGCAGTTCCTCCTCACGGGCCACGGCATCCTGGATGCGCTTGTTGGTGGAGGCGGCCTTCTTGTCCACGTTCGGCACGTTGATGAGGGTCTGCGGCAGCTGCGGGAAGTCGGCGGCGAGCTCCTTCAGGCTCTTGCCGGACTTGACGACCTCGTTGCACAGGGTCAGTGCGGTCAGGGTGCCGTCGCCGGTGGTGGCGAATTCGCGGTTGATCACGTGGCCGGACTGCTCGCCGCCGAGCGAGTAATCGCCCTTGAGCATTTCCTCAAGCACGTAACGATCGCCCACGGCGGTTTCCACGGTCTTGATGCCCATATCTTTCAGGGCGAGCTTCAGACCGAGGTTGCTCATCACGGTGACCACGAGGGTGTCGTGGTTGAGCTTGCCTTCGCGCTGCTTGGCGCGGGCCAGAATGCCCATGATCTGGTCGCCGTTGATCATGTTGCCGTCTTCGTCCACGGCGAGACAACGGTCGGCGTCGCCGTCGAAGGCCACGCCCATCACGGCATCGGTGGCCTTGACCATGGCCTGCAGCTGCTCGGGGTGGGTGGAACCGGCGTTCTTGTTGATGTTGTAGCCGTCCGGCGAGGCGTTGATCACGATTACATCCGCACCGGCACGGCGCAGGGCTTCGGGAGCCACCACGGAAGTGGCGCCGTTGGCGCAGTCGGCCACGATCTTCAGTCCCTTGAGCGGCTTGGGCTGGGTTTTGTCATCGTTCAGCGGAGCGATGGTGGCCACCAGATGATCGATGTACAGGTTGGTGGCAGTGGTCTGGTCGTGGCTCACGCGGCCCACGCCGGCACCGGTCGGGCGGTCCCAGTCCTGGCCGAGCACGGCCTCGATGTCGTCTTCCTTCTGGTCGGGCAGCTTGAAGCCGCCGCGTGCGAAGAACTTGATGCCGTTGTCGGGCATCGGGTTGTGGGAGGCGGAGATCACGGCACCCATCTCAACGTTGAGCACGCTGGTCAGGAACGCGATGCCCGGGGTCGGGATGATGCCTGCGTCGATCACGTCGAATCCGCCGGCGGCCATGCCCGCAGACAGGGCGGAAGCCAGAAAATCGCCGGACACACGGGTGTCACGACCCACGAGCGCGCGGCGGCGCCCCTCAGGCTGATCGTCTTGGGTGCCGGCGTCGCCGAGCACACGCACGGCGGCATCGCCCAAATCCAACGCCAGACGTGCGGTCAAATCCCTATTGGCCAGTCCTCGAACACCATCGGTTCCAAACATCTTCGGCATATGAAGTTCCACTCCTTGTATCGCGTTACCCGCACCATCGTAGTCGTTGTGCTCCACCCTAGGACCCGACTCGGCAAAAAACCGCCACGGAATCTGCTCCAGAACCGGAAATCAGCATTCAACAGCCGCAATGGCATCACCCACAAACCCGCATATTCATCTTGTTCGGCGGATGAATGATGAGATACATTCGTTAGCGGGCATGCCGGGCGGACCGATGCACTCCGGCACGGGAACGAAGCCATCGCACTAGTAAGAACGGGCCGGCAAACGCGCCTGTAAACAATACAGCGGCAAATACGACGAACGGAACTACCCAGCGTACATCGATAACCGGCAAAGCAACACCAAACAGAACGACGGCGAGGAACACGCTGAGCCATGCGGTGAACATGCCCAACGGCATCTCCTCTACCGGAGTGGTCTCGGCTATGCATGCAACGATCTATCACTCCGATGTTGTGGTCAGTATGCGCGGCAGTTGTTCGTCACGGTTGAGGAAAGAACGCGTTTGGCAACGAAGTAGCGTACGCCGGCCTTCCTCAGTGCGGGTGTATACCATGGTGCAATGCGTCAGGCAGCTGTCCAACTGCCGGCGCAGTATTTCGGCGTCCTGCTGGCGGCGGGCAAATATGGACGGGCATGGGAAGCTTACACCGTACGTGCGCACGCCCCATTCCTTGCCGATGATGACATATCGCGGATTGTTGATGGGCGCGAGTAGCTCCTTCATAACGCCGGCGAACAGCACCTGCTCGCGCCGCGAACCACCAATCAGCATGGCACGCAACGCCGTGAATCTGCGACGTGTCTGGCGGATCGAGGAAGTCACTCACCTCTTTGCCTACCGCGTTGGTTTCTAGGCGCTCAGGTTCCGCAGTCGCCAAATGCCAGACATTGGCCACCTTATCGGGGTCTGCGGCCACGCTGCGGTTGGCGGCCATGCTGTATGCTTCACTGCATCAGTGTAAGGCACGAATCAATAGGTTTTGAGCCCCAGATCGATGGTGAGAATGATGCCGGCGATTACGGCGGCGGCGCGCATGATGTTTGCGGGAATCTTGCGGGTGATGGGCGGGGCGATGTACCCGCCGATGAAGCAGCCGATGCACAGCATGATGGCGGCCGGCCAATCGACCGCGCCTTGGATGATGAATACCACTGAGGCGCTGATGTTCGCGCCTGTGCCGATCAGGGTTTTCAATGCATTGATCTTGTGGAATGGGCCGATTTTGGCGGCATCAAGCATGGCGAGAGCCAGGGTGCCGGCGCCCGCGCCGAAGTAGCCGGAGTAGATGGCGACTGCCACCACGCCCAGCCATACCCACCAGGAATCCTGGCTCATGGGCTGCACGAGTTGTTCCGGCGGGCGGTGAGGTGCGGTAGGGGTGGTTGCGCGCTTGGCGGCATCAGTGGCATCGGTGGCTTCAGTGGCTTCGATGTGCTTGAGTTGCGCGGTGGCATCCGCGGCGGCCTGCTTGGCCTGCATGCGGCCGCGCGGATTGATGGCGATGATCAGCGAGCTCAGCAAAATCAGCACTGGTGCGGCGAATTCAAAGACACTCGGGTCGAGTTTGAGCAACAGAAACGCACCGGCCACCCCGCCGAACACGCCAATGACCACATACGTAATAGAGCGTACCGCTTGGCCTTTGAGTTCTTTGCGCGCACCCATCACGCCACCGATGCCCGTGCCGACCACGCCAACGGTGTTAGAAGCGTTTGCCAATACAGGCGGAATGCCGAACGCGAGCAGGGCCGGGTATGAGACCAGTGACGATGCGCCTACCGCATAGCCCACGAATCCTGCGCCGATTCCGGCCAACAGAATCAGCAGTAATGAAGTTATGGAAAAGCCCGCAATCATTCCCCGTATCCTTGTCGCTCATCGACCGGCATATTGCCGGCCTTGAGCGAGAATACGCTGTTGAGGATTGGTTGCGGGTTTTATGTTGGAATGTGGACGTAGCTTCTCGCGGAAGCGACTCCCCTCAGTCGCCTGAGGCGACAGCTCCCCTCGCGCCCGAGGGGAGCCAGAAGGAAATCAGAGCGCTTCGTTGTATTCGCGAACCTTGAGGGTGCGGTGGGAGGATGCCACGTTTTCGACGATCAGACGCTTCAGGGCATTGTCGGCGGCAATGTGCTCGTCCAGCCAGGCGTCACCGAGCTTGACCAGCGTGGCGGGATCGGCGTAGCCCGGGTACAGGCCGTTGAGCAGGGCGTCGGCCATGTGGTAGGTCTTGTTGGCCCAGACCCAGTCCACAGTCTCGAAGTACTTGGCGGCGAACGGCTCGGCCAGATCGGAGCGCGGGGTGGCGGAGAAGCCACGGGCCACGGCCTCGAGCTGGGAGTTGGTCAGCTCGTCGTTGTGGAGCGCCTGATCCCAAGCCCATTCCTTGGCCTCAGCGGTGGCCATGGAGGCACGGGCGCCGTAGGCGAACTCGCGGTTTTCCGTGGTCTCCTTCTTGGCGAGCTGCGCGTCCACGTCGTCGTTGGTCATCTCGTTGACGGAGGTGAGCGCTTGGACGATGGTCCACGTGAAGTTGTTGTCGATTTCGAGGCCTTCAAGACGCACGGTGCCGTCCAGCAGACCGTGTGCGTTGGCGGCGAATGCGGCGTCGCCCTCCTCACCGTAGCCCAAGTAGGCGGTGACGAGCTGGAACTGGGTGTCCGAGCCGGCTTCGGCGGCGTTGGCCAGAGTCCACAGTTCGGCGGCCACGTGGCGCAGCACATCGTCGCGGCGGGCGGGCGCCACGTAGTGGTGGGCGGTGGTGCTCATGCAGGCCAGCGCGTAACGGAAGGTGGTGGATTCGGTTTCCGTGGCCAGAAGACGCAGGGTCATGTCCACGAAGCGTTCGGCCGGGAATTCGCCGTCACGGGTCATATCCCAGAAGGCGAGCCAGGTCACGGCGCGGGCCAGGGCATCATCGAAACGATGCAGGTTGGCTTCGGCGAATGCCTGGGATTCGGCGTCGAAACGAATCTTGGTGTAGGTCAGGTCATCGTCGTTGACCAGCACGAATGCCGGGCGCGGCTTGCCGGCTGCGGCCTCGACGATGGTGGTTTCGCCATCTACATCGAGTTCGAACTGCTCGGTGCGCACGATCTTGCCGGTTGCGGCGTCTTCGTTGTAGAAGCCGACGGCCAGGCGATGCGGGCGCAGCACCGGGTGTTCGGCCGGCGCGCTCTGGGTGAGCTTCAGTTCGGCGATGGTGCCGTCCGCGTTTACGGTCAGGCCAGTGGCGATCGTGTTGATGCCGGATTCCTCCAGCCACTTGGCGCTCCAGGCCTTGAGATCGCGGCCGGAGGTCTTTTCCAGTTCGCTCAGCAGGTCGGCCAGGGTGGCGTTGGAGTAGGCGTGACGGTTCAGGTAGTTGTGGATACCTTCGAAGAACTGCGTGCGGCCCACGTAGAATGCCAGCTGCTTCAGCACGGAGGCGCCCTTGGCGTAGGTGATGCCGTCGAAGTTGACGTAAGTGTCGTTGAGGTCGTTGATCGGCGCGACGATCGGGTGCGTGGTGGGCAGCTGATCCTGGCGCAGCGCCCAGCTCTTCTCGCCGGAGCAGAAAGTGGCCCAAGCGTCATGCCATTCGGTGGCTTCGGCAGTGGCCAGCGTGGAGGTGAATTCAGCGAAGGACTCGTTGAGCCACAGGTCGTTCCACCACTTCATGGTCACATAGTCGCCGAACCACATGTGCGCAAGCTCGTGCAGCACGGTCACCACACGACGCTCGGCCAGCGCGTCGGTCACCTTGGATTCGAACACGTAGGAGTCGCGGATGGTGACCATGCCGATGTTCTCCATCGCGCCCGCGTTGTATTCGGGAACGTAGATCTGGTCGAACTTGGCGTACGGGTAGGGCACGCCCCAGGTCTTGGCGTAGAACGCGAAGCCCTTCTTGGTGATGTCGAACAGGTAGTCGACGTCCTTCGCGAAGGCCTTGGCCAACGACTGTCGGCAGTACTGGGCCATTGGCACGGTACGGCCGTCTTCGTTCAGGTATTCGGTGTGCCATTCGGCGTACGGGCCGGCGCAGATGGCGGTCAGGTAGGAGCTCATCACCGGGGTCGGCTCGAAGTCCCACAGACGGGTGCTTTCGTTCGGCTTGTCGCCGAGGGTGCCGTCGAGGGTTTCGCGCGGATCGTCCTCGATGGTGGCAACCGGCATGTTGGAGGTGACGATCCAGCTGGCGGGAGCGAGCACCTTGAAGTCGAAGGTGGCCTTCAGGTCAGGCTGGTCGAACACGGCGTAGACGCGGCGAGCGTCCGGCACCTCGAACTGGGAGTACAGGTAGATGTTGCCATCGGACGGGTCGACCGAGCGGTGCAGGCCCTCGCCAGTGTTGGAGTAACGGCACCTGGCTTCGACGGTGACCTCGTTCTTCTCCTTGAGGTCGGTCAGTTCGATGCGGTTGTCTTGGAAGGCCACGGCCGGGTCCAGGGACTTGCCGTTGAGGTCGATGGAGGTCACTTCGTCGGCGATCAGGTCGAGGAAGGTCGACGAACCAGGCTTCGCGTTGAAGCAGATGAACGACTTGGAACCGAAGTTCTTCGCGCCGACCGTCAGGTCAAGGTCGACGTGATAGTGAATCGGCGCTTCGATAACGGCCTTACGTTCTTCGGCTTCAATACGAGTGAGATTAGAACCGGGCATGACTTCAATTACTCCTTACGGTCGTCCCTGGATAATCCGGACTACTTGGTTTCTACGGTTTCGACGTCCTGGGCGATGTCGGCCACGACGGGCACGATCATCGGCTTGCGGGGCAGCTGGCGCGCAACCCAGCTGCCGAGCGTGCGGCGCATGGTCTGCTGCAGCTTGTAGGTGTCGCGCGTGCCCTGCATCATCTGGTCGTTGAGCTGTTCGACGATCTGGTGACGAACCTTGTCGAACTCGCTTTCGTCCTCGGCCACGGCATTCAGGTAGATCTTCGGGCCGGTGACGACCTCGTGATTGTCGGTGTCGACCACCACGAACGCGGAGACGAAGCCCTCGGTGCCGAGAATGCGGCGCTTTTCCAGCTCGTCATCGGTCAGCTCGCCGACGGAATCGCCATCGACGTACACGTAACCACACGGCACGGAGCCGACGACCGCGGCCCTGCCGTGGTACAGGTCGACCACATCGCCGTCTTCGGCCAAAACCACGTTCTGCGGGTCCACGCCGGTCTTGACGGCGATCAGGCCGTTGGCCACCAGATGGCGGTTTTCGCCGTGGATCGGCATGGCGCACTTGGGCTTGACGATGTTGTACATGTACAGCAGCTCGCCCTCGTTGCAGTGGCCGGACACGTGCACGGCGGCGTTGTCGCGGTTGACGACCTTGGCGCCGAGCTGCACGAGCTTGTTGATCACCTTGTAGACGCCGTGCTCATTGCCTGGAATCAGGGAGCTGGCGAGAATCACGGTGTCGAACTCGTTGATGTGGATATCGCGGTGGTTGCCGTCGGCGATGCGGCCGAGTGCGGCCATCGGTTCGCCCTGGGAGCCGGTGCACATGAAGACGAGCTTGTCGTCCTGAATGTCGTTGGCCTGCTTCAGGTCCACGACGGTGCCTTCGGGGATGTGCAGGTAGCCGAGGTCGGCGGCGATGGACATGTTGCGCACCATCGAACGGCCGACGAACACGACCTTGCGGCCGTACTTGTGGGCGGCGTCCACCACCTGCTGCACACGATGCACGTGGGAGGAGAAGCTGGCGACGATGATTTTGCGGGTGGCCTGGGCGAACGCTTGGTCAAGGGCCGGGCCGATGGAGGTCTCGGGCTTGACGAAGCCGGGCACCTCGGCGTTGGTGGAGTCCATCATCAGCAGGTCCACGCCCTTTTCGCCGATCTTGCCGAATTCGACGAGGTCGGTGATGCGGTGGTCGAGCGGCAGCTGGTCGAGCTTGATATCGCCCGTGTCGATCAGGGAGCCGGCCGGGGTCTTGACATAGACGGCCAGGGCGTCCGGGATGGAGTGGGTGACGTTGACGAATTCGAGGTCGAAGGGACCCACCTTGAGCTTCTCACGGCCGGCAACCTCAACCTTGGTGGGGTTCTGGTGGTGTTCCTTGCACTTGGCGTCCACGAAGGCGAGGGTCAGCTTGGAGCCGATCAGCGGGATGTCCGGGCGCAGCTTGAGCAGGTAGGGCACGCCGCCGATGTGGTCCTCGTGGCCGTGGGTGAGCACCAGGGCGTCGACCTTGTCGAGACGGTTCTTGATGTAGCTGAAATCGGGCAGGATGAGATCCACGCCCGGCTGCTCCTCCTCGGGGAAGAGCACGCCGCAGTCGATGAGCAGCAGGTGACCGTTGTATTCGATCACGTTCATGTTGCGGCCGATTTCACCCAAGCCGCCGAGCGGCGTGATGCGCATGGAGCCCTTGCGGTACTTCGGCGGGGCGATCAGCACGGCATCCTGCTGAGGTGCGGTGGCCTGCCGGGTGGCGTTGATCTTACGGGACGGCGTACGGCTGTTGGATCCGTTGGCGTTGCGGCCGCGCGCGGAACCGCGACGGCGAGAATTCGTGTTCTTGCTTGTTTTCTTTTGTTCTTGTGCCATAACCTTTTTGGGATTTCTGTTGTGGTGCCTCTGCTCTGTCATGCAGGGGCGGCGGGCTGGCAACCCGTATGCAGCGTTTCGGGCTTACAGCAGTCCGGCAGCGCGCATGCCCTCTTCAGCCTTGTCAAGCTGAGTGGCGTCGGGACCGATGTTCGGCAGACGCATGGTGGTGGAGGGGATAACGCCCTTGACCTTGAGCGCAGCCTTGGCCATGACGGCCTGATAGCCGTCGCCATTCAACGCGTGGACAAGGGGGGCGAGCTGGTTGGCGAGGCGACGGGCGGTAGTGATATCGCCGCGATCGAATGCCTGGACAAGCTGCTGCATGGGGTTGGAGGCGACGTGGGCAATCACCGAAATGATGCCGACGGCACCGATGGAGAGGAACGGCAGGAACAGGCCGTCATCGCCGGAATACCAGGCGAGGCCGGTGCGCTGCTGCTTCTCCACTGCGGCTGCAAGATCGCCGGTGGCGTCCTTGACAGCCTTGACGTGTTCAAGTTCGGCCAGTCGGTCGTAGGTTCCGACCTTGACCTTCAAGCCGGTACGGCCGGGAACATCGTAGACGATGATCGGCTTTTCGGCGGATTCGTCGACGGCCTTGTAGTGGCCGACGATACCGTCCTGCGAGGGGCGGGAATAGTAAGGCATGACGACGAGCACCGCGTCGGCGCCCGCTTCCTGAGTCTGTTCGACCATACGCACGGTGTGTGCGGTGTCGTTGGAGCCGGCGCCGGAAATCACCGGAACGTCGACGACCTCCTTGACGGCCCTGACCAGCTCGACCTTCTCATCCATATGGGTGACGGGCGATTCGCCGGTGGTGCCATTGACCACCAGACCATCCGCGCCATCGGCGACGAGGTATTTGGCGAGCTTCTGCGCGGCGGCGAAATCGACGCTGCCGTCGGATTGCATCGGGGTGACCATAGCCGGCAGAATGCGGCCGAAAGGTGCTGAATCAAGAAGGTGCATGTCATGCTCGCTCATAGTGTTCACCGTACTTCCCATTGTGGACTCTTATACTACGTACCTTGATTGTTGCTGAATGCGTGGCATTATGGCCGGAGCCGGTGGCAATGCCGTGATGCGCGTCCCGGCGCGCTTCCCTGCCTGAAATGCGGGGGCGACTACTGGTCGACTGCGGGTCGATTACAGGTCGAGGAAGCGGTCGAGGCCGATGGTCAGGCCAGCCGGAGCGTCGCCGGCGAGCTTGCGCACGGCAAGCAGGACGCCGGGCATGAAGCTGGTGCGGTCGAAGCTGTCGGCCCGAATGGTCAGCTGCTCGCCGGCATTGCCGAAGAGCACTTCCTCGTGGGCGTTGAGGCCGCGCAGACGCACGGCGTGCACGTGGATGCCGTCGACCACCTGGCCGCGTGAGCCGCCATCGGTTTCGGTGGCGTCCGGCACGGGGGCGAGTCCTGCGGCCTTGCGCGCTTCGGCGATGCCGTGGGCGGTGTGGATGGCGGTGCCGGAGGGGGCGTCCACCTTGGTGGGGTGGTGCAGTTCGATGACTTCGGCGGATTCGAAGTATTTCGCGGCCTTGGTGGCAAAGTAGTCGGCCAGTACGGCGGAGATCGCGAAGTTAGGTGCGATGAAGACCTTCTGGGTTTCGGGCTTCGGACCGTTGGCGATGGCGGATTTGATCTGGGCGAGTTTCTCGTCGGTCCAGCCGGTGGTGCCGACCACCACGTCCACGCCTTGGCCGATCAGGGTCAGCACGTTGTTCAGGCTGACGGACGGCACGGTGAATTCGATGACCACATCGGTGTTGTCGGTGGTGATCTGGGTCAGGTCGTCGCCGGCATCCAATGCGAGCGCCAGCTGCGTATCCTCGGCGTTGTTCACCGCTTCGACCACGTGCGAGCCCATGCGGCCCTTTGCTCCGACCACCGAAACCTTGATCATGTCTTCTTCCCTGTCTACCCGTACCTGCCCGGCAATGTACCCGGGACGTTTTCCAATCGGCAATCAGCCTATCACCGCAGGCCCCTCACGCCAATACCCCGTCCACAGAATCAAGCTCCCTCTGACGAGCCGAACCGTGAAGTCGAGCTCCCTCTGATGAGCCGAACCGTGAAGAAAACGCCGGAGGCGTTTTTAGGTGAGGGCGAACGACAGTGAGCAATAATTCAGTTGGCTGAAAGCCATCATTAATTGCGTTCGAGCTGGACGCGAAGCGGACTGAGGGAGAGACCCCGGCGAAGCCGCCAACCATCCATCGGGCGTAGCCCGATCCCGTTTCACCCACGCCGCTTGGCCAAGGCCCATCCGGCCAACGCCAATGGCACGGACGCCAGCGTGAAGATGAATGGCAGCATCATGCCCACATGAGGGTTGGAGGCGTCAAGCACAATGCCGGCCACGGACGAGCCGATCGACGTGCCGACCGTGCCTGCGGTGGTTACCCAGCTCAGTCCTTCGGTCAGGGATTCCGCCGGCACCAGATCCTTGACGATGAGGTTGCCGGTGGCGAACGTCGGCGAGACGGTCAGGCCGGCGAGGATTTCGAAGACGCCCAGCAGGATGAGATTGTCCATTGACAACCGGAAGAACACGTAGCCGACGGTCAGCAGCGACAGGAACATCACCATATGCGCCCAATGGGAGCCTTTGAGTTGGCAAGAGCCGAACACCAGCGCGCCGATGCACGAGCCGACCGCGAACATCGCCAATTGCAGACCGAGGAAGGGCTCAAGTCCCATGGATTTCATGGTGGCGGTAATGGACACGTCGAAGGACGTGAAGCTCATATTGAACACGATGAACACGGCGAGCAACGGCAGTACGCCGGCATAGAGCAATACACTCTTGGGCTTGGCACCGCTGCGTTTGAGTTGGCGCAGGGTCAGCTGGTCGGCATCTTCGCGTGCAGCGGGGCTGCCGTCATCGGGCGCGGCCACGCTGACCTGTTCCACGATGACCGGCGGCTGGGTGGATTTCAGCGAGAAGAATATGGTGCCGCCGATGCCGCATGCCACGGTGGGCACGAACAGTTGGGATACCGGATGCACGGAGGTGGCCAGCCAAGCCGCCAGAATCGGCCCCAGAATAAAGACGATCTCGTCAATGGCGGCTTCCATGGCGTAGGCCGTGTTGAGCAGCTGTTCGCCATCTTCCACACCGCGCAACGCATAGGACCAACGGGTTCGGACCAATGCGCCGAATGAGAACTGCGTCAGACCCATGATGATGGCCAAAGCGAACAGCAGCGGAATCGGCACGCGCACCAACGCCGCGAAGGCGAAGGCGAGCATGGCCACGATCTGCACGGCGAGCGCAAGCCGGCCCACGCGGGCTTGGCCGAAACGGTCGAAGGCGCGGGCGTAGAACGGGGTGACGCAGCTCATGGCCAGCACATAGGCGGCGCTCATGGTGCCGGCGATGGTCCAATTGTCGTAGAGATGGTTGAGCGCCAGAACGATGCCGAGACTCATCATGGAGATCGGCAATCGTGCCACCGCGCCGGACAGGCAGAACGCCTTGGCTCCGGGCAGCATGAACAGGCGCTGATAGGGCAAGTGGGCAGCGAACGCCTTCGAAACCGCGCGAGTCGTGGACACAATAACTCCTTACTGGTGCGTTGTCCGGCACGTGCGCCCGCCCACACGTGCCATCCGAGGGGTAGCGGTTCCCAAGCAACGTCACGCGGCGCGTTTCAACCGCGGACCGGTACGTGGCCAGTCGTCTTCATCGTCGGAGATGCCTTGCGATGCATAAGGTCTCTCCGCCGGTGAAGGCCGTCCGATGCTGTACAGGTCATGAGCCTTTGGGCTCAGTCGTTGTCAGATTGTTCGGGAATGCCGGAGCTCAACTCGGTAAGGATTTCCTGTTTGGTTTTCGCGCGGGCGTGAAGCTCGCGCAAGCCCTCGTCGGGCTCACTGACATAGTAGAGAGTGGCGTCGATACTGTCCAATTCCACACCTTCGACCGCTGCCAGCAGCAGTCGGTACATGTCGAGCTGGGCGAGTTTGCGGGTGATGTCGTCTGGCTTGGTGGGCCGACGACCGGTTTTCCAGTCGACCACGGTAAAGCGTGCGGTGGTGCTGGACGGGTCAAGTCCACCGATGAATACCGCATCGAGTTTGCCATTGACCAGGCCCACGCCCGGCACGTCCACGACGATGGCACGCTCCGTCCACGCCGGGATGCGCTTGGCCCACGATGATTCGGCCAGTCTGCGCTGCCACGCCACCAGCTTGGACTCGGTGGCATTGTCGCTACTTATGGAAGTGGCGGAGGCGGCGGATACGGCGGATGCGGATTGTTGAGCCGTGGGCTGTGGGACAGCGGGCTGCCGTGTGGATGGCTTGCGGCATTGCCGCTCCCGTTCGGCCAAATCGGCCAACATGGCTTCCCGGGAAACGAATCCCGCATCCTGACCTGTATGCGGCATACTTGATTCGGCTTCATATGCCAGTACCGCTTCATCCGGCTTACCGGCATTGATGAATTGCTCAGCCCACGCATGGAACTGCGTGCCGGCCTCGGCCGCCGGAGACGATATGCGCGGAATCGGGCGGATAATGCTACGCCAGTAGAGGCGCTCCTCCCGTTCGTTCATGCCACCTACGCGGGCTTGCAGGCTTGTCACGTTCTGGCGTCCTGCAGCCAGAACGCGTTGCGCCTTGGCTTTGACTGCCTCATCAAGCGACTGGCCGCTGGCGGCATCGGCCATCAAATCGGCGTCGTCCACCAGCAATTGCGCCCGTTGCAGCAGTGGACCGGCGTCTTGGTGCTGCTCAAGTGACGAGGAATCTGCGGCGATAACATCGATGCCACGTGACAGCTGTTCATGCACTGCGTCGCTGAGGGTAGCCGGCCACGGCAATTCGACAGCGGCATCCGTCTGCGTAATCGGCGTCTGCCATGCCTCCCCCACCACGGCGTCACCGTATGCCGCGGCATGCTCTCCGATAAAGAACCCTTCGGGAGTGGCAATCGCTTCGCCTTGCGCCGAGATCAGCATGGGCTTCCCGGCATTGGCGGCTTGCAGCCGTTCCACACAGTCCTGAGCCGATATCGCATGTTCACGGGCTTGGAGCGCGTCATGCACTTCAAGCCAGAAATTGGATGGCTGAGCGGCGCGAGAGCCTTTGGGCACCACTGACGGGTCCCGCCCGGATTCGCCCGTATAGGCGCAATAGGTCATCAGGGCATCTTCTCGCGCACGGGTAAGCGCCACATACATCAATCGACGTTCGTCGGCATGCAGCCGGCGCCCATATTCCTCCGCCTGCGTCAAATACCAGCCGGATGCATCCACTTCTTCCACGCCATCGCCGAATTCGCGCATGGAGCCGAACACTTCATCATCAATAAGCTCCACATCATCCAAAGCCGCCAACGATGCGATGGGGTCGGCTTCCACATCGGCATCATGGGGGAATCGCGGCAGAATGCCGGCATCGGCACGCATAGGCACGGGTACGGCGGTGGGGTTGGTGAGCCAGGAGTCGGCGGTCTCATGATATTCGGGTGCGGTCCAGTGACCTTGCTCGGTGCCTCCCGTATGGTGCTCGTCCAGCACGATCTTGAGATGGTCGCCCTGATTGCTGGGGAATCCGACGGCGGTAAGCCCCACTACCGCAACGGCATCCCATTCCAACCCTTTGGACTGGTGTACGGTCATCAGTTCCACATCCACCGGAGCGTCAGGGAGACTGGCGGCTTCATCCTCCACCGAAGCCAGATGATCCACCCATGTGATGAACCCATGCAACGAGGGAGTTTGCTCAGCGGCAATCTCTTGCGTGTACGTATCCACCAAATCCACAATCGCATCCATAGGCATATGCGCCAAAGCGGGATTGGCGCGGTGCTGCGGATTATGCAGCACACCGGCCAATACGGTGTCGATGTCAAGATCCAACGCTTCTATGCCGGCGCGAATCACGTCGCCCAGTGGCCGCCCGACGGCATCATGCACCTGACGGAGCATCACCGCGGCCCGGGTTATGGCGTTGCGCCCGTGTGCGCTCAACCGTTCAAGCAGTTTTACCAGGTCGCCGCGTAGCAATACGTCTGGCAGGAATACCGCATTGGCCACCTGATCGCGGTACTCACGCACCACAGCCGCCCATTCATTCGCTGGTGTATCCGGTTGGGCAAGGCCGGCCTGCACCAATGCTTGGAAGCGTTGTTCCGTGTTCTGTTCTTCAGCAAAACGGGCCAACATGGTCAAATCCGCTGCGGACATGGTGAATCGTGGCGTGGCCAGCAAGCGCATCAGCGATCCCGTATCGGTGTGGTCGGCGGCCACGTGCAGCAACGCCATCAGATCGCGGATTTCCGGACGTTCCAACAGCGCGGAATAGCCGACCACGAATGTGGTCAATCCGGCCTGTTCCAATGCCGCCTGATATTCGGGCATATGTGATTTGGACCGAAACAGCACGGCGACCGGCGCTTTCTGTTCGCCCGGCATCTGTTCCTGTTGTTCGGCTGCGGAACGGTGCCGTGCGATGGCCGTCTTGCAGAAACGCACTACGGCGTCGATCTCCTGCCCGGCCGTGGCGAAGCCCAGTACTCCCAATGTTCCTTCGGGGGCATCAGGCATGGGGTCGAGCGATGAGACATCGACCTCACGCATCAATGAGCTGGAAGGACGCGACGGATTGGAGCGCAACGGCAGCGTGAGATTATTGGCGGCTTCGAGCACTATACGGCTGTTTCGCCTGGTGACGGACAGCGGGAATGGCTTGTATCCGGCAGACAGGTGGAAATCTTGCTGGAACATACGGAATGCACCAGGGCTGGCACCACGCCATGCGTAAATCGACTGGAACGGATCACCCACCGCGTTGACGGCGGACCTCTGTGACGCATCCACGTGGAACAGTGCTGCCAGCAGAGCGGCCTGCGTGGTGGAGGTGTCCTGATATTCGTCGAGCAGCACGTGGCTGTACCTGCGGCGCGTACGCTCTCCGATGGAGGGGAAGCGCTCGATAAGCTGATACGCGGCAATGGTGAAGTCGGAGAATTCGGCCATATTGCGTTCCCGCTTGGCTTGGGCATAGGCCTCCACCAGCTGGAGCAGAATATCGCGTTTGCGTGTGGTCTCCAGCAGCGCACCGCAATGATAGGTGCAGCGGGCGCGCAAATGTTCGGCACGGTCATCGAGCTTGGCTTGCCAGCTGGCGTCGGTATCTTTCTTCAGTCGTTTGATCTTGGGGATTTTCGGCTCGTCCTCGGGCATGGGTTCGTCTGCAACGGCTTGTTGCAATCGATTGATGAATGCCGAATCCCATTGCCGTACTCGATTGATCGCATCATCGAAGCTGGTGCAGCCGGCACCGATCATGGCACTGCCAATGGCATCCGACAACGCCAGAACACGGTTCGCCAAACTGGAGAAGGCGCCAAAATCCTCACTGAACGCCAGATCCATGTGACTGTCGATGACTTCGGTGGCCAGTTGAAGCGCTCCGGCTGCGCTCAATGGTTGCGTGTTCTGATCGAATCCGACAAGCAGTCCATATTGGCGCACGATGGTCTGGAAGAAGGCGTCATACGTGAAAATGGCCGGCTTGAGGAATGCCCGATCAGACACCGGGGCGGTCGTAGAGCCCGCCATATCACCGGCCACTGCGGCGGAGACGCGTTCCAGCAGTTCGCCTGCGGCCTTGCGTGTGAAGGTCAGGCCAAGGATGCGTTCAGGTGCCACACCTCGATTGATAAGCGCGATGATGCGTTGGGTCATCGTAAAGGTTTTGCCGGAACCGGCACCGGCAACCACCAATACGTCAGCATCGACTGGCGCATCGATGATGGCGGCCTGTTCCGCACTGGGAGTGAACGTGCTCATGCTTGCCTCGTTTCGAAAATCGTGTCGATCTGGCCTGCACAGGCAGGGCAGACGTTCTTCATACGGCAGAATCCGATATGGGTGTCTTGCGGATGGGCCTCGATGATGGCTGATCTGCTGGCCGCCGCGGCATAGAATACGCGGGCGATCATGGTCAGCGACCATAACGTCTGCGTACCGGCGAGCGCGGCGAATTGCGCCCATGCTTCGGCACTCACACCTTCGGGAGGAGTAGCCGGATCTATGGCGGGTATGTCGAAGAAACGGTTGGGGTCTTTATACCAGTATCGGGGCGTGAACGGTTCGGCATTCAACGAGCCATCAGTGAACAGCGGCGG
>ULRA01004327.1_pt1 | contig 16077 bp, 14 predicted proteins | sample 1954981 | NCBI WGS metagenome assembly ULRA01 (sample SAMEA4835669, study PRJEB28245) | human gut metagenome | biome: gut microbiome; material: fecal sample | place: Denmark | collected 2008
TTCTCAGCAGATACTGCCACAGGTTAAATTCGTTCCAGACATCGGCATAAACGCCGTGAAGCTCACCCGAAAACGGCAGCAGCAAACGTTTTACAATGCTGATATCGCCTATATAAAGCCTGCTGCCCGTGCCGATAGGCGCAACATAGCCTATCGCCTGACCGAACAGATAATAATTCCTTATCTGATACCACAAGCCGAGCGGCAGCATAATTCCGCAAAAGGCGGATGCATGCAGCAGTACCTTTGGAAATTTAAGCTGTTTTTCGGTGAAAAATTTTATAAGCACCGCGGCAGCTGCCGAAACAGCAATCATAGCGGCGGAGAATTTTGACATCATGCCAAGCCCTGTAAACAGTCCGCATAGGGCTGCACTTTTAAAAGACGGCGACCTGTACCATCTCATAAGGTACAGTATGGCATAGGTCATCAGCATCACAGTGAGCATATCATTGTTTATGCTGCCTGAAAGGATTATGAAAGCCGGATGGAACGCAAGCAGCGCCGTCAGCCAGACCTCAAGCGAACTGCCGGCTTTTGACTCTCTTATTATCGCATTACCGGCAAAGACCGTAAGGGTCGAGTAAAGCACGGTCAGCAGCTGTATATTTTCAAATGCCGCATCGTATGTTTTACCGAGTGCCAAAGACGCCCTCACGACAAGCGACGCCAAAAAATGATGCAGCGGCGGATGACAGTACTGCCAGTCGTTTGTGTCGGGCAGCATACCGTCGGTGGCAAGCTTATAAATATATGAAAGATGTCCCGATGTGTTAAGACCTTCAACATCGTGCTGATGCTCATAGTAGCCGTATCTTAGCACATACGCAAGACGCATTGCAAAGCCGCACGCGAAAATTATCAACAGCAGCGTCCGTCTTTGGGGCAAGCCGCCCTTTATACCGAAAAAGGCGACACCAGCCGAAATAATAAGCGTTGTCAAAATAATCGCGTCCGAAATTAACACCTTGGCGTCGTCGGAAAGCGCTGCCTGATCTACTCCCAAAAACAGCAGCAAAACGGCACTGAAGGCGGCAAGCAGTATTTTAAAGCACAACGGCTGTTTTTTATTTACACGGTCTGTCAATTCTTTATCCTTCTCGCCTCAATATAATAACGTTTGTCCTTAGCGTGTCCCATTGAAAATGTCTTTCTCGGCAGCGAACCGTCTGCACTGACGGCGGCAAACAGCTCATCCTTTTTCATTCCGTCAAAAATAAATCCGATGGTATTCTCTGACTTACAAAGGTCGCGCACGGTGTCCTCACCGTGAATGTAATCAACCTTTAGTTTATTATCGGCTATATACCGGTCAAGCCAATTATCAAGAGTTGCGACCGGCAGCTTTGATGATGCCGGTACATTTACGACCTCTTCGCCGCCTTTATAAACGCATGTAAATCGGTGACCATTATCACATTTGCCCAAAGCGCTTTTGAAATCATTCAGCACTTTCTTTGGATCGGCACCGAATACAACGCGGTAAATAGGTTCAAACTCTATAGCGGGATCATGCAGGTTTACCACCTCGACAAGCGCGTATTTTGCTGCTTCACAGTCTGATAAAAGGCTGCATTCCTTGGCAGCGGCAAGCGAATGATTGCCGTCGCCGACGGCAAAAACCATGCCGTCACTGCGCTCTTTTGCCAGAGCATCGAACCCGGACGATACGTCTTTTATGTCTTTGTCATTCAAAAACCAGCCCTTTATATGTCCGCCGCCCATAGAAAGGTCAAAATCATATGCCAATTTCATTGTATCGGTCTTTTTTGACAGCGGTTCAATAATCTCCATATTAGGATCATCGGCAAGCAGCAGCACATGCGGCAGCTCCAAAGGTGCGTCTTTTCTTATATTCACCCTCGGCGGTATGCGTTCTGCAACGGTACGCTCGGTCGCCCTTATAGGTGCGTCGGTGCCCTGCCTGTAGTCATAATCATTTAAGTTTATTTTTCCGACCACACCGCGCCTTATCCTGCCGTCAGACTGCGTGCGCTCAACATAAATCATAGCGTTCTTTGTTTCCTCCAAAACGCCGCTTTCAAGATATTCAGCCATATTGCGGTTGACCTTTTCTATAAGGCATGAGGGGTCGCCGTCAAGGTAGGCTTCGGGCAGTGTTATCTTAAGTGCGGACGGTGCATCGCCCACAAATGTCGTCAGCTCATCCCAATATTCTTTATCGGACGTGAACTGATCACACGCAATGACAGCCCACTTTTCAAATCCTTTTTTCGGCAGCAGTATATCCGCCGGCATGAATTTATGATCGTTCATATATAAATCCCCTTTGTGACATTGATAAATCAAATTGATTATACCCTTTCGAAATCGCTTTGTCAATCACGCCTGTCCTGTGCGCCGCGGATGCTTTCCATGTTAAATTCATGTAAATTCAAAAAATATGATGATTTTTCGGCAAAAGTATGATATACTGATTTTGATTTTTGATATTTTACCGAAAGGACGCTTAATATATGAGGAAAACAAAAATAGTCTGCACGATAGGTCCGGCATGCAGCGATGAAAATACGCTGACCGAAATGTGCAGGGCAGGTATGAATGTCGCGCGACTCAACTTTTCACACGGAACGCACGAGGAGCATCTTGAAAAGATCGCGCTTATAAAAAAGGTGAGAAAAAAACTGAACTACCCTATCGCGATAATGCTTGACACAAAAGGCCCGGAATACAGAATAAAGACCTTCAAAAACGGCGGTGTCACTTTAAAAGACGGCGACACCTTCACCTTCACCACCCTTGATGTTGAGGGCGACAGCAGCAGAGTGTCGGTCAGCTATGAAGGACTTGCAAAGGATCTGTCGGTCGGCGACAGGCTGCTGCTCAACAACGGTCTGCTGATATTTGAAGTAACGAGCCTTACCGACACCGATGTTGTCTGTAAGGTAATAGCCGGCGGCGAGCTTACAAACCGCAAGAGCATGAGCTTCCCGAACAAGGTGTTGAAGCAGAAATATTTAAGCGATCAGGACAAGGACGATCTGCTTTTCGGCATTAAAAACGGCGTAGACTATGTTGCCTGCTCATTTGTTTCATGCAAGCAGGATCTTATAGATGTCAAGGAATTCATGGCGGCAAACGGCGCTGAAAACATTGATCTTATAGCAAAGATCGAAAACCGCTCAGGCGTTGACAACATCGATGAAATATGCGCCGAGTGCGCCGGTATAATGATAGGACGCGGAGACATGGGTGTTGAAATTCCGTTTGAGGAGCTCCCGGCGATACAAAAGCACCTCATAACAAAGTGTCGCCTGCTCGGCAAACGCGTCATCACGGCGACCGAGATGCTGGAGTCCATGATCCATAACCCGAGACCGACAAGAGCTGAAATTTCGGACGTTGCAAATGCTGTCTATGACGGCACGAGCGCCATAATGCTTTCGGGCGAAACGGCTGCCGGAAAATATCCGGTGCTGACCGTCAGCACAATGTCCCGTATTGCTGAACAGACCGAGCAGAACATTCATTACGAAAAAAGATTTTTAACGTCGGAATTCAAGATCAAGAACACAGTTGACGCAATTTCCCACGCCACATGCGGAATGGCTATAGATATCGACGCGAAGGCTATCGCCGTCTGTTCAATATCGGGTATGACGGTCAGAATGGTATCCCGTTTCCGTTCACCGGTCGATATTTTAGGTCTTACGACCAATGAAAAAACGTGGTACAAATTAGCCCTTTCATGGGGTGTCACACCGGTAATGTGTGAGCATTTCGAGTCGACCGACGTTCTGTTCTACACCGCAAAACAGCTTGCCGTTTCTACCTTCGGTCTTAAAAAAGGCGACCGCATAGTCGTTACCGGCGGCATGACCAACGGCGTTTCCGGAAACACCAATATTATCAAGATAGAAACCGTTTGATTAAGAATAGCTTTATGCCGTAAAAAGCGAGCCCGTCTTTTAAAGACGGGCTCACTTTGCTTTTCAACGTTCTTTATAAACGATATGGCCTAAATGCGGCATGTTGGGAAGTATGTCCTCGGCAAGTACCGATATCGGTGCACAAGCCCACGGATGGCACAGACTTGTGTTCCATTTCTGATCCTTGCCCCATGCTTCAAAGCATGTCGTGGCGCCTTCACTTACCATGTTCAGCCATGAGTGCTCGCTTTTATTTACTATCAGCCTGTACGCGTCCTCATATCTCCCGGCTTTACAAAGCGCCTTCAAAACAAAATATGACATATATACTCCGCAGCAAAATCCTTTTTCCAGCAAAAGGTCACATATCTTCCCTACGCTGTTCTTAGGACAAAAGCCGTAAAACAGCGGCAGCACATTGCTGTGCAGGGAGGAATGTAATGTACTCTCACTGTCGGTGTACAGTCCTGTATCTGCGTTTAAAAAGGCTCTATTAAAAGCCTCTATCAGACCTTTCGATTTCTTTTCACAAGGTATACCCAGTATATTGTTTATTTCCTCTGTCTTTAACACCGCGCCTATAAAAAACGCATTTATAACATTATGTGGCGGCGAATTTCTGTCCATGGGTCTTAAGAGCGGAAAATCATAACCGTCACGCAGGTTTTCCGGCCAGTCAACAAGGTTCCACTTGTCGTCGACGCCTGCCAGCAGTCCGTCCTCTCTTTGGTATTTTTCAAAATGCGCTATCATTTCCTTAGATGTTTCAAGATTTTTCTTTAGAAAGCGCAGATCATTTGTACATTTATAGTGGGTCAAAGCAAGCAGCGGAAATTGAAGTGAATAGTCGGCTATTTCCTGCATGAGCGACCCCGGCGTAACGGCAAGCAAACCTTTGCAGACAGCGGCGGACTGCGCCTGATTTTCTATAGCCTTACTTGTCAGTGACGCATCCTTTGTAAGCACGAGATGAGCGGCAGTCGTAATGGTAAGATCACCGGCATACTGCCCTTTTTCACGCATAGGACAATCGACAAAGGTCTCCTGCGCGCCGTATTTAACGGTGCTTTTGCAGATATCCCATACTTTTTTAAGATCGGCGTCATTAGTTTCCAGCGTGCAGAACGCATCGTCAAACCGCCAGTGTCTGACAACCGCCGAAACATGCTTTATCTTCACACCGTCCTCCGGTATTACTGCGGCATATCTGAATGCCTTATAGTCATACTGAGTGCGCGTGTTCTCCCCTTGTCTCAGCGTCCATGTCTCGTCACATACACAGCTGCAGCGCATTTTATATCTTACCTTAAGCGGCGTATCTTCGGTCTCTTCGCCGTGCAGAATACGAACGGTCTGCCCTGCTTTTCCTTCCGCCGTTATCTTTATATGTCCTGTTATCTCCTCGCCAAAATCATAAAAATATCCACCTCCGGGCAGTTTTTCGGTATGTACAGGGGCTTTTTCAGTGATCGCAAGCGTGTCGACTGCGGTATCATGGAATATATGGTCGCCGGTACGCAGGGATGCCGGTTCGTACTTTATGTTTTCAAGACGGCTGTCATAGTTTTCCGCGAATGAGGTATCATATCCTATCACCTTTTGACCGGTATATGCGGCTATTCGTCCGCACTCCCAGCTCTCATCGGTATATTCAAGGACCTTGCCGCTGCCGTCGGTAATTTCGGCTATAAGCCCCATTCTCCCGTCACCGCTGCAGTATGACCGCGATATAAGTCCGTGATAGTAAACGTCAAAAAACAGTTCATTTTCTTTAGTGTTCAGAAAATCTGTCAGATCATATTCGTTCCAGTAATAGTCAAAAAAGTACCCCTGAGCCGGACCCATGCCTACAAGCCTGCCGTTGCAGTAGAATTTGTAGTAATCATCGGCAGTGACTCTTATTCTTATATTTTTATTTTTCTCGAGCTTCAGGACCTTGCGGTAGCCTATATGGAGATTTTTCAAATTATCCGGCAGCAGAATTTCGGTCTGATCCTGTTCCTTGTGAAAAACATTAACTGTTTTTATATCTTTATATTCTTTTGGTACTATCCATTTTGCTTTTAAAAACACCATAACTTCCACCTCAAAAATAATCTGATCTTCTGCTGTCCATCAAGCCTGACACGACCTTGACAAAAAGATTTACGGCGCAAAGACCTACTGCTATACCAAGCGTCCACTCAAGCGTTGATATAAGATATGTTCCGAGCACGGACCACTTGTGAAGGTTGAGCGACTCCATTATTCCGAACAGGAGCTTTCCGGGTGCCAGCGGCATAACGGCAGGTGTGCGGAAGAATACAGCCGGCGCTTTATGGATGCGCGCCGCGACTTCGGACACCACGGCTACAGTCATGCTTGCAAGCATGGCGGCATAAAAGTCCTGCATACCTATATGGCTGCATATAAGAAACGTGATCCATCCTGACATTCCGGTAACTGACGTCACTATCAGGTGTCTCATGCTCAGCTGATATATAAGTGCAAACCCGAGCGACATGAAAAGCGATGCCGCGATACTGACGATAACGGTCTGACCGCCGATATCAAGCGTAGAGTTTTCGGTGCCTAAAAGCTGCATTGCGAGTGCGTATCCGACCGCAAGCACGGCTGCCGACAGAACGCTTTCCATAGCTCTCATGAGTCCTGACACCGTGTCGCCCAGCAGCACATCAAGTATTGAAACGGTTATAGCAAGTCCCGGTATAAGTATCATGAGATCACCAGTGAAAACGTGACCTATACTGAGTGCAGGTATCAAAAACGAGATAAGCGCTGTAAGAACGCCTATTATAAACGATATAAAAAAATTGAACACTATGTTGTTTTTCAATATCTTCATTGTATGACGCTGTATAAGACACATACAGAAGCCGATAACGGTTGCAGCTGCTGCGTCGATCACACCGCCGCCAAAAAACAAGGCGCCGCTGCCGCCCACAAGAGCGCTGCCTATATATGACTTGAGCCTGTTCACCCCGGCACTTTTTATTTCGGCTATTTTATTTACCAGCTCCGAAGGACCGGTCGGCTCCGCACAAAATGCACGGCTAAGCTCATTAAGCTCTTCAAGCGCCCGGTAATTCGTAGAATTGCCGCCGAGTATTCTCCTTGTCATGGTCTCGGTCTCGCCGTCCGGCATTGAGACGGTAAGGATTATATTGTTCGATATTGCGAATACGTTTACATTCGTACATCCGAACGCATGCGCCATACGGCATAACGTATCCTCAACACGGTTGACCTCCGACCCGTTCTGCATTAGTGCCTGACCCATGTCAAGCAGTGCTGAAAGTATCGATCTGTTTTGTCCGGTCATAAAATCACCTACAGACTTTAAAGCGTTCTGAGTCCTTTCGGATAATGATTTTTCAAAACTTTTGATGAGGCTTTTCCGAAGCCTGCCGGTATACCGTTTATAAGCACGGCGGTATATCCTTTCAAATTTTCCTCACACGGTATTTCCTCACCGTGGAAAAATTTTAATGCAAGCTCATCGTCACAGTCAAGGTCGATTTTTCTTCTTGCCGAAAATGCCGATGTGTTGAACAGCGCGTGCTCCGGCACAAACCTGCTGCCCTTTACACTGCCGGCAAAGATCCCTTTTGTGACGGATTTCAGCGACTGCGGCAGATCGCACTTAGGTATAATATAAACGCGGTCATTGACGACGGCGACATTCTCCGGCACATCGTCAAAAAATGTATCGCCGAAGAATTCAGAGAATACCTTCAAAGCATCTGACTGCCTGTTTCCTGCGGCTGCTTTGCCGCGATCAATACCGTGGTGCATATGCTCGCCGTCACGTTCGATAAGCGCCACAAAATGACCTTCGCCGCCGTGAAAATTGAATATGCGTTTCGCGTACTCAATGTTTTCGGTGTCCGGTGCGTATTTTGCAAATGCCGGTTCGCCTGCAATAACGGCAGGCTTTATCAAATGAAAATCAGTATGTGCTTTCAAAAACGCCGCCACGGTCATTTCGTTTTCCTCCGGCGAATATGTGCATGTACTGTAAAGTATTTTTCCGCCGGGTGCGACCGAAAGAGCCGCGCTGTCAAGTATTTTCCCCTGCCTGTGCTGACAGGCGATAACATTTTCCTCGCTCCAGTTTTCGACCGCAGCCGACTCTTTGCGGAACATTCCCTCGCCCGAGCACGGAGCATCAACTATCACAACATCGAAAAAGTCGCGGAACATGGGGCACAGTTCGTCAGGTCTCATGGATGTGACGACAGAATTTGCTATACCCATTCTCTCAATATTTGAAGCAAGCGGTCTGACACGGCTTTGAACATATTCGTTTGACAAAATAAAGCCGGTATTATTCAAAGCCGCCGCTGCCTGAGTCGATTTTCCGCCGGGTGCCGCGCAAAGGTCGAGCACCCTGTCGCCTGCAGAAATACCTATCGCCGACACGGCGTAGGACGCCGACGGTTCCTGAATATAAAAAGCGCCTGCGTGATGCAGCGGATGGTTTCCGAGGCGAACACCGTCTTCAATATAGTAAGAGTCATCGCAAAACGGAGTCTTTTTCGTTAAAAAAGGCAGTTTTGAAGTCACAAGTTCTGCGTTTGCTTTAAGCGTATTGACCCTCAATGCCCTGTACGGCACCGAGTTATAGCTTTCAAGGAACAGCTCGAACCTGTCACCCAGCATATCCTTCATTCTCTCGTAAAACCTTTTGGGCAGCATAAAATTTATTTCCCTTCAATATTATCAGCATTTTGCGTATGATTTAAGCCGCAGCTGTCAATAATAATCACGAAAGCGGGGTGACACTTCATGAACAACCAGAACAATCAGAACCAGAACAAGCAGCAGAATCAGAATAAGCAGCAGAACCAGCAAAACCAGAATCAGCAGAATCAGCAGAACCAGAACCAGCAGAATCAGCAGGCTCGCTAAGCTGCGGATATTTGCGTTGCAGCGATCAGTCGCCGTAAGAAAAAACTTGCGGCGACTGATTTTATATAGAAATCTACATATCCAATTTTCTGAAGCCGTCGCCGAGTATCTCACCGACCTCGGAAACGGTCACGAAAGCTGTTTCATCATATTCCTTTATTATTGACAGCACCTTTGAGACCTCTGACGGGCGCACAACGCAGAGAAGCAGAGTTTTGTCTGCCTCTGTATATCCTCCGTGCGCGTCGATCTTGGTGACTCCTCTGTCGATATCGTTTATCCCCTTTATTATATTTTCGGGGTAAGAGGTTATTATATGCAGCATTTTGCCGTTGTCAGCGCCGTAAAGCAGCTTGTCGATAACGACCGACTCCACAAACAGATTGAGCACCGAATAAAGCACAGCCTCAAAGCTGTTGTATATAAGTCCTGCCGCTAAAATTATCAGCGTATTTACAAACATGGAAACACGACCGATAGTTATATATCTGTATTTTTTGTTTATCAGCTTCGCAACGATATCTGTGCCGCCGGTCGTTGCTCCGCGCAGCATAACAACGGCTATGCCGGCGCCTGACAAAGCACCGCCCGCAATAGCCGCCAGCATGATATTTCCGGTGTATTTCGGAAGCCATTTTGCCGCCGCATCCATAAGAAAAGACGATATAACGGTAGTGACCGTTGTTTTTACGATAAAATCGGTCTTGAACTTTAAAAATCCGATTATAAAAAGAGGAATATTTATAATAAGAGTTCCCATACCAACCGGGATAAAGCTTGCCACCTTATTGATTACAAGCGCTATACCGACCACACCGCCCGATACGACATCATTGGGCTCTATAAAAACCGATATCGCAACGGCATAAAGGACTGAACCTAAAAGTATAAAAACATAGTCTAAGACAGAGGTCTTAATATCTATTTTTTTCATACCTTCACCCCCTCATATTCAAATCTTGTCCGAAAATGAGTCCCATATTACCGAAAAAAGTTCATTTATCCTGTCTTTTTCACCGTTTAAGTGGAGATATCCGAAAAGTGCTTCCAGCCCCGTCGCGGCATGGTATATTGCGACTGTGGTACTTTTAGGTATCTGACCGACATGATTATTGCGTCCCCGTTTAAAAACAGCCATTTCATCTTCGCTCAGAATATCTTTAACAGCACAGAACGCCTCGTACTGCGCGTTGGCATTGACATAAGCCACCGATTTTTTGTGCAGCTCGCCCACCGGTCTTTCTACTTCGGAAAGCTTTGTCCTGACCAACAGACCATATACCGCATCACCTACAAAGGCAAGCGTCGAGGGACTAAGCATACAGGCATTTTTCATAACGATCACCCTTAAGGCACATAATCAAATTCAATGTCATAAACGCTCACGGTGTCTCCTTCCTTTACACCGGCATTTATAAGAGCGTCGATTATGCCGCTTGAGCGCAGCACCCTCTGAAAATACTGGAGCGACTCGTAGTCGTCCGGATCAACGGTCTGAAGCAGCTTCAAAAGCCACGGAGCCTCGACTATATACACTCCGTCCTCGACTGTAACGGTAAATTCACGCTTTTTGTTGACGTTCAGATCCTCTTCAGGTTCAGGCTCGGGCTCGTATTTCACGACCGGAGGCAGCTTATCAAGAAGCGAGGCTACATATTTTATAACGTCTCCGGTACCCTCTGCGATAGCCGCCATGCACTCGAAGAATTTGTACCCTCTATGTTCAAAATATTCTCTTAAAGAGGTAAGTGTGTCTTCATCGGTAAGATCGCATTTGTTGGCAACGACTACCTGCGTTCTTTCGGCAAGATCGGGGCTGAAATTCTTAAGCTCAAGGTTTATCTTATTGAAATCGTCTATAGGATCCCTGCCTTCGCTGCCGGACGCGTCGATAACATGTATAAGCAGCCTGCATCTTTCGACATGGCGCAGAAATTCATGACCTAAGCCTATGCCGTCGCTGGCGCCCTCGATAAGTCCCGGAATGTCAGCCATTACAAACGACTTTCCGTCGCCTACCCTTACAACGCCGAGGGTCGGGACAAGCGTTGTGAAATGATAATTGGCTATCTTAGGCTTTGCTTCGCTGACGACCGAAATAAAGGTTGATTTTCCTACGTTCGGAAATCCAATCAGTCCCACGTCGGCAAGCAATTTCAGCTCAAGCGTTATATCCATTTCCTCGCCGGGTATGCCGGGCTTTGCAAATCTCGGCACCTGTCTTGTAGCCGTTGCAAAATGGCAGTTGCCCCAGCCGCCGTTGCCGCCCTTGGCTATTATCGTATCGCCGTCGTCCGATATATCGGCAATTATCCTGCCCGTTTCGGCATCTCTTACAAGCGTACCGCGCGGCACGCGCATTATAAGATCGGGCGCGGACTTTCCGTTGCAGCGTGCAGCGCCGCCGGGCTGACCGTTTTCGGCAAGATACTTGCGTTTATACCTGAAATCCGCAAGGGTTGACATATTGTCGTCCACTCTGAAAACGATGTTTCCGCCTCTGCCGCCGTCTCCTCCGTCGGGACCGCCTGCGGCAACATATTTTTCACGGTGAAACGACACCTTGCCGTTACCGCCGTCGCCGGCTTTTATATGAATTTTAGCTACATCTACAAACATTTCATTTCCTCCGCTAATATGAAAAAGACCCGGGCGAACCCGGGTCGTGAAGACAGGATTTACTGCTCTACAGCGTAAATGCTAACCTTTTTGCGGTCACGGCCGAGACGCTCAAATCTGACCTGTCCGTCAATAAGGGCAAACAGCGTATCGTCAGAGCCCTTGCCGACGTTTTCACCGGCGTGAATGTGAGTTCCTCTCTGGCGAACAAGAATGTTGCCTGCGAGAACGAACTGACCGTCTGCGCGCTTTACGCCGAGACGCTTGGATTCACTGTCACGTCCGTTTTTGGTCGAGCTGACACCTTTTTTATGAGCAAAAAGCTGAATATTGACCTTTAACATGAGATTACACCTCCGAATATACTCTTATACGATCTTCATACTGTGAAGCCAGTTCTTTCATGTGAAGCACCATGCCCTTCATAATGGGCTGGCAATCGGAAAGATGACTTCTGATCTCTAAATGCATATCACCGTCATCCGCAGCAGCGTCTGCCGACGCGCCTATCACATCAGTGACGGTATTTGCGACAAGATACGCCGCCGACGAAACGGCTGAGCAGACTATCCTGCCCTCCTCATCACGGGAGGAGCGCGAGCTGTGACCGGTTATATGAAAGCCGGTTATAAGCCCGTCATGCACCGAGAAAGTGACCTTTGTCATACACCGTAATTCAGCCGATCGAATTGATCTGGACCTTGGTGTACGGCTGTCTGTGGCCCATCTTGCGTGAACTTGATTTCTTGGGCTTGTAGGTGAAAACGGTTATCTTCTTGGACTTGCCGTTCTTAAGGACTACACCCTCAACCTTTGCGTCAACATAAGGAGCACCTATTTTAAGCTCTCCGTTATCATCGCTAAGAGCAACGACCTTGTCAAACACTACGGTCTCATCAGCTGCGGCGTTGAGCTTTTCAACGTAAATAACATCGCCGCTGGTTACGCGGTACTGCTTTCCGCCTGTTTCAATAATTGCGTACATTTTACATGGCACCTGCCTTGATTTAAGACTCGCTACGGTCGGGCGGGAAATTATCCTCTTTTATGAGCCCACAGTATGCGGCTTTAGTACTATACCACAAATACTTATGCTTGTCAAGGATTTTTGCCAACTTTTTGATATGAAAAGAAACATCCGAAAAAGCTTTTATTTTGCCAGCGTTCCGCCGTCCGAGCGCAGGAGAAGAAGTATCTTTTCCTCCTCTAAATTCGAGACGTTCACATACACGAGCAGCTCTTCCCCGTCCACTCCCGTACATTCAAATTCGTAGCAATGCTTTTCGTCTTTGCCGTCGGTAGGTATCATGACCCTGCGTACATTATTTACAGTAAGGGATTCCGAGAGCACTGCCCTTGCCTGCTCGCTTGAGTATTTCGGTGTCGGTATGCTTCTTGTGTGGTGGTTTGAGATATAGCCGGCTGCTTCAATGAGCACGACCTTGCCGGTATCAAGCGAAACGCCTATTTTCACAAGGTCGGGATAGCAAAGTGTCACACCGTCCTTATATGCGAAGTTTACAGTGCACACGCCCTCGTCGGCAAAATAGTAGGTCGGCGTAAAGCCAGACATATAGCCGTTCAGAAATTCCGATGCTTTATTGACCGCTTCCTCATAGCTTATCTTCGTCTCACTGACCGGTTCGTACCTTCTGAGGTATATTATATATCCTCCCCTTTTTGTTACGGATACCGAAGCGTTATCAGAGGAAAACACATATGCCGGCAGCTTTCCGTCCGATTCGGTCATTTGCAGCCTTTCGGGAGCAGTTCCCAATGCCGACGCCGCTTTTTTCCCGGCTTCCTCTTCCGAAATTTCGGGCTCGTTTTCAAGCATGGGCGCTCTCGATTTGAGCATGTGGTCTGAAAACGGTCCGTCGTACACAAGCGACGGATAATCGTTTAACAGCTCCTCAAGCTCAAGAAGATCGTCGCCGAAGGTCGAAGTAACGCTCATGCCTATGCCGCTCGAAAATTCTCCCGACCATGCGCCTTCTTTATCGTATTCGTTTTTCACGACGCCGACCGATTCCGAGAGTGACGAAGCTGTCTGCGACATACTGTGAAGGTTTTCGCGTTCCTCATCGCTTATATTTTCGCCTCTTATCAGCTTTTTTGAGAGATAAAGGGTGTAATCTCCAACCTGTGACAGAAATTTTCCCACCGAATCGAACTCGCTGTTTTGCGCCGGAAGTTGTGACAGAGAATTTTTCGCAACGGTCGATTCCGAGCAAAGCTCTGCGGCAATGGTACTGAACTGTGTGGCGGACGAAGCGTACTGCGCTTTTTTAAGCGCAATGCTTATGTTGTAAAGGCTGCCGTCAAGCTCCGAAAGATTCATGCTGTAACCGTAGCTTATGTGTTTTTTAAGGTCTGTCATTTCATTATGGGCAATAATGATAAAACAGGCGCCTGCAATAACCACGGCAGCGGCAAAGCTTATTATCCTTATATACATTCTTTTTGTAATATTCATGATATTCTCCAATCGGTAATTTTCTTACTTTATTCTTCCACGGTTGTTAATTATTTATTTACATAAAACACTATCTTTAAGGCAAAAAGTTATTGTAATAAAGCACAATATAATGTATAATGTTAAAGGTAATGTGCGAAAGTAGTGCATTAATGATTATTTGAAGTTAAAAAGTCTTGATTTTTGAGGGATAGTTTTGAACGGTTTTGTTTATCTTGATAACAGCGCCACCACAAAGCCATGCGACAGTGCGGTAAAAGCTGCGGCTGACGCCATGACTCTTTACTGGGGCAATCCGTCCTCATTGTACGATATGGGCGCTCAGGCTGAATATAAAATGAGCGAGGCAAGGGACAGCGTTGCGGCTGCCCTGTCCTGCCGGAGCGACGAGGTGTTTTTCACCTCAGGCGGAACGGAAGCCAACAACCTTGCTATACGCGGCACAGCAAATGCTTTGAAAAGGCGCGGCAAAAAAATAGTCACTACCTCGGTCGAGCATCCGTCGGTCTCAAAGGTGTGCGACAGTCTCGAAGCCGAGGGCTTTGAGGTCGTCCGGATAAAGCCGGAGAGCGACGGCAATATTGACCCTTCAAAGGTCATCTCGGCAGTCGACGACGACACGGTGCTCGTTTCAATGATGTATGTCAATAACGAGACCGGCTGTATATTCCCGGTGCCGGAGACAGCAAGGCAGATAAAGGCGCATTTCCCCGGCACGGTCATACACAGTGACTGCGTTCAGGCATTCGGCAAAATACCTACCGATGTTGCAAAGCTTCATGTCGATCTTTTGTCAGCCAGCGGACATAAAATACACGCTCCGAAAGGCGTTGGATTTTTATACAAATCCAAAAGCCTTCATATAAAACCTATAATTTTCGGCGGCGGTCAGGAAAAGGAGCTGCGCTCCGGCACGGAAGCCGTTCCGACGATTTTAGCTTTGGGCGCTGCGGTGAACGAGCTTGACACGGCGCGTTCGCTGAAAGCGGTCGGAGAAATCCATGAATACGCCGTCCGGCGGTTGAGCGAAATTGACGGGATTGTGTTCAATTCGCCCCTTTCAGGCTCACTTCCCTACATACTGAACATTTCCGCTTTACACTACCGTTCGGAAACGCTGCTGCATTTTCTTGAAAGCCGAAGGATATATGTCTCAAGCGGAAGCGCCTGCTCCAAGGGCAAGGGCAGTCACGTTCTGACCGAAATGGGGCTTTCGGCTGACCGTACCGACAGTGCACTGCGTCTCAGCTTTTCAAGGTATACAAAGACTTCCGACATTGACGCTCTATGCGATGCTCTGCGTGACGGTCTTAAAACACTAAGAAGAAAATAAAGGATGCTTTTATGAAACAGATAATACTGATAAAGGACGGCGAGTTGGCTTTAAAGGGTCTTAACCGTTCATCGTTTGAAGATATACTTGTAAAAAACCTTAAGTACAGGCTGAAATCATGCGGAGCCTGTGAGATCAAAAAATCGCAGTCGACCATTACAGTCGAGCCTTTGGATGATGATTTTGATTTTGAAGCCGCAAAGTCGGCTGTTTCAAAGGTGTTCGGAATAGCAGCCTTTTCGGTGGCTGCCGCCGTTGACAAGAATATGGATAAAATAATCGCCGAAGGCGTACCTTATCTGAAGGAAATCTTGGGCAATATTAAAACCTTCAAGGTCGTCTCTAAGCGGTCAGACAAAAAATTTCCGCTTGATTCAATGCAGATAAGCGCACAGTTCGGCGGAGCGCTGCTCGGAGCATACCATCATCTGAAAGTAGACGTTCACGAGCCTGACGCAGTTGTAGCGGTCGAGATCCGCGAAAAATATGCATACATAAGATGCGGTCAGCTAAAAGGTGCAGGCGGTATGCCGGTCGGAACGGGCGGCAGAGCGGAGATACTCATTTCCGGCGGCATAGACAGCCCGGTTGCAGCATGGATGATGGCTAAAAGAGGTATCAGGCTTTCGGCGGTGCATTTTGCAAGTCCGCCCTATACAAGTGTAAGAGCCGAAATGAAGGTCATAAAGCTGCTCAAAGAGGTAGCAAAATACAGCGGTCCGATACCGCTTGATATAATTCCCTTCACCGAGATACAGGAGGAAATAGCCAAGCACTGCAGAGAAGAATATTTCACACTTATCATGCGCCGGTTTATGATGCGTATTGCCGAAAGAACGGCTGGGAAA
>ULRA01084143.1_pt1 | contig 15637 bp, 18 predicted proteins | sample 1954981 | NCBI WGS metagenome assembly ULRA01 (sample SAMEA4835669, study PRJEB28245) | human gut metagenome | biome: gut microbiome; material: fecal sample | place: Denmark | collected 2008
GTTTTATGGAAAAGAGCGCCATTTTTCACCAGAGCAATTCACACTTGCTTCAGAATGCGATTGGGGAGATTGAGCGTCTTGGAGCAGCGATGAATAAGCCAATTCTGCTTGGCAAACCGTATCGCAGGCATGTTCTCTATGTTGGCAAATATGAGCCGAAAGACACGTTTTTGAAGCTGCCATCCGTCGGAGAGCGGGACGATCAGACCAAGAACGCCATGGGCCTGCTGTTCCAACAGAGTGGTGACCGCATACAAAAGAAAGAGGCCACTAAAATACACGAGTGTGTATCTTTTGGAATGGAAGCTGATTCGTTGGTGTATAGCCTCGCAGCGCCAATCTTCAATTTCGAAAGACGGCTGTCGGGAGCAATTATGGTCATGGATTTTAATCAGCAACGTGGAAAGCTAGGCGATGAATGCCGGGAACTTGAACTTTGCGCAAGAAAGATTTCTCTGAAAAAGGGTTTCAGCAGCTGGTAAGCTGCTGCATCGTATAACAGATTACTTCAATAAGGAAATGTTCGGATTGCAGCTCATCCAACAGCGACTGTTGGATAAAAATGTTTGAGAAAACATTAGGGAAACGTCTATTATGGTCAATAATGGAACACAAGACTATCGCCATTTGGAAAGAAAACGGCGAGAATGCGTTGTGTTAAAAGTGAGGTGTGGGTTTTGAGACGATTTGCGACTTTGCAAGATGGGATAGCAGTAAACGGCTCTGGACACGTAGGATATACACTGTTGACGGAAGAAAATGGCTGCCGCAATGGCTGTGTCTGTGGTATCAGTCATTATTATGAAATGGAATATCAAAAACCAGGGCAACACGAGGACCAAGAGGGGTTCGTAGTTCTGGCAGGATGCGGGATGGCTCAGATTGGCACACAAGAGGAAGAGGTCTTTCCCGGAAAGGTTTTCATTGTTCCACCCCATGAACTGCATGCGATACGGACTTTCGATTCCAAGATCCCTGTCGAGGTATTTTGGTTCCATGCAGCCGTTTAGGGAAACGATAATGCATGTTTAAGTCTCACCACGTTTGCGATCTCGGCACAAATCCAAACGAGCCGCTGAGTTATTCAGTGGCTCATTCGCGTTTTGTGGCCTGAATATCAAACCCTAACGCATCAGCGATTTGCCGAATCTCATTAAAAGAAAAGTTATTTTTATGGAGCTTGTTTCGTAAGGTCTGATAATTTATGCCCGTCTTATCGGATAACCCCTTGACGGACATACCCAATTCTTCAAGCATATATCGAATCAATTCATTTCCTTCCATAATTCATCACCCAAACATACTATAGCTTATTCAAATAATTTGTACAATATCCGTTGACAAGTGTACCCAGAATGAGTACAATCGAAGTATATCGAATGTACCCAATACAAGTACACAAAGGAGAGGAATCATATTGACAGCAAAGAAACCACCGATCACCTTGCCGAGCGTGGATGCACTGTTCGGCATTCCCAATACGGGTGAATCGGTTCAAGAGATATCAATCAAACAGTTACACAGTTTTCGAGACCATCCGTTTCGAATTGAACCGGACGAGAAGCTGATAGAGAGCGTGAGGGAGTATGGCATCTTGTCACCGCTGCTTGCCCGGAAGAAGGCGGAGAGCGAGTATGAGATCATCAGCGGTCATCGGAGAAAAGCCGCGGCGGAACAGATGATTGGTTTGGACAAACTGCCCGTGCTCGTTCGTGACCTGATGGATGAGGAAGCCATCATCTTGATGGTAGACAGCAACATTCAGCGTGAGAATCTGTTGCCGTCCAAAAAGGCGTTTGCCTACCGGATGAAGCTCGAAGCCATCAAGCGGCAGGGACAGCAAGGCTAGGATCGTGCTCATGCAAGAGAGATCGTTGCGGATGAAGTCGGTGTGAATCGGATGGAGATTACCCGATACATCCGGCTGACCTATCTGATACCGGAGCTGCTTGGCCTGGTCGATGGGAAGACACTGCCGGTCACGACCGCGGTTGAACTGTCCTACTTAATAGAAGAAGATCAACGCAGAGTATTGGAATCCGGTGTGATCCCGTCGCTCGCTCAGGCGAAGCAACTGCGGAAAGAATTCTTTGAGCTGACGCCAACGCAAAAGAGCGTATCGTTCTCGCTCAAGACCGTCCGACCGTATTTTCCGAAGGAGTACACGACCGAACAGATTATTGAACGCATTATCAAACTATTGGAGGCTGAATCAAAATGACAAAAGTAATCGCAATCGCAAACCAAAAGGGTGGAGTAGGGAAAACGACAACGACAGTGAATCTCGGAGCGGGACTCGTCAGGAAGGGCTACAAGGTACTGCTCATCGACGCCGATGCACAGGGGAACCTGACGGATGCGCTCGGTTGGCATCAGCCGGATGAACTGCCCATTACGATTGGGAACTACATGCACAGCCTGATCGAACACGAACAATTCGATCCGTTTGAAGGTATCCTGCATCATGCGAAAGGGGTTGATCTTGTACCGGCAAATATCGCGCTGTCGGCGTTGGAAGTATCGCTCGTCAACGCACTGTCGAGGGAGACCATTCTGAAACGGTACATTGAGATGGTCAAGGATTCGTATGACTTCATTCTGATCGATTGCATGCCGTCGCTCGGAATGATTACGATCAATGCGCTCGTGGCGGCTGATTCGGTTCTGATACCGGTACAAACGCATTATCTGCCCACCAAGGGTATGACGCAGCTGATCCAAACGATTCACCGGGTTCAGCACATCAATGCGAATCTGCGCATTTTAGGGGTGCTCATGACGATGACGGATAAATGCACCAACTTCACCAAGGACATCAGCACGCAGCTCCGTGAGAGCTACGGGGAATACCTCAACGTGTTCAAAGCGGAAATCCCACGAGCGATCCGAATCGCCGAAACAAGCGCTTACGGACAGAGCATATTTGAGTATGATCCAAAGAGCAGGGCGGTCGAGGCGTTTGAAGCCCTGATAGAGGAGATAACAACATAACACACGAAAGAGCCTGAAAAGGCTCATTTTCTTTGTAATATCGTATGAACACCATAAATTAACACAATAACATTATAACACCAAGAACTCGGTACAAACTCGTGCTGAGGTCTTGGTGTTATACGTTAGACCGCGTTTAAGCTATGGTCTCTTTAAAACTCAGCTATTCTTCTGACTAAGATAATCGTAAACAACTGTACCGCGATCGATTTTGCTGCCAACTGTTTTAATGGAGTGGCAGCTGAGGATCCGCAGCTCTTTCGGACGCCTCCATGCAGGATCAATGGCGGAATCATCCCAAACGAGATGGCAGTTGCCCGTCCAATAATCGAGCATACCGTCTGATGCGGTTTTGATGACAGAGGGAACACCGCTCATGGTTACAAGTTCACAGATGCGCGGAGGAGCCGCAGGGTCAACCGATGGGATCATGCGCAGACATAATTCGGGAAAACGTTGACGCTCGTCCGTAAGGATGGGGGTTTCGGGACGAATCATCAGTCTGATCATTGGATTTTGTTTATGGCACGCTACGGTTCCGATTACGGTATTGTCCGATGATTCGATACGAATATCTGCTAATCGTTTTGGATAGCCATACATCTCACGCCCCGCCAGCAAAGCGGCTTCTCCGGTTACGAGTGTCCCCACCATGTAGGAATACGTTCGGTTTTGAAAGGAAACGCGATAGGACAGCAATGCCTCATAGTAAGAACCGACGGTTGAAAAGGCGTTATGGAGAATGGTCAGTGTTCCAATCGGTCGATCATCGGAAAATGCCAGTGGTTCGGGGATCAGGTTAGAGACGGATGCATAGTCTGCTTCAAAGGTGATGCAAAGCTGCGTGCTGTCCCGAAAGATTAAAGAATTGCTGTAAGCGACATCTGTAATGGGCATTGCTTTTGCAAAATCTTCAAAGCGCAGTAAGCCGGGGTTATTCATCGTACGTTCCTCCATTCAGTAATTATTGCGGAATGCGACAATCCTGTCGTATAAAGAGCGATGTGCGGGTGTATATCGCACATAAACGCGAAGCGCAGCAGCACGAAAATCCAATAGCAGCAGTTCGGACCTCAGGGAGACATGCACGCCCCTGTCCTCGAGTGAAGCGAGTGCCTCCTGTTCCGTTTCCTGTTGCAGCTGTCGTCCGTAGGACGCTGCTTCAGCGGCACACGCACGGATCAGTGCAATGTCGGAAGACGACAGACGATCGACAGTGGGCTGCCCCATTATAAGGAGTGCCGGCGTATAGATATGCTCGTCAAGCAGGAGGTATGGCGCACACGAGTAGATGTTTGCTGTCAGATAATCCAACAGGGATACCTCGGCGATGGAGACCAGATGCGCATCATATGCAGCAGAGATGCTTGCTCTGTTGATAAGCAGTGCATCTGCTCCCAAAGCCGTTACGGTATCGCAGGCAATTGCACCTGCTGTGACCGCCGCCGTCTGCATCAGAAAAGAATCCGGTGTGGTTAAGCCCCATTTGCTTGAACAGAAACTCAAAGCGCCCTGATCGAACCAAGTCAAGGCATGCAGGGAATCCTCTTGCAGCTGTTTATAGAGACTGTCGCAAAGTCCGGCTTCGACCGACGCAAAGAATGTGCTTCGGTCCGAAAACAGGTAGGGGAGACAGAAAATCTGCATTTCTTCGTACTCTTCGGAGAGTTGCTGCAGACTGATGAAGCCGAGATCGATCCCCCCGAGAGCCAGCTGTTCCATTACGGCATTTTCATCGCCAAGTGTGTCATTAAAATAGGGAACGAGAACGATTCTGCCTTCGGACCGCTCGGAGACCATATCCGCAAATGCTTGCGCGGCTATGCCGGAGGGGGAAGACTGATCCGTGTTCACGGAAAAGCGCAGCAGATGCTCTGCTGCGGGCGTCTGTTGCAGGGACGTTGTGCAGCCGATCAAAAACAGAGGCAGGATTACAGTCAAAACGACGATTACACGTCTCACGGCAGTTCATCCCCCTTTCCCTGATGGTTGGAACGAAATTCGGAGGGCGAGAGACCGGTGACCTTTCGGAATGCTTTTGCAAAATAGTTCGGATTTCGGTAACCGACCGCCTCCCCGATGCGGTTGATACTGCGATTGGTTGCAATGAGCAGGCTTTGCGCCGTCTGCATGCGCACCTCTGTCAGGTAAGCGGTGAAACTCTTTCCGAAGTATTGGCTAAACAGTCGGCTGAAGTGCGCTTCCGAATAGTTCATTGCAGCCGCCACCTCGGCAAGAGAGATATCAGAGGCATAATGATCGCGAATATATTGACGAATCGCAAGAACACCGAAACTGCGATTCTTTTCGACCGTTTCTTCGTAGCACGTACGGTATTTTAAGAGACAGTGCTCTGCCCAAGCGGTGATACCGGAAACATCGCGATACTTCAAATCCTCCGGAAGACGAAGAACAAACGACCTGCCAAGATCCTGTACCGCCTGTGCTTCGAGATACAACAAGAGTTGTTGCAGGAGAGAGACCGCATCGATATAGCGGCAGAAAACCCGAAACCGCGAAAGTGCGGCAGATGCGCCCTCCGTTAATAGCGATCGGTGGATCAGTTCACACATGCCTATCCCATCCTCATCCTGTTCGCAGAACCAGAGCACCTTGCGTTCCCTTCCCGTATATCGGGCAAGGTATGCAGAAGAGAAGGCGTCATGCACTTTGGCAAGATCACGGAACGGCTTGCCGACTGTAATCCGTATCTCGGGCGAAAAGCATGCGGCAACGGCACGTGCTGCTGCCTTAAGCGGACATGTCAGGATTTGTTTCACCTCCGACTCATCGTGAAGCACGAACCAGATCAGATGGACACCGTTGTATTCGGAAAACACATAACAGAAGTGAGAGGGAAGCTCACTGCGAAGCGTGGAGGAGAAGATATCGGCATCGCGGACATCCAATCCATCGATAATAGCGATCGTACCTGTGGGGATCGCCTGCGGATATTGTTCAGGGAAAAGATACAGCAGGTCATCCGCGATAGATCCTGAAAGCAAAAGGGAGAGGAGCTGTTGTTCTGCCAAGTGATGGTTATGCTGCGAATGCTTTTGTTCGGTTAACTGTTCGAGTGCTTTTTTGACCGATTGCAGGAGAACTTCATCGGAGATGGGTTTGAGCAGGTATCCGGAAGCGCCGACATCGCAAGCCTGCTGCGCATAAGTAAACACTTCATGCGCCGTAAGGAAAAAAAGGATGCCTTGCGGCAAATCCGCGCGGATTTGCCGTGCCGCTTCCAACCCGTTGATGCCGGGCATCTCAATATCCAAAATGATAATATCCGGCTCAAATTCCTTAGCGAAGACGATGGCTTGTCGCCCGTTTTCGGCGGTCATTACTTCAAAGGTATTGGGAAACAGCCGAGAAAACATGCTTTGCAGCATCAAAAGCTCATACGGTTCGTCATCGGCAATCAATACGTGCCACATATATCCCTCTCCCATTGTCAAACTTGAAAAGAAACCAGTACAGTTGTTCCCAACCGTGGGATGCTTCGCATGATCAGTGTGCCGTTGCAGCAAGACATCTCAATTCGTTTTTTTACAGTAGACAGACCGATGCCCGAAGTATCGCCCTGCGTGGGTTCGGAGAAGATCCGATCCGCTTTGTCGCGCGAGATGCCGATACCGTTGTCCGTCACGCGAATGGTCACAAGATTTTCATAGCGGCGGATGCGGATGCGTACTTGCCCGTTTTCTTCGCGGTCGCGCATACCGTGGATGACGGCATTTTCAACCAGTGGCTGCAGCGTGAAGATGGGGATCAGGCAGGGCAATGCCATTGGGTGGCAATCGACGGCGAAGGAGATACGTTTTCCAAAGCGTATCTTCTGAATGGAAATGTATTTACGGCAAATCTGGACCTCCTCGGCAAGCGTGGTCATATCTTGCAGGTTTTTCAAATTATATCGGAACAGTTCCGCCAAACTCATGATGAGGTCTCGCGTTGTTTGGGCTTGTTCGATTTCCGACATGCTTGCGATAATATTCAGCGTATTGAAAAGGAAGTGCGGATTCAGCTGTGAGCGAAGCATGCCCAACTGCGCCTGTTCGAGCAGACGCTCCGTTTCTATTTTTTCGATCTCTTTTTGATGCAGCTCGGTCTCCATACGATTGATCTGCTGCAAATGCAGCAATGATTGCTGCATGGAGTTTTTCATCCGGTTGAAACCTGCAATGAGGCGATTCATCTCCTGGTTGTTGGTCCGTTCGATGTCGGGCAAGTCCAACTGATTCTCGGAGATGTGCGTTGCTTCGTCGGTCAATTCACACAGGGGACGAATCAGATTGCCGCCTGCATATTTCCAAAAAGCAATTGTGATAATGACACCGACCGTGGAAGCGATAAAACAAATGATAAGGCAAGCCGACATGAGCGAGATAGTCGCACTGAAGATGCGCATGCAGTTGTCCGCATTGATGCGGGAAAGCTGCGTTGTATAAGTATTGCAGTAGCTTACGGCGGTCAGAGCGTCATAATACACGAGAATGTGCGAAAAACCATTGGATTGCAGATAAAAGACTTCTTCGCAAAGCTGCGTATAGGAGTGATACGTTTCTTCGATCGCCTGAAAGAGCAGGCGGACTTCCGTTTCGCTCCGGTCGTTAAACATATGCTGAACCTGTGCAAGGAGCGACTGCGTTTGTAAATGGGCTGTTGTATAGTCTGTATCCGTTTCGTTTGTACGCCGCACTACGGCAAGAGCGAAGCATTCGTTTTCCTTGCGGAGATATTCGACAAAGTCGTTAAGAGACGTCATGCGGGAGGAATAGGCTTGCAGGTCGACGATGAATGCCCGATAGGTGAAAGCCGTGATCGCGGCAATACTGAGGATGAGCAAAAGCATTCCCACGGCAAAAGCGATAAAGCTTTTGCGAATGGAGATGCCGGCTTGTTCCCGGTTGTTTTTTAATCTTTTCAGAAAGGAAAGCTTCATAAATAATGCACGGTCCCTCACAACAGGCTTCGGAAGAATGGTTTCGAGCGGCAAGAGGCATCGGGGCGGTTTGTGTCCATGTCAACAGGATAGCACCATTCTGAATCTGAAGTCAATTTTTCAAAACAAATAGCATGAGATTATCACGGATATCAAATTAGTACCATTGCGGCAAAACGTAATATGCGTAAAATTAATTGTAGTACCTCGCAAAATTTTACAAAGGAGAGCATTTCATGAAACGCAAAAGTATCAAAATGATCGCATTGCTCCTCGTTCTTGCCATGACAGCTATGCTGGGCTGTACTGCGCAGAAACCGGAAGAAACGGTCAAGCCCGCACCGGACACCGCGGTCGAAGGACAAAGCAGCAAGACCGTAGATGCTGTCCAGACCGAAAATCGTACGCTTACAATCACAGCGCAGGCATGGTTGTACGGCAAATATGATTTTGACAGTCTGAAAACAGATTTCGAAGCAAATCACCCCGGTGTCACGGTCGTCTATAACCAAGTTGATACCGCAGACATCACCAGCAACATGCTGCAGTGGGCACAGGGAAAAACGGATTGTGACATCTCTATCGGCGGTGACCGAGCGCAAATCATATCTTATGCCGTCAACGACTATATCATCGAGTTCACCGATGAGAACTTCTTCTTCGGAGATTTCTCTCGAGATCAATTCTATGATGCGTTTATGGAGTGTGGGAACATTGAAGGCAAACAATACCAGATTCCGCTGTCCTGCGAGGGCTATGGCATCACCGTGAACGTGGATATGTTCCGTGAAGCGGGTCTTGTGGATGAAAACGGCAAAATTATCCCGGCTAAGACATGGGATGAGCTTTATGAGTACGCTCGCAAATTGACCAAAGTCGATGAGAACGGCAAAATCACGCAAACCGGCCTTTGCTTCGACTGGGGAACCAATATCATGGAACAAATGTTCTACGCCTGCCTCCAGAGCTACAAGGGTACCTATTTCCAAGAAGACGGCAAGACCGTTGACTTCACTAGTGAAGAGGCGACTTATATGCTCAACTTTTGGAGAAATCTAGTCATTGATGGTTTGACCTCGACCGATACCTTTGCGGATGGAGATGCCGCCAGAACCAGCTTTAAGGCGGGAGCTTTGGCAATGCATGCAACCACGACCGGTCGCTGGATCGAGGCACAGGGAATCCTGGGTGAAGAAAGCGTAAGTATCATGCCGTTCCCGGGCGCGGAAGAAAACGGCGGATGGGCGATTATTCATGGCATCGTGATCCCGAAGCCCTCCGAGAATCAGGACCTCGCCATTGCGTTCATCAAGGAGGAGCTCCTTTCCGATGCATTCCTTGAGAACACATTGAACCTCTACGGCAAGATGTCTCCGATGAAGAAGCACTATGAGAATCTTGCCGATGAGGATTGGCCGATTGTTCTGGACATCATTGAAAATGCAAAAACGGCCCCCCTCTACAAAGATTACTCCAAACTCGTTACCTTCTTGACTTCCGAAATGCAAGATATGCTGGTCGGGAACATCACCATCGAAGAGTGCCAAACAAATCTGCAGGACTATGTGGCCACGCTTGATTTGAGCACGGGCATGAACTAAAAAAACGCAAGCAAGACCACTCTTTGAGTGATCACCATCATTGCCGTAGCAGCTGTGAAAAACGGCTGCTGCGGACACAAATTGATTCAAGAGTGAAGAGTTATGAAGAAGAAACGGAAACAGATATTACAGCAATGGTTGCCCGGGTACGCTTTTCTCCTGCCCGGCCTGCTGTTCGTTCTGGTTTACATGGGCTATCCGCTGCTCAGATCTTTCTATCTGAGCTTCACAAACTACAATTTTGCCTTCGATCTCGAACCCGTTTGGACGGGAATGAGCAACTATGTCAATCTGTTTCAGGACGCGAAATTTCTCGCCTCACTGAAAAACACAGCGATTTTCTCGGCTACGTTTTTCCCGAGCGTGTTGGTACTTTCGCTTCTGATCGCGTTGCTACTTGACAAAGCAGTGCGCGGCTCGGTTTTTTTCAGAACCTTTATCTTTATGCCGATGATCGTTCCTCTTTCCCTGACGGGCATCGTGTTCCAATGGATTCTCAACGAACGGTATGGTTTGCTAAACTCGCTGTTGTATTCCATCGGACTTGGGAATTGGGCAATCAACTGGCTTGGTGACGGGACATGGGCCATGGTCAGCATCGTCATCGTAAGCTTATGGAAAAATATCGGTATGCTGGTCATCTTCTTTATGGGGGGGTTGCAGGCGATTCCGAACGATGTCATTGAAGCGTCCCGCATGGATGGCGCTGGCTCTATCCGCAGATTGTTCAGCATCATTTTGCCAAACCTCCGTGAGACCTTTGTCATCTGCGGAATCTGGGCGATCATCCAGTCCGTAAAGGTTTTTGAGCAACCGTTCATTATGACCAACGGCGGACCTGGCACGGCGACGCTCGTGTTATACCAGTATACTTGGATCAACGCGTTCAAGCACTTCGAGATGGGTTACGCCTCGGCAATCGCTTATTTCATTGGCGCAATTATCATCGTTTTGTCGCTGTTCAACATGTACTTCAACCGCAGCGAGGATGTGCGCGACCGCAAGCGATTGGAGCGCCTTGAACGGCGTGAGAGGAGGCTAGCGAAATGAATAAAAAGGATCGAATCGCCCGCACGGTAGTATTTATCATTCTGATGTTACTGGCATTCCTTTTCGTCGTCCCGTTCGTTTGGACTTTTCTGACCTCGTTCAAACCAGATAACGAAATTTATACTACCTCTCTGCACCTCTTCCCGCAGCAGCCGACCTTGGAGCATTACCAGAAGGTCTTTACGCAGATGCAGGATTTTTGGGGCTATTTCCGAAATTCCGTCATTGTCTCCGCTGTCAGCGTATTGATGACGGTGTTGCTGAGCGCGACGACTGGCTATGCCTTTTCAAAATACAGATTTCCTGGTCGCGGCATTTTCCTTGCGTTGGTTCTTCTCGTTCTGACGCTCCCATATGTGATCTACCTCATTCCCGTTTACATCATGCAGTCGCGCCTGAATCTCAACAACACCCTTCTCGGTCTGATTCTTCCGTACATAGCGGTTAATCTTCCTATGGCGGTGTTCATCATGCGCGGTCAGTTCAATAACATTCCCAACCAACTGATGGAAGCCGCCGCCATCGACGGTTGCAATCCCTTTCAAACATTCTGGAAGGTCATGTTACCGGTTGTGAAACCAGGAATGTCCTCCGTCGTCATCATGACGTTCATCACCGTTTGGGGCGAATTTACCTATGCAAAGACTTTGACGTCCACGACCGCTGCGCGACCGCTCGCCGTGGGAATCACATTCTTGCGCGATGAGGCGGCGTCCTGGCAGTATGGCACATTAACGGCGACAATCACACTGTCTCTCATTCCAGTCCTTATCATTTTCTTGAGCATGCAGAAATACTTTATCAAGGGCATCATGGAAGGCTCTTTGAAAGGATAAATCTATGGATGGCAAGTTGTTTACACCTATTCGAATCGGAACGATGGAGTGCCGAAACAGGCTGGTTCGTTCGGCCACCTACACATATGCGGGCCAAAAGGACGGCACAATAAGCCAAAAACAGATTGATCTGCATGCGCGCCTGGCCAATCACGGTGTAGGTTGCATCATTACCGAGCATTTTTGCGTGAGCTATCCGGACGGCCTTGCCGCGGACGACCAGTGCGGACTGTATGATGATCGTTTCATCTCCGGACTATCCACTCTTGTTGAAGCGGTCGAACGCCATGACTGTCGCTTGATTGTGCAACTCGGACATAGCGGCGCACAGAACAAAAGTTCGGCAATGAACGGTCTGCTACTGCTTGCTCCTTCCCCGATAGAGGTGCTTCCGGGACGTCCCGCCCGGGCCATGACGCTTGATGAGATTCGTGCATTGCCCGATGCGTACGCAAAAGCAGCAGCGCGTGCAAAGCAGGCTGGAGCTACAGGGGTTCAGCTGCATTGCGCCCATGATTATCTAATGAGTGCCTTTCTAACGCCTTCATTAAATCATCGTGAAGATTCGTATGGTGGTACACGTGAAAACCGCTTGCGCTTGCCGCTGGAGACGCTCATGGCGATTCGCAGCGCAGTCGGCACGGATTATCCCGTTTTTATAAAAATCAATGCAACCGTTGCGGAGGATCCGGGCACCTATCTCGATGACCTCATCTACTACTTGGATGCGTTATATCGGGAGGGATTGACGGCTGCGGAATTGTCGGGAGCTGATTTTACAAAGCATCGTTTTGGGGATGGTGTGTATTATCTTACGCAGGCGCAGCGGATCAAGGAACGTACTGCCTGCCCGTTGATCGTAACGGGTGGTATGCGTTCGCCGTTTGAACTTGAGGAAGCACTTTCCGGCGGTGCGGATATGGTCGGGATCAGTCGTCCGTTGATCTGCGAACCGGACATCGTACGGGAGTGGAGTGTGGGAAATATGATCCGTTCCACGTGTGTCAGCTGCAATCGATGCTTCAAACTCCCCCGTGAGAGCGGTCAATACTGTATTCGTCATCAAACCAAAATGCTATGAAAAAAGGCAATTGGATATGACATGCTTTATCTGGTGCAACAACACCACTTCGACTTATTTCCCCATATACCTGACCACAACCATGTCTATCACTGCGTAGCAGGCAGGTGCCATTACGGCATTCATTTCCACAATGTCTATCGTGGGAGCGCTTGTGATCGGTTTATTGGGTAAACGGGCGCGACGTACAGGTTTAATCCTGCTTCCGATTTTAAGCATGGTTGGCGGCTTGGGGATGTATTTGGTGCGCGACACGCAGACGGTGACGATGCTTTCGGGCTTATTCGGCTTTGCCTACCAGGGCTGGATTCCACTCGCGTTTTCTGCATTGCTTGCCATTCCGAATGCTGACAGCGCGCAGCTTGCAGGTGCCACAGCATTATTTGACGGCACGGGACATATTCTCACGCTTTTGATCCCATGGTCCGTAGGAGTGCTGGGTTCAAAGTGGTCCTTTCAATACAGTGTGGTTTTGCTGCAGTTACCCCTTTTGGCGGCTACAGCATTGACGTTTTTATGCAAGAGAATAATTAGTCAGGAGGAGAGGGAACATGGCGTTCGATGTGCGGATGTTTCATAACGAGGCATGGAAGGATTCCCCAATTGAGTGGTGTTCTATACAGGAAATCCGGTGCAATGATTTGCGCGAATGTGAAAAATATCATTTCCATGATGCCGATCAGTACTATTTGGTAGCACGCGGAGAACTTGCAGTCCTGCTGGACAACCAAAAGTTTCGTGTGGGCAAGGGGGATGTCGTGGCAATTCCGTATGGATCGCACCATCAAATCCTTTCGCAAAGTAATGACGTGCTGTTTACCGTGATAACCGACGGTGCGGTTGGGAAAAAGCGGAAGGGTTTGTTGGATTCTCCTACTCCCCGATCCTTCATAGGTTTGCGTGGGCGTTATGAGGATGGGATGGTGCGTTACTATGATGTTCCGTCCGATCGGTGCGCAATCGTACCGGAGCGCACTTGGTTTTGGCTGAAACAAAAACCGAAGTGGTCGCGCCTGACGGCATTCGGCGTCATGTATTTGCACGGAGAGAGCGTCCCTGATTATCACAAGCACGACTATTATGAGGTTTATATCTGTTCGAAAGGGACGATTGAAGTCTATGCGGACGGTAAAACATATTTGATGACCGATGGGGATATCCTTGCAATTGATCAGGCGTGCCCCCATATGTTGGTCCAAACACCCGATGACGGCATTCTTTCCTTCTTTAACGGTGAACCGTATGGGGAAATGCGATACGGACATCAAGACTTTGAGGAGTAATGATATTGATAAGATTTGTGAAAAGTTGGATTTGCGGATTGCCAGGGCTTTTCCAAACTTTTTAAGCGACTGGTGGGATGTTCTCCGACTAATTACCGCAAGAAAATTGATGTATCTTCAGATACGACGAGCAAGAAATAAAATCATAGCTTTGAACAACTCCGTATTTACAATCTTGCAATGTGGTTAGGTATCATTTTGATACCTAACCACTTCTTTGATTCCCTCGTACAGAACTGTAAACTTCGGCAGCAGGTTTCGATCTTCATGATAGTGCCCAAAGTACAAATGTTTGAATGAGCATTGCTGCCGAATGGTCTCCAAATAATCGGTCAATCGATCGGGCTTAAACAGTCCGTTGCCGAGTATGCCAAGCAGGGATGTCGGCGCACAGTGCGACAGTATGTAGTCAACCTGCCAATCATGCGCTTCAAGGTTGCGCAATCCTTCAGCCATCTCCTCATCGGACGGCATCTCTTCCTTCCACCACGAAAACTGGTTGATGCGATACATAGCGTAAGACCTATCGAGCATTCGCCTCTTTTGATAGAAATTCGGATCATCCGGTTCTAATATGCCGGAATCGATATCGTGCGATGCTGCCCCGCCAAAGGTGAAGATCTTCTGCCCTTCAATCGTATAGACCTGTCCGCGCATGAGATGGATGATGTTCTTCTCGATGATTTGAACTTTACCGCCACACCATTCGGTTACGGAATATTCACTTAGTGCATCGTAGTTTTCATGATTGCCATCGACCCATAACAAAGGACATGGAAGCCTTCGAGAAAGCAATGCATTCCGTTGGCGTTCTCTGTCAGAGTCACTCCAAATACCGCCGAAGTCACCGCACACGATCAGGTAATCGTCTGAAGAAATCCCAAGATCTCTATCAAATATAAGCCGTTCAAAATCCCCATGGGTATCGCCTGTTACGAGAATCATGTTTATGCTCCTTTGCGCAGCATGGTGTACCACTTACTCCGACTGATCCCCAACGAATCACAAGCGGCGGCTACTGTCAGCTCGCCCTCAGCCGATACCACGTCCGCTTACTGATCCCCAACCGGGCACAAGCCGCCGCGACTGTTTCGCCTTCCAATCGAACCGGCTCGACATTGACTTTCGGTCGGCCAAATCCACGTCCGGTCTTAGCGAACACCTTCTTACCATTCACAACCGGCATCGCAGCGATTCCTTCTTCACGGCGTCGCTGCGTTTTTTCGCGCTCCTGCTCGGCCATGGCTGCCAGAACCTCAACGAGTATGTTCGTTACCATGTCCCGAACCCAATCCTGATTGCCGAAATCGAGCAGAGTGGTGGGGATGTCCAGTATCCGAACGGTAATGCCGTTCTCTTTGAACCAACGCAATTCATCCTTGATCAATTCCTTATTTCGACCTAACCGGTCCAATTCCTTCATGATCACTTCATCTCCGGCAGCAAGGAGCGATTTCATTTCCTTATATGCCGTGCGCTCAAAGTTCTTTCCGCTCTGTTTGCCGGAAAATACCCGGTCGATTCTGTCCGTATAGGATCGGGCCGCTTCGAGCTGACGTTCCAAGTTCTGATCCTTCGAGGAAACGCGGGCGTAGAAGTAGCGGTTCATTTTGTCTTCTCCACAACATAACTACCGGCAGGAACTCGTGCCTCCTGCGGCATGATTACGATTTTGTAATCGAGCACTTGAAGCATTTCGTTCAGTTTCACGATACTAATATTATCTTGGGTCAATCTTTCGCTGATGACGTTTGATTTTTTTCCTAACCTATCGGCCAGTTTCTTTGTCCCCATATCTTGATGACTCATGATGATGTGCGGCCGCCGATGCTGGGAAGGGAAGATCAGCGGAA
>ULRA01105556.1_pt1 | contig 15562 bp, 17 predicted proteins | sample 1954981 | NCBI WGS metagenome assembly ULRA01 (sample SAMEA4835669, study PRJEB28245) | human gut metagenome | biome: gut microbiome; material: fecal sample | place: Denmark | collected 2008
GTTTTATAATCGGTGTATTTTTTTACGCCGTCGTATTTTTCAAACACGCCGTCGTCCGTGTCGCAGATTGCAACGACTTCAACGCCTTCCTTGTTCAAAATGTTGTAATGTACCTTTCCGATAACGCCCAGTCCGATGATTGCCGCTTTCATTTCTACTCCTTTTTTGCGACGATAAGTTACTAATCCGTCGATGAGCGTTTTCTCATTTGTTAAAAAATATCACCCATGGACGGAAACCTTTATATTTATATTATAAATCTGCACCTGTTCCGTTTGTCAACGGGGTTATTAAAATTTTTTTGTTTTTTGTATGGTTCAATTTGTAAGCTAGAACCCGAAAGCTTGTTTTTCGGCGTTCGACGGTTGCTTCTCGAGTAAAAAATATAACAAACATAAAAACGTTGGACAGAAACGTAAAACTTTTGGGGTGCACTTCAAAACAGCGTCAGACCTTATAATTGTAATTTAAATGGTAATAAAAAAATATCGAGCCGTCAAAAAAGACGGCTCGTTTGCTTTGATGCTCGATGCCACTGTAAACACACATATCGACGGTGCGGAATACTCCAAAACGGGTCTGTACTTCCAACGTGCTTCCCTCGACGAAACCGACGAAACATTGCTTCTCTACCGCGGCATTTCGGACATAGGACGCAATCGCGACGTCATGCCCCACCGTCAGTGGCGGTTTGAATTCAATCTTGCCAACCTGCCCGACGGAGACAAGGTGCTTGCTTTGTTAGAATCCGCCGAAAAAACTCCGCGTCTAACGCAAATTTCAAGGCTTTACGGCACCAGCGAGCGCACAATGAACTTCGTTGTGCCAATCGTCGGAAACAACAATAAAGTCTATGGCGTGTGCGGCTTTGAAATCTCCGAAAACTACTTTAAAAAGTATTTTGCACAATCGACGCAGCTCGAACATCTAACCTGCATGTTCTTCCCCAAAAACGGCGGAACATACAATACCGTCAACGGATTTTCGGCAGGCGTGTACGGCGGCTACTATCTACCCCCGCAAGGCGAACTTACCGTTGAAGACATGGGCGGCGGACTGACCGCATTGCATTCGCGCGACGGCAATTCATCTTTCGTTTCCAAGGCGCAATCTGCCATTATATGCGGCGACGAATATGTGCTTATCGTATCCTATCCAAAGGAAGAATACGACAAAACCGTTGCAAACAACGTCATTTCGGTGGTACTGCTCGTGTTGCTGCTTGTCGGCATGACCGTTGCAGTATGCGTGTTTTTCAGCAAACGTTTCTTGCGTCCACTTCTCAAAGGCATAGAGCAAATCCAGAAACAAGAACACAAGAACGCCGAGTCGGAATTTGTCGAAATAGACGACCTTTTTGCATTTCTTGCCGAACAGGATAGAATCAAAGATGAGGAAACCGAAAAACTCCGCACACAATGCAACCAACAAGGTTTTTCTCTCGAACAAAAACAAGCGGACATCAACCGCCTTGCCTACTCTCGTAAAAACGAGGTATCTCACGACGACTACGAAATGTTCAAAACGGGGCTGAAAACCCTCACCAAAACCGAAAAACAAATCTTCGGCTTGTATCTCGAAGGCAAATCCGCAAACGAAATTATGGAAATTTGCCACATACAACAAGGCACGCTCAAATATCACAACCACAACATTTTGGGCAAACTCGGCGTGTCATCGCGCAAGCAAATGCTCCGCTATGCAACCCTTCTCAAACAAGAAACTCAAAGCGAATAACATACTTTTTCGTTATAATTATCATTCGATTCAAATGATGCGTCATTTTGTACGCCAAGAACAAATAATAGTGTCATACAAAGAGTGTCCATAAAAATATGTCACAGTGCCAACAATATATAATATTTGCAATTCCAAGTCGTATGTGATAAACTGCTTGTGTCATTCATTTGCCCCCCCCCTTGCAGTATGTGTGTGAGTTTTGCGGACTACATACACATTCTGGCAAAGGGGGAATTTTTTTTCACCGCTAAAACTCCACCGAACCACCGGACTATTCGGTGGTTTTATAATACAAATAAACTCCGTCGCAAAACGGAGTTTATTTGACTGTTGTCATTATTGATTCTAAAAACAATTATGAGTCAATGTTTTTCAGCATACGTCGATGCCGAGCATTATCCTGAACGGAACATCGTTGTCGCAAAAAAATCGATTCGTAGTTCACTCGGACAAAAAAACGAACGGTAAAAAAATCAAAAGAAGAATCATAGATGCGACAGAAATTCTTTTTGAGAATTTTCCCCTAGCACTTATACTCTGCTCGGCAAGGCGTTTGCTTGTTAGCGAATTGTGTATTTACACTCATCACCTTATCGACAGGATACAACAAATTCGACAAAAACTCTACCAACATATGTTTACATTTTGTCAACAAAACTTTACATTCGTATTATGCGTGGCAAAATTGCGTTATGCGACGCTCACGAAATTGCCGTTTGCATCGTAAATGCAGACGCCTGTCTTCATTTCTTTCCATGCGCCGTTGTCCACTTTGTATCGAGTTCTTCCGAGCCAGTATTTTTGCACGCCGCCGGTTGACGCTTCTGCCGTTATCGTCTTTCCGAGATTGAGATCGCCCGTCTGAACCTTTTGTTCGAGCGTCATATTTTGATATGATTCCTGATATGTTTCGGAAGAATACAACTCAACGATAACAATAACCGTTGACGGGAATATCGTGACGTCGTTCTTCACCGTCGTCCAAACTTTTCCGTTGCCGCCGTTGATTGAGATCGAAAGCGACGTGTAAATACCCCTTGTGGTTGCATTTCTCGCGCTTTCGTTTTCATGTGCAGAATCTAACGCTTCGGCATACGATCTTGAAGTCGTGAACGTTGCGACGAGAATAATCGCAAAAAGTATAACCGCAATCACGGAAACCAAAATCGGAAACAATCTTTTTTGTGTGTTCATTTTTTGCCCCCCCTTTTCTTTTAGGATAACATTTCCGCGAGCGTCCAAACAACCAACATATGTTTACATTTGTGTAAACAATAGTTAACATTCGGTGTTCTTTTGGCATTTAGATGCTCTGACGCTCAAAACGATTGCAAAAGAGAAAAACAACGCGAAAGCGACAATACAAATCACAAAAGCTCCGGTGTCGAACTTGTAATTGCTCACGGTTACGTCCCCGCTGTTTGAAGAAAACGCAACGAATCCGACGACAACGCTGAGCACGAGCATAATTGCCGACAACACGGAAAGTATCACGGCACTTGTTATATAAATCGCTCTCGTTTTTATATCGTTCTTTTCGGGAGTTTTTGGTTTTTCATCGGAAGCCGTCGCAATATTGACTGCGTTTTCGCCGTCAACGGAACTTATGGCGTCATCAACGTCTGCCGCCGCTTCGTCCGCACAATCCGCAACTTCTTCAAAATAACTCAAGGAAACTTGAAAAACGTCACACAAACTTTTCAAATTTTCAAAACTCTGTTGAACAAAACCTGCTTCCCACTTCGAGACGGTTTGTCTCGATACGCCCAACTTAAATCCCAAATCTTCCTGTGACAATCCGCTCTTTTTTCGCAAATTGTAAATCTTGTCTTTTATATCCATTATTCCCTTCGGCGTTCCGCAAATTTGAACGGATTACGCATTCATTTTACAATTATGGATTATATCCGAAATATAATGTTTTGTAAATATAAAACGATATATGCGCCGATATTTTTTCACTATTTACACAATTTTTCAAAAAGTATATCGTTTATTCCTTAACTTTGAAAATATATTTTTGAAAACGTACTCTATTTTCGTTTCATACGACAAATTCTCGGTCTTTTTTCAAAAACTCAATCATCTTCGCAATCTCCGTCGCAATCATCACACTCGCAATCTTCGACGGGATCGCCGCAATCGTCACACTCATCGTCGTATAGCCACGGATCGCGCGATTTTTCGGTTGTGTTCTTTTTTCTTGAATTATCGTTTGAAGTGCCGAACAACCAGTCCAAAAGCCCCATAAGCATCTCCTTTATGTTTATTATATCATATACGAAATCCATCTGCAATAGCAACGAAAAAGTATTCTTTTTACAGATTTTTAAGTTCAGTTTATTTCACACAAAACAACGTTTACTTATTATTTTTATAGCAATAAACCGCGTTTTTGCAAAAGAATAACGGCTTTATGCCGTTATTCTTTTCGTGTTTTTTCTTATCGTTTAAGCCTTTTTCGCGAGTACGATTGTCATATTCACCGAGACGCCGTTTGCACTTTGTCTGTTCGAGTAGGTGATGACGCCGTTATCCCATTTCATTTCTTCGACAACCGTAAAACCGCCCTGCGTGCTTTTGAGTTTAATCACGCCGTCTTCTTCCGTCCACGTGCCTTTGTTTTCGATATATTGACCTGCTCCACTGCCCTTTGCTTTTACGATTGCCGTACCGTCTTTTTTGAATTCAATCGTGTAGTATTCGTAAAGGTCGCGAGTAAGTCGAGTTGTAGTGCCGTTGTACGTCATCGAACCGGAAATATCCGTCATTTCATATACGCCGACGATTTTGGAATTGTTGCAAGCCACAAGCGAAAACATACAAGCAAACAGAAGAACTGCAACGATAGACAATGCGAGTGTTTTTTTCATATTTTTTCTCCTTCTTCCCTATGGTTTTCAAACCATTATATGGAAATTATACAATGTGCGTGACGCTATGTCAATACAACATAATGCATGCTTTTGAATATTCTAGAATTTGCGTTTTAACAATGCCAAATTCAACTGGATTTTATAATATATTGAACGTTGTTATACAAAAATGGACACCGGACTATCCGGTGGTTTTGTAATACAAAAAAGCGATACGCACAAGGCGTATCGCTTTTAAATTTCGATTGAAACAATCAGTCGTTGCTCGCAAGAATCTTGTTGAATTGTTCGAGCAAGAGAGCCATTTGAGCCGCTTCTTCGCTTTGTTGTTGAGTTTGCGCGGGAGCAGCGGGAGCCGGTTGCGGTGCGGGAGCGGGTTGCGGAGCAGGAGCGGGAGCTGCGTATTGAACGGGCTCTGCCTTGGGTGCTGCAGCCTTCTTTGCAACGGGTGCGGGCGCGACTTTCTTGTAGCCTGCGTTGAGCACGGTTTGCGTGGTTGCGGTGGCATCGAGCATGATGACCTTGTTGCAAAGCACGGAGTTCTTGTCGGGCTCTACAACGCCTGCGACGACGTCTTTGCCGTATGCCTTAAGGTATGCAATGAGCGGAGTGATGTCGCCGTTGCCGTAGATAAGGAAGAAACCGTCGATGTTGGGGAACTGTGCAAGTCTTGCTGCGTCGATGACTTGGCGAAGGTCAAGTTTACCCTTTCTCTTCTTGGGAAGTGCGGAAAGTGCGTCGTAACTGTTTTCCTGAATGAATTCGCCGTAATCTTTGGTACGTTTTGCGGAATAGCCGTAGAATTTGCACGCTGCAATTTCGCCGATGCGTGAAAGTTCTTCAAGTGCGGATGCGAATACGCTGAAAGGAACTCTGACGCTTTCGATGTCTGCAAGAACAACGTATTTTTTTGTTGCTGCCATAATCTTTCTCTCCTCTTCCAAGTCGCAAAAAGCGGACTTGAACTATACATTTTATATTGATAAACCTATTTTAATACATATTTGGCGATTTGTCTATACTTTTTTCACTCTTTTGTAATAAAACGCCCATTGCTGTGCAAAACCTGCGTAATTTTGGTATCTTTTCACCAAAATTTCGGACATTTTTTCGGCGTCTTGCACGTTATACTCGTCTTCGTATATCTTTTTTATCCACGTATCAACGGGAAAGACGTCAAATTTTCCGAATCCGAACAACAAAGCGCAATCCGCAACTTTACGTCCCACGCCGTGCAATGCCAAAAGTTTTTTGCGCAACTCGACCGTAGGAAGCGCGCTCCACTCGTTCACGTCAGTGCCGACGAGAGTCTTTGCAACTCTGTCGAGATACTCTGCCCTATACCCCGCACCGACGTTCTTATAAAAGTCAACGCCTGCGTTTGCGAGTTTTTCAACGCTTGGAAAAGCGTGATAATCGTCCATATCGTCGCCGAGCGAATTGCAAATGCGCTCGATAATTCCTTTTATGCGCGGAATATGGTTGTTTTGCGAGATGATGAAAGAAAAAATCGCTTCGACAGGGTCTTGCCTGAGAATATGTATACCTTTGCCGAACTCGATTGCCTCGTGCATAAACTCGCAATCATCGACCTTGGCTTGTATCGCCGCGTAATCGGTGTCGAAATCGAAGTACCTTTCAAAAAACTCCTTATCGTCACATCGCACGACGTATTCGTCCCCGTTTTCACGGATGTATGCCACGTGATTTTTTGCATGCACTTTGTACTCTTCGCCGTCGAAAACGTAGCGGAAAACCTGTCCGCAATCGAGCGTTTGCCCGACGTCGAAAGTTTCCGTTTTCTTAATCGTAAACTCTTTGAGTGCCATATATTAAATACTATTATATAACAATTTGATTTATCAATAAAATCGTACGCCCGTACGCTCGCACGTGCGAACGCATTTGTCTTTTGCGTTGCGACAAAACTCGCCAAAAGCGAAAATTGCCACATAATAGAAAAACCGCCCGATTTGTTATCGGGCGGGATTGATTATTGCTCTTGTGCGTAAACAGAAACTTGTTTTTTGTCTTTTCCAACACGCTCAAATTTCACGACGCCGTCGATGAGTGCAAACAACGTATCGTCTTTGCCGATGGAAACGTTGTTGCCCGGATGATATTTCGTGCCGCGTTGGCGAACGAGAATGTTGCCTGCGAGAACGAATTGACCGTCAGCGCGCTTCGGTCCAAGTCTTTTTGACTCACTGTCACGACCGTTGTGAGAAGAACCCGTACCTTTTTTATGAGCGAACAATTGTATATTCATAAACATATTATTCTACCTCCAATGATATATAGTCCGAAAAGTTTTCATAGAGATCGGACGCCCCTAGATAAGCTGTTCTCAAAATGATATCTGCGTCGTGTTCTTGCGACTTTGACATAGATTTGGGAAGCATTGCGTACAAATATCCGTCTTTTGCATCGGTTTCAAACGCTATGTTCACTCCGACTATGTGCATAATTCCAAGCACCGCAGTCTGTATCACGGACGATAATGACGCACAAACGATATCTTCGCCTTCGTCACCGTATTCGCAATGTCCCGAGCATTCAACGCCCACGAACTTGCCGTCCTGTGTTGAGAACTTAACCTTGACCATCGTTTAACCCTCGATTGAAACAATCTTCAACTCGGTATACGGTTGACGATGACCTTGACGCTTTCTGATGTTCTTCTTGGCTTTGTAATGGAAAACGTAGACTTTGGGGAATTTGTCTTGTGCGTTGACTTTTGCACTGACTTTCACGCCGTTTGCGTCTGCGCCCGCTTTTACGTTGCCGTTGTCGTCAACAAGCATGAGCGTTTTGAGTTCGACCACGTCACCGATTTCGGCATCGATTTTCTCGACCTTGACGAGCATGTCTTTCTCGACTTTGTATTGCTTGCCGCCACATTCAACTATTGCGTACATTGTTTTACCTCCTCTAACCAGTCTCGCCGACATAGGTGCAATCTTTTGATTGACTTAAAAACCACTTTCGAGCGGCTCGACATCTAATTTACCAAACCGTGCGTCTTTTGTCAAACGATTTTGAAATATTGGGTAATAAATAGCTATATTTATATATGATATAGCGCAAAAAAGCACCGACACTCGTTCGTAGCGCACTTATAAACGGTATGTGAAACTTCAAAGACGGAACACGAGCCGCAACGGCGAGCGAGCAAATCGAGCGTCGGACTTGACGTAAAGTACAAGCGGCTGCGCCATGTTGTTGCGTAGCCGGCGCACAAAGCGAAGTGGCACAATGAGAGAACTGGCGTAAGTTATGTCTCGACCGAGTGTTGTCCCCCGCTACGCGGTTGCCGTGGGTTCCCTTGCAAGGGGGAACGGCAATAGGGAAAACACCTGAGGAAAGGGGAAAGTTGCATTTAGGGTATTAAACGCTTCCCTTTTGTAGAGCCGTGCCACTATTAAAAACTATCAGGCGCAGAAAAAGTTTGTCGTTTCGTTTCCACAAGATCCTTCGACTACGCTACTCGCAACTACTATGCTATCGCATAGAACCAACGGTTTTGCCTTTTTCAAAGGCGTTGCTACGCGAATACATGCGCTACGCAACCCTTGCAAGCAAGTTGCTTCGCTTTGCATTGGCAGGATGACAAACTTTTTCTGCGCCCGTGCTGCAATTAATAATTATTCATTACTTCCCACGTCTTCGTTTTGCGCGGCGGCAAGTTTGCGTTCTTCGATAACAGCCATCATTTCCGCCATCTTCGCCTCGTTGAGAACGCATTTTTTCTTGTAGATGATAAGCGCGATTGCAAGGAACACCATCGGGATAACGCAGGTGAAAACGAGCAGTTTGATTTTGCTGTCTCCCGGCACTTGCGCGATGACGGTTTCATAGGTTGCGTCGCCGCCGAGTCCCCTGTCGATATCCGTGAGTTTGTTGGTGTAAGTCAAAACACCTGCAATGACGTACACGAGCGACACGAGACCTTGCATGAGCGCAGAGCCCATTTTTGCCGTGAACGGACGCAATGAGAATATGAGACCTTCGTCTCGTTTGCCCGTTCTATACTCGTTGTACTCGACGGTGTTTGCCATGTTTATGACCATAATCATATAGAAGCCGCCGCCCCAACCTGCCACAGTGTACGCAAGGAACATGAGAATAAAGCGGAGCGTTATCTTCATACCGAGAACTTCAAAAAGAATCGTATTCGGAACGGTGAGTCCTAAAATCATCATAAGTGCGTAACCTGCGATGATTGCGATTCCGCACGAATACAGAATTTTATCTCTACCGTATTTCTTGGCAAGCCACGGATATATGAGCGTAAACACCACGGAAACCACGGCAAAACCTACGCCGAACACCGTCCAGAGCATTCCGCTATAACCGAACTCGAAATACACGTACATCATTCCCAAACCGCCGCCGACTACGTTTGTGCCGACGTTGAAGAGCAACATGACGAGCGCACACCACATAAGTTGGTCGTTTTTGAACAGCACGCGGAACATGTCCTTGAGTTTCATGGGCGGAGTTTTGACGAGATTTTTCGGCAACGGTTTTTCTTTTACACCTAATATGGTGAACAGTTGAAAACCGCACATAAGCACCGCCGCAACAATTGCAAGCACGCCGTAACCGGTTTGCGCATTGCCGCCTATCGCCATATCGCCTGCGGTAAGCGTCGGGACGATAAGTCCTGCCGAACCGCCGCCTATGCCGACGATGATTTGCGTGAAAGACATGAGTTTATCTCTGTCGTGCGGATCGCTTGTGAGCGTGGGCATCATTCCCCAATATGAGATGTCGTTCATCGTAAACGTGATCGAGAACAAGAAATACATTACCGCAATCAACGCGATAAAGCCCCATCCGTCCGCAGGTATGTTGAACAGGGCGATAATAACGCCTGCCGTAAGCACGCAACCGATGAGTTGCCACGGTTTATATTTGCCCCACTTCGTACGGGTGTTTTCAACGATGCCGCCCATGATCGGATCGTTGAACGCATCGAAAATTCTTGCCGCCACGATGATGAACGTAATTGCCGTGAACTGCGCAACGTTAAGGTGCTTTGTCAGCACGCAGAACGAAAGCAGGTATCCGTTGAAAAAGTTGTACAGAAAATCTCTGCCCAACGTTCCGAGCGGAAACATAAAGAAATTGCGTTTCGAGAGTTTTGTGTCGTCGGACGGCAAAGCCGTGACGTCCGTTTTCATCTCTTCCATAATTTTCCCCTTTGTTTTTGTATAAAAATATTGTATCAACCTTACAAAGATTTTTCAATAGGTAACTTAAAATCGGCAGACATTTTTTTTGAAAAATCACAGTAAACCGATTGCAAAACGCCGTGAAAAAGTCTTGCAAAAAACGGCATGAAAAAACGCCCGACGTTGAAAAGTCAATTCACGTTTTTCTTTTGCAATCGGACGTTTATATCGTTCTTTTCAATGCTTAAACCGCGTTTAGTGCGAATTGACGAAATTTTCCAAATCGCTGAACCAGTCAAAAGTCATACTCTTCCCGTCCACCGTTATAGTGAGCGGAAAATGGCAAAAGGCAAACTCGCAAAGAGCCTGCCTTTTATCTTCGTAAACTTTGTTTTGATACTCTATCTTCATATTAGCAGTTGATGAGACGAAGGATGGATTTTTTGACGATCATGCAGATAAGGTCAGCAATCCAGATGATGTTCCAACCGAGAACGAGACGAAGAATACCTGCGACGATTTTGCCTTCCATGAATCTGGTGACAAAGCCGCAAACCCAAGACGTTACGGGGATTATCGCCAAAATAACACTAACGATATAACTGAGTCCGAAGTAATCGCTTTTACGTTTTGTTGCCATGATATACCTCACAATACGTATATTTTTAGGTTTTATCCTACAAATAGTATATTATCATAAATCCATAAAAATGTAAATAGCAATATGGATTTTTACTTATAAAAATCCGTTTTTTCGGAGTTGAATTTCGCGTATATTCAAGCCGTCGTTTAAACAGCGATTATAACATAAATGAAGAACAAGAAAGATCACAATTGAGCAGCAACCATAATGACAAACCGTACATGAGTTGACGGGAGCATAGCTCTACTGCGGTTATTCGTTTCAATGCGAACATATAAAAAAGTGCACTAAATAGATGAATGACGCGAAAGCACCCTGAGAATGACAACACTAATGTACAAATCGTACATGAGTTGATGGGCAAGGGACTTTAACAAAGTCAGTCGCTATTTTTGTGCGTTGTGAGAAACAACGCGATAAATAGATGAGTGACGCGAAAGCACCCCGAGAATGACAACCCTAGCGTACTATACGTACGTGAGTTGGCAGGCTCGGGGTGCTGACAAAGTCAGTCGCTATTTAGCGCACTTTTTTTGGAAAGCGGGTGCGATTGGAGTTGTACGTCGTATGCAACAACTCGTGCGCAAGATGACTGTTTGGCGAGCCAAGGAATTCGTCGTAAAGTCTGATGACTTGCTCGTTTTTGTGAGAAACGCGGATTTGCTTGCCTTCATCTTCCTGATAGAGAGCGGCAGCGCGTTTGTCACGGAAAGTGTCGAGAATATCGTCGGCTTCGTTGGGAAGGAAGCACGGTTTGACATACGGTTGTCCACCACCTGCGACGCATCCGCCGGGGCAGCCCATGATTTCGATGAAATGATAGGGGCTTGTGCCTGCTTTGATTTGTTCAAGGAGCACTTTTGCGTTCTTCATGCCGGATGCAACGGCAACTTTGACGTCCATTCCGCCGAGCGTGTAAGTTGCTTCTTTGATGCCTGCCATGCCGCGAACGTCTTCTAGTTCGACATGTTCGAGTTCTTCACCGTTGAGAACGTATGCGGCCGTGCGAAGTGCTGCTTCCATAACGCCGCCCGTTGCGCCGAAGATGACGCCTGCGCCCGTGTATTCACCGACGATGTCGTTGTCAAATTCTTCGTCGGGAAGACGATTGAAGAGTATGCCTGCACGTTTGATCATCTTGCCGAGTTCGCGAGTGGTGAGCACTGCGTCCACGTCTTTGAGACCGTTGACCTGAAGTTCTTCCCTGTTCTTTTCAAATTTCTTTGCGGTGCAAGGCATTACGGAAACAACGAAAATATCTTCGGGTTTGATGCCGTTTTGCTCCGCATAATAGGTTTTGAGAATTGCGCCGAACATTTCGTGCGGTGATTTGCAGGAAGAAAGATGATCGAGCAGTTCGGGATAATAATATTCTGCATAGTTGATCCAACCGGGAGAGCATGACGTGATCATCGGGAGCGTACCGCCTTCTCTCACTCTCGTGAGCAATTCGGTTGCTTCTTCCATGATAGTAAGGTCCGCGCCGAAGTTGGTATCGAACACTTTCTTAAAGCCGAGACGGCGAAGTGCCGCAACCATTTTGCCGGTGACGAGCGTGCCGATAGGCATATCGAATTCTTCACCGAGTGCCGCTCTGACTGCCGGTGCGGTCTGAACGACGACGTATTTGCCTGCCTTGAACGCGGCGTCCACCTTGTCGATTTCGCTAACTTCCATAAGTGCGCCCGTCGGGCAAACGCTGACGCATTGTCCGCAAAGAATGCACGGAGAATCCGCAAAACTTCTGTTTTCGGCAGGAGCGACGATAGTCTTGAATCCGCGTTTTTCAAAGCCGAGAATGGACAGACCGTGCGCGTTCTTGCAACGTTCGATACATCTGCCGCAAAGCACGCATTTTGACGTGTCGCGTTTTATAGACGGAGTGATTGCGTCCACGGTTACGGGTGTTTGTTCACCGCCGTAGATGCCTTCTCTTGCGCCTGTGAGAACTGCCACGTGCAAAAGTTCGCATTTACCGTTCTTGTCGCACTCTTGGCAGTTGCGGTTGTGGTTGGAAAGAAGAAGTTCGACAGAAGATCTTCTTGCCGCAGTCGCTTTGGGAGAAGAAATGGTGATTTCCATGCCTTCTGCGACGGGATATACGCAGGACGCCACGAGACCGCGTGCGCCGGTTGCTTCGACGAGACATACACGGCAAGAACCGCGAGAGCATTCGCCGTGATTGTACGCGCAAAGGGACGGAATTTCGTATCCGCAAGCCTTTGCCGCTTCAAGTATGGTCAAGCCTTGTTCGACCTGATAAGGCACGCCTTCGATTTTTATATTTATTTTAGCCATAGTTCTCTCTCCTTATTTTTTCTCGATTGCTTTCAGGCGGCAAGCAGACATACATGCGCCGCACTTGATGCATTTTGCGGGATCGATTTGTCTTGCGGGGAGTTTGTGTCCCGGGGACGGAACGCCCGTTGACGTGATTGCGCCGACCGGGCAGTTTCTTTCGCAAAGTCCGCAACCGATGCACTTATCCGCAACGATTTCGTAGTTCATAAGGCTCTTGCACACGTGTGCCGAGCACTTTTTGTCCACGATGTGCGCCACGTATTCGTCTCTGAAATGGGCGAGCGTAGAAAGAATCGGGTTCGGAGCAGTCTGTCCCAAAGCGCAGAGAGAGTCGCTCTTTATGTAGTTGGCAAGATCCATGAGTTTGTCAAGGTCTTCCATGGTTGCAGTGCCTTTGGTTATCTTTGTGAGCAGTTCAAGCATTCTCTTCGTGCCGATACGGCAGGGAGAGCATTTGCCGCAAGATTCGTCGCAGATAAATTCCATATAGAACTTCGCAACGTCAACCATGCAGTTGTCTTCGTCCATGACGATTGCGCCGCCCGAGCCCATCATCGAGCCTTTTGCAACGAGATTGTCAAAGTCGATGAGCGCATCGAGATCGTCTGCCGTAAGGCAACCGCCGGACGGACCGCCCGTCTGAATGGCTTTGAATTGCTTGCCGCCCGGGATTCCGCCGCCGATGTCGTAAATGAGTTCGCGAAGAGTCGTGCCCATAGGAACTTCGACAAGACCGACGTTGTTGACCTTTCCGCCGAGCGCGAACACTTTCGTGCCTTTGGACTTTTCGGTGCCGTAGCAGGTGAATTTTTCATAACCTTCTCTCATGATGTAAGGCACGCAAGCGAGAGTCTCGACGTTGTTGACGATCGTCGGAGATTCCCAAAGTCCCTTCACTGCCGGGAACGGCGGACGGGGGCGCGGCATACCGCGTTTGCCTTCGATCGAGTTGAGAAGAGCCGTCTCTTCACCGCAAACGAATGCGCCTGCACCGAGACGAATATGCACTCTGAACGAGAAATCCGTGCCGAGAATGTTGTCGCCGAGAAGTCCCATTTCTTCGGCCTGACGAATCGCTATGCGGAGACGATTGACTGCGATAGGATATTCCGCGCGAACGTAGAAATAACCGTTTTGCGCGCCGATTGCGTAACCTGCAATCATCATACCTTCGATGACTGCAAGCGGGTTGCCTTCGAGAATGGAACGATCCATAAACGCGCCCGGGTCGCCTTCGTCACCGTTGCAGACGACGTATTTGTCACCGTCGGGTTGAGCGTATGCAAACTGCCATTTTCTGCCCGTCGGGAAACCGCCGCCGCCACGTCCGCGAAGTCCTGACGCAAGGATTTCGTTGATGACGTCTTGTCTGTCCATTTTCAGAGCGCGTGCAAGGCCGCGGAATGCACCTGCGCCGAGTGCTTCTTCAATCTTTTCGGGATTTATGCTGCCGCAACCGTGCAAAGCGATACGCACTTGCTTTTTATAGAACGTAATGTCGTCTTGTTTGGAGATTTTTTGTTGAGTGGTGGGATCTACATAAAGAAGTCTGTCAACCACTTCGCCGCCGATAAGGTCTTTTTCGACGATTTCTTCAACGTCGCTGATTTTGACCATTCTGTAAAGCGTATCTTCGGGATAAATCTTGACAAACGGACCTTGAGAGCAGAAGCCGAAGCAACCGACCTGATTGACGGTGACTTTTTCTTGCAAACCGTTTGCGTTGATGAGTTTCACAAATTCTTCTCTGATTTCCGCAGAGTGGGACGAAAGGCAGCCCGTACCGCCGCAAAGCACGACGTGTCTTCTTCCGTCGCTGCCCGTAAATTTAGCGTCAAGACAAGAAGCGCAATCTTTGCAACTTCTTTCGAGTTCTTCAAAAGTTCTTATCATAGATCAGTTCTCCTTCGCACGATATTCCGCAACGATGCCTGGCACTGCGCTCACGGCAACCTTGGGATAAACTTGTCCGTTGATGGAAACGGCGGGAGCAATGCCGCACGCACCGATACAACGCAACGCGTCTATGGTAAACAACCCGTCGGGAGTTGTCTCACCCGGCTTGATACCGAGAACTTCACTGAATTTGTCGATAACCTGTTGCGCACCCTTGACGTAGCAAGCCGTGCCAAGGCAACAACCGATAACGTATTTTCCCTTTGGAGTGAGAGAGAAAAACGAATAGAAAGTTACGACGCCGTAAATTTCCGCAACTGAAATCCCCGTCCTATCAGAAACGATTTCTTGCACTTCAAGCGGAATATAACCGTATTCCTTTTGAATATCGCTCAAAATCATCATAAGCGGAGTGTTTTCTTCGACGTATCTGTCGCAAATAGCATTGATTTGCGCAACCGCCGCCTCGCTTAAATGAGCCATGGTAAGCCCTCCTTTGTTGAATAATGATAACCTTTAATATGTTAACATATGAGCGAACGCGTGACAAGCAATTTTTTGAATATGATAAAATTTTATCGTATATAGATATTAAAATATGGAAAATAGAAGTGCGCTCTTCAACCTATTCGTAGCGTACTTATAAGCGTAATGTGCGCCTTGCGGCTGGATGTTTCGACAGGCTACTCGCAACTGCTATGCTTGTGCATAGAACCTACGGTTTTGCCTTTTTCAAAGACGTTGCTACGTGAATACATACGCTACGCAACCCTTGCAAGCAAGTTGCTCCGCTTTGCATTGACAACATGACAATATGGAAAAATTGATATTTAATGCACCCGTAACGAACAGCCTATTCGGAGCGTACTTATTCACGGAATGTGCTTATTCGGAGTGAGCGTTCGCAAGGCGAACGCCGAGATAAGCGC
>ULRA01026401.1_pt1 | contig 15504 bp, 9 predicted proteins | sample 1954981 | NCBI WGS metagenome assembly ULRA01 (sample SAMEA4835669, study PRJEB28245) | human gut metagenome | biome: gut microbiome; material: fecal sample | place: Denmark | collected 2008
GCGTATATTTGTTGACACTAACCCAAATCTAAAACGGAAATGTACCGCTACGCCCTCTCGATCATAGGCGGACTGTTCATCGGATGGAACATCTGTCTGGCCGCTACGAACAGTGATCTCCACTCCCGGAATGCGGAGGGGGGGGGAATTTCGACCCGCTGCTGACCCTCTCCCAAGACGAACTTCTCCGACGGCTCGATTCGCTCGTAGCCGAACGCAAAGAGGCGATCCGGCTCAAACTCCACCGGATCGACACCTACCGCAACGATCTGCATAAAAGCCGCACCCCGCGCGACAGGTATGCCGCCGCCCTCCATCTCTACAACGAATTCCAGAAGTTCCAGCTCGACTCGGCGCTCCGTTACAGCGACCGGCTCGAAACGTACGCCCGCCAACTGGGCGATCCGCAGCGGATCAACGCCGCACGGCTCATCCGCTGCAAGAATCTCATCTTCCTGGGAATGTACAAGGCCGCAGCCGACCAACTGGAAGCGATTCCGGCCCACGGCCCCGAATTCGATTCGGTGGACTACTACAACTGCTACCTGAAACTCTATCATACCATGGCGCAAACCGCCATGGCCGGCCCGCTGCAACGCGAATACAGACGGCTGAAAGGCCTCTACCGCGACTCCGTGCTGCTGGTCGTAGACCGCAACCGGCTCACCTGCACGCTGATGCGCCACGACAAGCGGTATGAAGAGGGCGGAGATCCGCAGGAAAGCATCCGCGAACTGAACGCATTCTTTTCACGCAACGACAACTCCACACCGAACAAGGCGGTGATCGCCAACAGTCTCGCCGACGCATACGGCCGGTTGGGCGACGACGAGCAACGTCTGCGTTACCTGACGCTCACCGCAATCTACGATCTGGAAGTACCCAGCCTCGCATACAGCGCCCTGCCGCGACTGGCCGACCTGCTCTTCCGACGGGGAGATCTCGTGCGCGCCAACCGCTACATCACGCGCAGTCTGGATGACGCGATCGACTGCAACTCGGTCAACCGTATCCTGATCGCGTCGCGCACGATGACCGAAATCAACCAGAGTTTCATGCAGGAGATCGCCCGCCACCAGCACCGGCTCTACCTCCTGCTCGCCGTCGTGACGGGCACGATTCTGCTGCTCACGGGAATCCTCGTCTTCACGCTGCGGCAGAAACGCACCATCAAACAACTCCAAACGCAACACGCCAACGACAACGAGCGGCTGCGCGAACTCAACGAACGCCTCAGCGTCATCAACCGGCAGCAGGAGACGATCAACGACGAACTGTCGAAAGCCAACACGGTCAAGGACAAGTACATCCGTCACTATATGCAGCTCAGCACGCTCTATATCAACAAACTGGAACGTTTCCGCGTCCAACTCTTCAAGACCTTCAATACGCACGGGCTGGACCGCCTTCTGCGCGAACTGCGCTCCCCCTCCTCCACCGAACGGGAATACAAGGCCTTCTTCAACGAGTTCGACACTGTTTTCCTCTCGATCTACCCCGACTTCATCGAACAGGTCAACGCGCTGCTGCATGAAACGGAGCGGCTCAAATCCACCAAACTCAACACCGAATTCCGGCTGCTAGCCGTCATCCGGCTCGGCATCACCGACAATGCGCAGATCGCACAATTCCTGCACATCTCGATCAACACGGTCTACACCTACCGCAACCGGCTGCGAAACGCCGCGACGATCCCTCCGCAGGAGTTCGAAAAGCGAATACTGGAAATCCGGTAACCAATCCGACGGTTCGCGGCCTGTTCCGATTCATACGCAATTCATATAATCGAACCGGACGAATCGAAATATCCATCTGATTACGAATATATTACAGCAAAATCGAATTTATATTTTCTTTTGACGCCATTGGTTCGTATCGGTCAAAGGTCTACTTTTGATCTACCTGAATCGGACTTCGTTTCGCCCTTATTTCCAACGGAAAAGGGCATCCGCACGCGATACTTCCGCAACCAACCTTCATTCTCCGAATGATTCCTTATATATACACCGACCTGAACCATTTCCGCATTGCGACCGTCTCGCAATGTGCGATCGTTTCTACAATTCTAACTCTAATCTAAAACTTTCATCTATGAGAAAATCTCTTCTTTTTCTTCTGAACACGCTCCTTGCCGCCGCGACGCTGTGCGTCGTATCGTGCGGCATCGACGACGTGGACGCGGAAGACGGAGCGATCCAATTCGAACTCTACGACACGGAGGGCACCCTCATCGAAGGTCTCCAAAGCATGAAGTTCGGCGCGACGACCGCCTACACGCTGAAAAGCGCATTCGTGACCTACACGGAGGTCACGGCTCCCGCAGGGTGGAAATGCAGCGTCATCCCCAGCTCGCGGAGCTGCACGGTGACGGCTCCCGTCGCCTCGGATCTGGAAGCCGAAGCCGGCGGCGACATCACGATCGCGATCACCTCGCAGGCCGGACGCACGATGAGCTACACGCTCAGCGTAGCCGCCCTCGAAGAGAGTATTTCGCTGACCTTCGACGGCGAGGCGACGACCAAAAACCACATCTTCTCCTACGGCAAGAGCCTCGTCTTCCCCTTCTCGTGCGAAAACACCTCTTCGCTCGAAGTCGAAGCTCCCGAGGGCTGGACGACGGAAACCGACCTCGAAAACAGCCAGTTGACCGTCACGGCGCCGATGCCCGACAGTCAGAATCCGACGCTGACCGGTGCGGTCAAGGTGACGCCGCTGAGCGTCCGCGGCACGGCCGGCGAATCGTCGTCGATCAGCGTCGAGCTTTCGACCAAGATGCCCGTCATCCAGTTCGCAGAGCCGATCGACCGCTTCGTCTTCGGCGAACAGCGCGACATCCCCTGCACGATGCAGTATGTAGACAAGTGCGACATCACGGCCCCCGAAGGCTGGACGGTCGAACTGGATATCGCCGCATCGATGCTCAAAGTCACCGCACCCGCCGAAGGGGTCGGAATCCCCGCCGGCACGGTCACGCTGGATGCGGTTTCGGCCGAGGAGCTGACCGAATCGTTCGAAACGCAGCTCTCGCTGAAAGGCATCGCCACGGGCGACGATTTCGTGGCCTTCGGCAAAGCCGTCACGGAGGCCGCGCCGCTCGACGAGTTCATGCAGGAGGGCACGGTGATCCTGTTGCAGGACGTCGACCTGAGCGCATTCTCCCAGACCTGCTTCGTCGGGCAGGTCGAAAATCCGTTCACCGGCATCTTCGACGGCAAGGGACATACCCTCACGGTCAGCCTCAACGACGGCGACGCCAAGGAGCTGGGCCTGTTCCACACGCTCGATGCAACGGCCGCGGTGAAGAATCTGACGCTGGCCGGCAGCATGACGATCAGCAAAATCGATCCCGTTACGGCCGGTACGCTCGCTGTCTTCAACAACGGCGCCGCACTGACCGGCGTCACCAATACGGCGGCAATCACTTTCTCGGGATTGAAAACCAGCAGCACGATGGGAAATCTCGGCGGTCTGGTCGGTCAGGACAAGGCCGGCTCGATCTACACCGACTGCCACAATACCGGTAACTTCGAGTTCCTGCAATCCGTCCGTTCGGTCGCTATCGGCGGTCTGGTCGGCAGTGCAGCCGACGATACGGTAGGTTCGTTCGTCGACTGCTCGAACAAAGGCAAGATCAACATGAACCTCGCCGACTCCGGTCAGGATTCAGGCCGCATCGGCGGTATCATCGGCATGACCGAAGCCGCAGAATGGAGTTACACCAACTGCGTGAACGAAGGCGCCATGACCATGGACTTCAACGGCACGAACAAGCAGTTCCACTCGCTCGGCGGTATTCTCGGCTACGGTTACGGATCGTTCGAGAAGTGTTACAACCGCGGACAGATCGTCATGAACAATGCGAAATCGGCCAACCGCCGTATCGGAGGTATCGCTGGCTGCATCGGATCGGACAAAGGAAAAGACAAGCTGTCGTTGAAAATGGTCGACTGTCACAACGAGGCAGATATCGCCGTCACGACCAACTACACCGGCGGTCTGGTGGGTATCGCCGAGAAGATGAAGAGCGGTCTGATCGAGAACTGCACCAACACGGGCAACCTCAGCAATCCGAAAACAGACGAAACGGCCGCGGGAAGCGTACCCTCGCAGATAGGCGGAATCATCGGTTCGGCCTACGGCAATCTTCAAATCAAGGGTTGCATCAACCGCGGATCGATCACGGGCGTATTCAGGTATCGTGCCGCAGGTATCCTTTCGGCTGCCCGCAATGCCGGCAACTCGATCGAAAGCTGCGAAAACTACGGCAACATCACCGTTACGACCATCGAACCCGCTACGACGGCCTTCCCGTTGGTAGCCGGTCTGGTCGTGATCGAGAACTCGAATACCGTCGTGACGATTTCCACCAGCAAAAACGTCGGAACCCTCACGGCGACCGTCAAGAGTGCCGAGCACGTCAATCCGGTCTATATCTATCAAAAAGTTTTTGAAAAAGATGAAGCAGACGTGACGATCTGCGATCAGGCCACGAAGGACGCATCGGCCGGAACCGTCATGAACATCACAATCAAAGAGTAACATCAACCCAACTACTACAATACAGTCATGAAGAAATACGGTTTTTTAACACTGATATTGTGTCTGTTTTGCCTGGGAGAGGCCGCCGTGGCCTCTCCGGGCAAGGCGGATGCGGAACCGGCCGCACAAGCTCAGTCGTCGAAACTGACGGTCAAGGGATTCGTCAAGGACGACAAGGGCGACCCGATGATCGGCGTGACCCTTATCGTCAAGGGTACGAACTTCGGCACCGTGTCGAACGCCGACGGCAGTTACAGCATCGACGTCCCCTACGGCGGCGCGACGCTGATGGTCTCCTACATCGGTTACGCACCGCAGGAGATCAACGTGAACAACCGCACGAAGATCGACATCACGCTGCTCGAAGACAGCAAGGCGCTCGAAGAGGTCGTCGTCGTGGGTTACAACGTCCAGAAAAAGGAGACGATCACCGGTTCGATCGCCACGATCACGACCAAAGACCTCAAACAGTCCCCCACGGCCAACATCAACAACGCGCTGGCCGGACGTATGCCGGGTCTGCTGGTGAACCAGTTCTCCGGCGGCGAGCCGGGCAACGACGCCGCACAGCTCAACATCCGCGGTATCTCGACCTACGGACAGTCGGGCGTCATCATGATCGTCGACGGTATCGAGCGCGACATGAGCTATCTGGCTCCCGACGAGATCGAGACCTTCACGATCCTCAAAGACGCATCGGCGACGGCACCCTACGGTATCCGCGGCGCCAACGGCGTGATCGTCGTGACGACCAAGCGAGGCCGCAAGGGCGAGAAACCGACCGTCGACTTCAAGGCCTCGGTGGGCATCAGCGAACCGATCCGCTACCCCGACTACCTCGGATCGGCCGACTACGCGACGCTCTACAACGAGGCGATGCTCAACGACAACCCCTCGCTCGCGGCCGACTCGCCTTCGCTCTTCACGCAGACGGCGATCGACAACTACCGCCGCGCCAAAGGCGACAACTCCGACGGGCTGGGTTACAACTGGGATTATTTCGACTATGCGTTCCAGCCCTCGGTATTGCAGGATTACAGCCTCTCGGTACGCGGCGGCACGGACCGCGCCCGCTACTTCATCCTGGGAAGCTACTACAAGCAGGGCGGCAACTACAAGCACTCCAACTCCGACAACGCCAACAATTTCCTGCGCTATAACTTCCGCGCCAACGTCGACGTCGACGCCACCAAACGGCTGAAAATCTCGGTCGATCTGGGTGCCCGCGTGACGGAGTATACCTATCCCGGCGCCACGGCGGCCAACATCATCTCGCTGGCCAACACGCAGCCGCCCTACCTGCCGATCGTACTGCCCAACAACGGCAACGAAGTTAATCAGGGCGATTTCGAGGAGAACGGAGGCTACCTGCTCTACGCCGACAACGACTACCGCTACAACATGCTCGGTCAGTTGAGCCGTTCGGGTTTCAGCAAGCGCACGCGCCGCTACCTGCAAGGATCGTTCAAACTGAGCCACGATCTGGACTTCATCACCGAAGGTCTGAGCATCGCCGCGCAGTTCTCCTACGACACCTTCAACCAGCACACGATCAACAACAGCGTACCGACCCACAGCACAGGTAATCTGACCTACCCGGGCTACTCGACGTGGATGCTGCCCGAGGAGTACAGTATCGACGAGTGGAAGAACAACTCGGCCTATTGGATTCAGAACGGTTCCTACGTGACGGCCAACCAGCGCACCACCGACGACGCGCAGGGCAACAGCCTCAGCCACGCCAACCCCGAAGGGACGTCGCGTTTCCAGGCCCGACTCGACTACGCCCGCAAGTTCGGCGACCACAACGTGACGGCGATGGTACTCTACTACATGCAGAACAAGATCGTCGGCAAGGAGGTTCCCTATCGTTACATGGGTCTTTCGGGACGTGCGACCTACGACTACAAGAACAAATACCTCTTCGAATTCAACATCGGTTACAACGGTTCGGAGAACTTCGCACGCGGACACCGTTTCGGCGTATTCCCCGCAGGTTCGATCGGCTGGGTCGTCTCGCAGGAGGAATTCATGAAGAACGTGCGTTGGATCGACCACCTCAAACTGCGTGCATCGTACGGTCTGGTAGGTAACGACCAGATGGGGAGCACCCGCTTCGCCTACCTGCAATACTACACGTCGGGCAGCAACATGAACATCTACTTCGGCGAAGACAAGAAAGCATTCGGAACCACCCTCATCGAAGGCATCTTCGCCAACCCGTCGCTGACGTGGGAGAAGGCACGCAAGTTCAACTTCGGTATCGACGCCGAGTTCTTCCACCAGCGGTTGACCCTCTCGGTCGACGTCTTCAAGGAGCACCGCTACGACATCCTCACCTCGCTCAATACCGACGATAAACTCGGCTTCCCCTATATCGTGGGACAGACCGCCCCGATCGTCAACTCGGGTATCGTGGACAACCGCGGTATCGAGTTCCAGCTCGGCTGGGACGGCCGCATCGGACAGCATTTCCGCTACTGGATCCGCCCGAACTTCACCTTCGCCCGCAACAAGGTGAAATTCTGCAACGAGATCAGCTACATCGACAACAACGGTCGCGACTGCCCGTGGCGCTACCAGACCGGCCGCCGCGTGGGTGAGAACTTCTGCTACATCTTTGATCACTTCGTCGCCGACCGGGACGAAGCCGATCGCCTGAACGCCATGAACGGCGGCAGCGGGTTCGCTATCTGGGGCCCCGTACAACCGGGCGACGTGGTTTACAAGGACATGAACGGCGACGGCGTGGTCAACAACTACGACCGTGCGGCCGTCGGCAACCCCCGTACTCCCGAAATCCAGTACGGTATTCCGGTCGGGCTGTCGTACAAGGGATTCGATTTCAGTATGCTGTGGCAGGGCTCGGCGCTCTGTTCGGTGCAGTTGAGCGGCCCGGCCGTATGGGACTTCCCGCTCTACGACCAGTCGCGCACGGGCAAGGTGCGTAAGATGCACCTCAACCGCTGGACGCCCGAAACGGCCGCCACGGCGACCTATCCCGCCCTGCACTACGGCATCCACAACAACAACAAACAGCAGTATTCGAGCCTGTTCCTCTACGACGCTTCGTACATCCGTCTGAAAAACGTCGAGATCGGCTATACGCTGCCCAAGGCCTGGACGTCGAAGGCCGGCATCCAAAGCGTCCGCATCTATGCACAGGGACAGAACCTCCTGACGTTCGACCGCCTGGGCGACGTCGACATGGACCCCGAAATCAAGAACGGCGACGGAAGCTGGTTCCCTGTGCAGCGCGTCGTGAACCTCGGCATCAACATGACATTCTAACCATTCCAAAACATTCGAATCGACTATGAAAAACATATTGAAATACCTGCTCCTCTGCTGTTCGGCCCTGTCGCTGTTCGGCTGCGAGGACTACCTCGACAAGACGCCGCAGGGCGACAAGACGGAAGAGGATGTTTTCACCCGTTTCAACGAAACGGAACAACTTATCAACCGTCTCTATTTCTACGTGCGCGCCGCCGACCAGCCGCTGGTGCATATCCGCTATTTCAGCGACTCGGCGCTCGCCGACGAGTGCGAAGGTTCGTCGGCCGAGAACGGCTGGTCGAACAAGTTCAACGAAGGCGACTGGGAACCCGGTGCGGAACTCTACTCGAAATGCAACGCCACGACCGACGCCGGAGCCTGCCACACTTTCTGGCCTGCGCTCTATCAAGACATCCGCTGTGCAAACGTCATTCTCGAAGGTATCGAGAAATACAACACGCCCGACTCGCAGGTACACCCCGGAACGCTGTCGCAGCGTATCGGCGAGGTCTATTTCCTGCGCGCCTACCTGCACTACTGCGTGTTGAAGAGCTACGGCGAATGCCCCTACGTGGACTACACGGTCGACCCCAACAACCTGCCGAAATTCGAGCGCGAGAACGTCCACTCGATCGTCGAAAAGATATGCAACGACTGCGACAACGCCTTTTCGCGGGTTCCGGAGCGCTATCTGGCCGAGCAGTTCGGCCGTGTGGAGAAGGGCACCTGCCTGGCATTGAAAGCCATGGCGCGTTGGATCGCCGCCACGCCGCTCTACAACGGCTCGACGCTCAAAGGCGATAACCGCAACTACGCCTCCGAGTACCAGCGTTACGATCCCGCCCGCTGGGACGCCGCTGCGGCGGCAGCGAAGGCCGTCATCGATTTCACGACCAACACCGGCGAAAAACGCTATTCGCTCTACCAGGGAGCCGATAAGAGCAACACGACGAACTTCGGCAACGTAGACGAAAGCAACGGCAAGGTCTACACCCGTCTGTGGGAGTTGTTCAGCGGAACCGCCCGCTCGCTCGACGCCAAGAAATGCGAATGGATCTGGTTCTTCCTTCAAGCCAAGACCGTCGGTTATCACAACGACATGTATCCCCCCTCGTCGCAGGGACAGGCACGCGAAGTTCCCGTACAGGAGCATGTCGACGAATACGAGGTAATCGGCCCCGACGGCTACGGCTATCCGATCTACGCCCTCAAAGAGAACCACAAGGCGCTCTACGGCGGTCTGATCTCCGAGGAGGATATGGCCAAGGCCTACGACGACGCCAACCCCTACGAGAACCGCGACCCGCGCTTCTACCGCGACATCACCTACCACGGCGCGATGTTCAAGGGCAAGTGGATCAACACCGCGACGGGTTCGGATGAGATCAACGCCGCAAACTCGACGACGACGGGCTACTTCACCCACAAATTCTTCGACGGCTACTACACCAAGGGCATGTCGGGCGACTGGAACATGGACGCTCCGCTGATCCGTCTGGCGACGATCTACCTCGTCTACGCCGAGGCCGTCACCCGTTCGAAGGGCGCGACGGACGAAGTCTACAACATGATGAACGACCTGCGCGCACGCTCGTTCATGGCTCCCATTCCGCCTGCCGCGAAGACCAACAAGGAGCTGCTGCTCGACTACATCCTGCGCGAACGCCGCGTCGAACTCTACCACGAAAAGAGCCGTTTCTTCTCCACGCGCTTCTACCTCGAACCGACCAGTCCGACCGAGTTGGCCAAAGAGTCGCAATGGAACGCATTGCCCGGCAGCAACGACGAGAAGGCCCAGCAGTACTTCGCCAAGTACGGCGCCTATCCCAAGACGCAGCACCGCATCTGCGGCATGAGGCCCGTGGAAGACCCCGACGGCAAGATCTCGGTAGGAGGCAAGAAATACCGCATGGAACGCTTTTGGAAGGAAGACCGCGTGTTCCTCGAAAAGCACTATCTCTTCCCGATCCCGACCGAAGAGCTACAACGAGCTAACATCCAACAGAATCCGAATTGGTAAACAATCCTCAGACCAGATGTCCGGCGGACATCTGGTCTGAAACTAAAATGCAACTGCAATGAAAATGAATCCTATCTTCAATCTGCTGCGCCGCACGATGTTCGCAGCATTGGCCGCAACGACGATCGCCTGCGGCGGAGACGATCCGGTCGTCCCCCAACTGCCCGGCGGAGGCAATAACGGCCAGAACGGCACGGAAGAGGAGAAACCCGAGATCAAGCCCGACGAGGGCATCACCCTCTACGGGCTGGTGAGCGACAGCGAAGGCAATCCCCTCGAAGGCGTCGTCGTCAGCGACGGTTACAGCGTCGTCGCCACCGATGCGAAAGGCGTCTACCAGATCGTGCGCAGCGCCAACGCCAAGTACGTCTTCATCTCCGCCCCGTCGGGTTATGAAATTCCCACGCAGGCGAATTACGGCTCCTACCAGGGAACCTACCAGGCGGCGAACTCGCTGACGGGCAGCAGCACGAAGCCCTACCGCGCCGACTTCACGCTGACGAAACTCTCCCAGAGCGACACCCGCTTCCTGCTCTTCGGACTGGGCGATCCCCAGCCCGACAACGACGAGCACATCAAGCGTTTCCGCACGGAGACCGTGCCCGACGTCAAGAAGATCAAGGCCGACTACACGATCCCGACCGTCGGCATCGCGCTGGGAGACATCCTGGGCAAGGGCGACGCACAGACCTTCACCTCGATGAAGCGTGCGCTGGGCGAGACGGGCGTTCCCTTCTTCACCACCATCGGCAACCACGACAAGAGCTCGGTCGACTACACGGGCGACACCTATCGCGACGTGCTCGGCCCGCGGTGGTACTCGTTCAACCGCGGCGAAGTGCATTTCGTCGCGATGGACAACTGCCTCTTCTCGGGTCAGGACTACACCGGCGGCTTCACCGACGAGCAGGTGGCGTGGCTCGAAAAGGATCTGTCCTTCGTCCCCACGAGCAAGATGATCGTGCTCTACTACCACATCCCGCTGCGCGACACGAACTACCGCAACCGCCAGAAGGTGCTCGACCTGATTTCCAAATACCAGAACCCTACGCTGATGTGCGCCCACACGCACTATTTCCAGCCCTATCACATGCGCTCGCATAACCTCTTCGAACGTATCCACGGCGGTACGTGCGGCTATTTCTGGCGCTCGAACTGCGGCGGCGACGGCACGCCCAACGGCTTCATGGTCTACGAGATCGACGGAACGAAGATCGTCGACACCTATTTCAAGGCCTCGCAGCGTCCCGACGATCACCAGATACGCCTCTATCACGGCGACGCCGTCTTCGCGGGGCCTTACGCCACCTACAAATACGATTTGGGGGCGGACGTCGTCGTGGCCAACGTCTTCGCCGCCGGCATGGACGGCACGACGTGGAAAGTGGAGCTCTCCGAAGACGGCGGCAAAACGTGGAGCGACATGAGCCCGATCGAGCAAAACTACGGCGACCGCTGGATTCGGGGATACCACATCGGCGTCGAACACCACCCCACCGAAAGCGGTACGAGCCCCTGCTATCACCAGTATCAGTACAAACTGAAAGATGCGGCCGCCACCGCCATCGAGGTGCGTGCGACCGACAGCTTCGGCCATGTCTACACGCAAGATACCTTCACTGCGGACAACGACTTCACGGAGGCGGAAAAATACTGACCGCACCCCTCCCGAACAAACGGACGGACTGCCTGAAAAAGGCAGTCCGTCCGTGTTTCCGAAACCGGCCTCCACCTGACCGGCGAAGCGTGCCGAAAAAGATTCGTACCCGAAGCCGCCGTATTTTCAAGAAAAAACAGTACCTTTCTCAACCGGAACCGGACACCCGCTCCCGACCGAATCGGAACGGCTTTTGCACCGGACGCGGACAAAACGAAAGGCATTATGGAAAAAGTCATTCATCGGGCCGCCACGCGCGGTTACTTCGACCACGGCTGGTTACAGACGTTCCACACATTCAGCTTTGCGGATTACTACAACCCGCAACGGATTCATTTCGGTGCGCTGCGCGTGCTGAACGACGACACGGTGGCGGGCGGGGAAGGTTTCGGCTCGCACCCGCACGACAACATGGAGATCGTCTCGATCCCCCTGTCGGGCGAGCTGCGCCACGAAGACAGCATGGGCCACGGCGAAGTGCTGCGGCCGGGCGAAATACAGGTGATGTCGGCCGGCACGGGAATCGTCCACAGCGAATTCAACAACCTGCCCGACCGGGAGGTGAAATTCCTGCAAATCTGGATTTTCCCCGACCGTGACGATTTGACGCCCCGCTACGAGCAGATCCGCCTCGCAAAGGCCGAACCCGACCGGCTGCGCCCGATCGTCGCACCGAAAGGAGAAGGCGGCGAGCACGTGGGGTGGATTCACCAGAAGGCATGGCTCTCGACGCTCGACCTGACGTCCGGCGCCGAAACGGATTACGAACTGCACGGCGCCAATCACGGCGTCTACCTCTTCGTGCTGGAAGGTGTCGTCGAAGCGGCCGGAGAGACGCTCCGCACGCGCGACGGCATGGGCATCCGCCGGACGGAACGTGTCGCGCTGCGGGGCATTGAGAATTCGCACCTCCTGTTGATCGAAGTACCGATGTAACGAAACGAAACTATAAATTCAATCATGCAAAACGAAACACCCGACTTCCCGACGCGCCTCGCCGCCTGCGCCCGACAACTCCGCCGCCACGGTTTCGAAACCGTGTGCGTCGCCGACCTGGCCGAAGCGGGCCGGAGGCTGCGCGACGAGATCGCCCGCTGCGCACCGCGGACGATCTCTTACGGCGATTCGATGACGCTGCGCGCCACAGGGATCGTCGAAGAGCTGCGCAACGGCAGCCGCTATGAATTCATCGACGGATTCGATCCCGCCCTGCCGCGACCCGAACAGCTCGAAGTACGGCGCAAAGGATTGCTCGCCGACTTTTTCATGACGGGCGTCAACGCCGTCACGCTCGGCGGATCGCTCTATTGGGTCGACATGGTGGGCAACCGCACCGCACCCGTGATCTTCGGGCCGCGCCGCGTAGTGCTGCTGGCCGGTCGCAACAAAATCGTCGATACACAGGCCGACGCCGAGCGGCGCGTCCAGCAGATCGCAGGGCCGAAGAACGTCGCACGCCACACGGGATTCCGCACCCCGTGCGCCGTGACGGGACTCTGCGCCGATTGCAACTCGCCGCAGCGCATCTGCAACTCGCGCGTATGGCTCGAACGGTGTTATCCCGCCGGACGAATTCTCGTGCTGCTGATCGACGAGGAGGCGGGACTTTAAGCCTCTTTCGCGCGACGCAGCGACTCGGGCAACGCCAGCGAAATGCGGGTGCTGCTGGCCAACGCGCCGGCCAGTGCCAACGCCGCCGAGACATAGAGCGCCAGATGCGTGCTGTTCGACGGAAAGAGGTGGAAAAAGAGCGCCATGAGCGCCGCGCCGGTCGTCTGACCGATGAGCCGCGCCGTGGCGAGCATCCCGCTGGCCGAACCGCTGCGGTAGGCGGGCGCCGAAGCGATGAGGATGCTGTTGTTGGGCGATTGGAACAACCCGAAGCCCGCACCGCACACCACCAGCCGCCAGATGATCGCCCCGTCGGTCGGATGGTCGGGCAGCAGGGCCAGCAACAACAGTCCGGCAGCCATGACCGTCAGTCCCACGCCGCCCAACACACCCGCATGGACGCGCTCGACCAGCAGCCCCGCCACGGGGGCAACGACGACGATCACGGCTGGCCACGCCGTGAGCAGAAGTCCGGTCTGGACGTCGCTGTAACCCAGCTCCTTCTGTAAGAAGAACGGCAGTGCCACCAAAGCCAGCATCTGCGCGACGAAGGAGCAGATCGACGTGAAAACCGAGAGCGAAAAGATCGGAATGCGCAGCAGATCGAACGGCAGCAACGGATAGGGTTTCCGGAGCTGGCTGCGCACGAAGAGATAACCCACCACGCAGAACGCCGACGCGCCGCAGGCCACGATGCGCGGATCGAGCCCGTGCGAAAAACCCTCGACCGAAGCGATCAACAGCCCGAAGGTCAGGGCGTTCATTACGCCGTCGCGCCAGTCGAAGCGACGGTCGGAGAGCCGGACGGGATTGTACGGCAGGAAACGCATGCTGAGCCAGACGGCCGCGATGCCGATCGGAATATTGATGGCGAAGAGCCAGTGCCACGACGCCATCGAAAGAATCGCGGCCGCGAGCGTCGGCCCCGCCACCGAGGCGATGGCCACCACCGTGGCATTGATGCCCATGCCGCGCCCCAACTGGTCGCGCGGGTAGATGATACGGATGATCGACGTATTGATACTCACCACAGCCGCACCGCCGAATCCCTGAATCACCCGCATGGCGATCAGCATTTCCAGCGAGCCGGCAAAAGCGCAGCCTACCGACGAGAGGGTGAAGAAGACGAGTCCGCCGATGTAGATGCGGCGGGAGCCGACGACATCGCCCAGCGTCGAAAAACTCAGCAGCGAAACGACGATCGCCAGCTGATAGGCATTGACCACCCAGATCGAATCGGCCGACGAGACTCCCAGCTCGTGGGCGATCGTCGGCAGCGCGACATTGGCGATCGTACCGTCCAGTACCGACAGCGCCACGCCGAACGTGACGGCCAGAATCGCCCACAGTCGGCGCGGCATCGGCAGCCCGTTCCATTCGGTATCGCCTACGATCTGTCCTGTCATGACTCCTGTGCTGCGTTATCAGTCGACAAAATTACAACTTTTCACCGGAAACGCCTGCTCAAAAACGGAAAATCGTTATCTTCGGCGTCAGCCGAAGATACTTCGCCTCGGCCATACAAATAAATTTGCATGGCGCACGGCTTAATCGTATCTTTGTTCGAACGCCGTCTTCGTCGGGCCGAACCGGACCGCCGCGTATCGGGCCGGAAACAGGGGAACGGCGATCGAAAACAGATGTTTTCCCCGAGCCGAGCGCAGAGGCGAACAAAATTCGGGCTATGCCGAGGCGAGAAAACGACTGCAAAAAAACAAACCATTTCGTCAAGCCGAGTGCAATCGAGTTTACTCGAATTGTCGAGGCGAGAAATGGACGAACGAAATTCAACATTTTTCCGTTAAAACCATTCAGCCATGAAAAACCTGCTTTTCGTCGCAGCCGCCCTGTTGGGAGCGTGCGCGACACAGCCGCCCAAGCCGGCGGCCACCCCCGTCGAGATGACCGAATGCATCGCACTCGCCGCACCTGCGGCCAAGGCCGGAGCGACGATCAACGAGGCGCTTGCCGCTCGCCGCTCGTGGCGGGAGTTCGGCCCTGAGAAACTCTCGCTTGAAGAGCTTTCGGGCGTACTGTGGGCCGCAGCGGGCGAGAACCGCACGGACGGAAAGCTGACCGCGCCGTCAGCACTGGCGCTCTACCCCATCACGGTCTATGCCGTTTTCGAAGAGGGCATCTACCGCTACGACGGCCGCGAACAGACGCTGACCCGCGTAGCCGAGGGCGACCACCGCGCCGCCGCAGGACGCCAGCCCTTCGTGGCGACCGCACCGCTCAACCTGGTCTACATCGCCGACCTGCAAACCTACGAAGGCAAGGGCATCCCCGAAGAGAACGTACTGATGCTCTGTGCAATGGATGCCGCAGGTTATGCCGAGAACGTCAACCTCTACACCGCAGGCCATGCGCTGCGGCTCGATCACGCGCGGCAGTGCGGCAG
>ULRA01085038.1_pt1 | contig 15395 bp, 9 predicted proteins | sample 1954981 | NCBI WGS metagenome assembly ULRA01 (sample SAMEA4835669, study PRJEB28245) | human gut metagenome | biome: gut microbiome; material: fecal sample | place: Denmark | collected 2008
GTAGCCTACTTTATCTTTATAAAGAGAGAAATAATAATAGTAGTTTAAGCATTCAAGTATTAATATTTATCTTCGTATCATTGTTAACGCCATTAACACAATGTATTTATTTTCATTATGCCTCCCATACCTCTTGTGTAATGGTAGAAATAAAGTAGAAAACCATTTCTTATGTTCTTTGTAAAAAGGATATATCGAGGAATGGAAATAAAAAAGCTATTTATTTAATGTATTGATAATAAGGTGATTATTTTTCGGCATAGTTCTTCTAGAACTTAAACGGATAGAGAATTAAAGAAACGTGTCTTTATTAAATATAGTAAACCTTATTATTAATGCTTATGAATTTGAAAAATTTCACTCTAAGGAGTGAACGTCTCTTAGTAATTGCATTGTTAGCATGTAGCACTCCACATGCTTTTGCAATTTCAATGGTAAGTGAGGATTCACATAATCCGGTAGTAAATCAGCAGGATACCCATGTCAAGGGAACTGTTATCGATTCTAGGACAGGAGAACCTATCATCGGAGCTAACATTGTGGTAAAAGGTACCACTAATGGTACTATCACAGGAGTTGATGGAGATTATTCTTTGAAAGCGCCGGTAGGTTCCGTGCTGGAAATTTCCTTCATCGGTTATAAGACCGTCACAGTCAAAGCAGTAGCAGGATTGCAGAAAATCAGACTACAAGAAGACAGTTCTCTATTGGATGAAGTAGTAGTTGTAGGATATGGAACGCAAAAAAAAGTGAACTTGTCGGGTGCTGTCGATGCAATCTCTTCCGAAGCTTTGGAAGATAGGCCTATCATCAATGCCGGACAAGGTTTGCAAGGTGTAATTCCAAACCTGAATATCACTATTTCTAATGGTGCTGCCAATTCTACTCCTTCATTCAATATCCGTGGTGAAACTTCATTAAACGGTGGTGACCCTTTAATTTTGGTTGATAACATACCGACCACTTCAGGTGAGCTTTCCCGGTTGAATACCAATGATATTGAAAGTGTTTCTGTTTTAAAGGATGCTGCTTCCGCTGCAATTTATGGTGCTCGTGCTGCTTTTGGTGTTATTTTGGTAACAACAAAGCGGGCCAAATCCGAGAAAATTGCCATTAACGTAAACGCATTTTATTCGACTCGTAAAGTCACACGCGTACCGGAACACGTCACTGATCCTTATACGGTAATGAAAATCAAACACGATGCTGCTACGCCCTTATATAATCTATATCCGGAAAAACAATTGGAAATTGGCAAATACTTTTCAGAACATCCTAATGAAGATCGGGTAGTTATCAATCCGGATGATCCTGAATCTTGGTTGTATTATGGCTCTACTGATTGGATGGATGAAGTATATGAGTCTTCAGCTCCCTCTTATACAGTAAACTTCAATATCTCTCAAAAAGCCAAAAAGACTTCTTATTACTTATCAGGCGAATATGCACGCCAGGATGGTATGCTACGTTATGGAAATGATATTTATGATCGTTACAATATTCGCGGTAAAGTTGATTTTCAGATAACAAATTGGTTGAACTTAAGTAACAATACCTCATTTGTACAACGAACTTACGATCAGCCAAGCTTCGGACGTACAGATTGGGGACTATCTGATTTCTTTCACGAAGTAAACCGTACTAACTCATTAGATGTACCTCGTAATCCCGATGGTTCATGGACACAAAGCGGTGGTGCTATTCTTGGAGCTTTGCAGGAAGGCGGACGCAAAATAAATGACAGCCGTGAATTCTCAACAACATTTGGTCTGACATTGGACATTATAAAAGATATGTGGCAAATTAAAGCAGATGCCACTTGGAGGCGTGATAGTGAATTAAATCGTAATTCTTATCACAATTATCACTATAAAACAGGTCCTAATAAACCGGAGCAGGCTAGCGGACGCCCGACTCGTGCATCTCGTTCTACCTCGTTCTATAATTATAATGTCTATAATGTGTATACTGATTTTCACTATACGTTTGCAGATAAACATTATGTTCAAGCTTTACTCGGTTTTAACCAGGAAACCAGAAAGACCAATTCTTTCTCTATGTATCGTGATGATTTGATCAGCTCTTCCTTCCCCACTCCCGAATTGGCCGTTGGAGAAAAAGGAATAGGTGAAGATATCAGCGAATGGGCTGTGAGAGGTATGTTTTTCCGCGTTAATTACATCTATGATGACAAATATATTTTAGAAATGAACGGTCGTTATGATGGTACTTCACGTTTCCCCAAAAAAGATCGTTTTGGTTTCTTCCCCTCCGGATCTGTTGCTTGGGTTTTGTCGAAAGAAAAGTTTATGGAAAACATAAATCAAAGCATTGGTTTGGATATGTTGAAGTTCCGTGCTTCTTATGGTGCTTTAGGAAATCAGAATGTAGGTACTTATGCCTATCTGCCTACTATGAGTTCCGGACAAATAGGTCAAATATTGGATGGTTCACAGCCGGTAGCCGTGTATGCTCCGGGAGTGGTATCGAATACGTTGACTTGGGAAAAGGTTAGAACTATTAATGGAGGTATTGACCTGGCACTCTTGAACAACCGCTTGTCTGCCAGCTTTGATTACTATGTGCGCTACACGGAAGGTATGCTGACTAAAAGTAAAACGTTACCAAGTGTATTTGGTGCCAGTGAACCCAAAACTAATGCTGCTGACCTGAAAACAAAAGGTTGGGAATTGTCTTTAAGATGGAGAGATCAGTTTATGTTGGCAGACTCACCGTTTAACTATAGTATTAAAGTAGCTTTAGCCGACAGTCGTGCATTCATTACTAAATATGATAACCCGAATAAACGGTTGGGAGACTATTATGAGGGACAGGAAATAGGCGAAATGTGGGGATTGACTACTGAGGGTTTCTTCCAGACTGAAGAGGAAATTAAAAACCATGCCGACCAAAGTGCAGTAGGTGAAGATGACCAGAGCTATAAATTCTATGTAGGTGACCTGAAGTTTGCCGATTTAAACAATGATGGAAAAATCAATAAAGGTGACTGGACATTGGCTAACCCGGGTGATTTCCGCAAAATTGGTAATAGTTCGAGCCGATATCCTTATAGTTTTGATCTTTCGGCAGACTGGAAAGGATTTGATATTCGCGGATTCTTTCAGGGCATAGGTAAGAGAGACTGGTATGCAGGCGGTGGAAATCATTATTTTTGGGGAATTTACGCACAGCCTTGGACAAATGTACAAACTCATAATCTGGACCACTGGACACCGGAAAATCCCAATGCTTATTATCCTCGTGTAAAGGCTTACATTGCCGAATCAACAGGTAGCGAGCTGGCTTGTGTACAGACAAGATATATGCAAGATGCTTCTTATTTACGTATGAAAAACCTGACTATAGGTTATACATTACCACAGGACCTGACCCGGAAATTGAATATTGAACGTGTGCGTTTCTATTTCAGCGGTGAGAACTTGTTTGAAATTACTCACCTGAAGGCCAATCTCGACCCGGAAGCCTTGGATTCCAGCAGTAAAGTATATCCTTTACAACGTTCTTATTCTTTTGGTGTTAATTTAACTTTCTAATTAATTTACTGATATGAAACAATTAAAAACTATATATGCAGTAGCTACCTTTATGGGATGTGCACTTTTTACCGGATGCAATGATGATTATCTGCAAAAATATCCGGAAGATAGCTTGAATGAAGAGGCATTCTTTAAAACTGTAACCGATTTGGAAACTTATACCAATGGCTTTTATGGCATGTTTGGAGCCTCGTATGACGATTTATTTTCTGATAATATCGGTCATGGAACAGGTGATTATACATTTAGTCAAAAATTAAAAGGACGTATTGATGAGACTAAAATAGGATCATTTGGATGGAAAAAGGATGGCGTATGGGAAAATATTCATGATATCAATTTTATGTTAGTCAATGCTCATAAAGTGGAGGGTGACGAAAATGAAAAGAAACATTATATAGGTTTGGCCCGTTTATGTCGTGCGTTGCAATATTATGGCTTAATTAAGAATTATGGGTCTGCTCCTTGGTATTCTGCTCCAATTGCGACAGATGATGAAGAAGCATTATACAAAACTCAGGATTCACGTTCGTTGGTCGTTGACTCGGTGATGGCTGATTTGCAATATGCTTGCGATTATATGCAGGAGGGAAGCAGCCGTACACGGGTTACTCGTTACGCTGCTTTAGGATATATGGCACGCATAGCCTTACATGAAGGTACTTTTCGCAAATATCATGAAGAGATAAGTGAACTGGCCGGTACTGCCAATTCATTCTTGGAAAAAGCTGTTTGGGCTACTGATGAAATAATGAGTTCCGGACAATTTGAAATCACAGGAAAAGGGGCAGCTGCCTATCGTGATTTATTCACTAATCCTGATCTGAGCAAAAATAAAGAAATGATTTTATTCTCTGATTATGATAAAGATTTAAATCGTAAGAACAACACTTCAACAGTATTAAACTGGCAATGGAATTTGAGTCGTAGCCTGGCCGATAGTTATTTAAAATCGGATGGAACTCCTATCACAGAGGCAGATCGTACCAAGACTTTTGTAGACATGTTTACTGACCGTGACCCCCGTATGGCTGAGACAATTATGTATCCTGGATTTATTAACGAAGGAGACAATAGTACGCTGCCCACTAAAATTGTATTGGATTACGGTGGCTTGGGGCAAATCAAATTTTTGCCACGTACAGACGCAACTTATGGTGGGTGGGGTGAAAATATAACCGACCTTCCTATCATCCGTTATGCCGAAATTCTATTAATAAATGCGGAAGCAAAAGCAGAACTCGGCATATTGACCCAAAACGATCTGAACGCAACAGTTAATTTACTCCGCAGTCGTGTGGAAATGCCCGAAATGACTATAAATGTTCCGATAGATCCGGCTTTGGAAGCATTATATCCAAACGTAAGTGGGGCATTGAAAAACGTCATACTTGAAATACGTCGCGAACGTCGGGTGGAATTGGCATGTGAAGGTTTCCGTTACGATGATACAATGCGCTGGGCTGCCGGCAGCATCTATGAAAGACCATTCGAAGGTGTTTATCTCCCGGGGTTCGGTGTATATGATTGTACCAGTGACGGTGTGCCTGATGTGGCATTGTTCAAATCTCCCAATGATAAAATGGGATATACTGATGAAGAATTGAAAGAACTTTCTGTATATTACACAGAAGATGAAAACGGTGCTCCAAAACAGATTTATTTAAGTGAAGGTGATAAGGGAAATATTCGCTTCTATTCTGATGCAGATGAGGATGCCAATAAATTTATTGCACCTAAATATTATTATTATCCACTGTCAAAAGATGAATTGGTCTTAAATCCCAATTTGAAGCAACCGATTGGATGGTAATAGTATAATGGAAGATATTGTAATATGTGAATCGTTACGTTTTCAAGATAACTGATTTTAGTCAAACCTCTGATAGCTCCATTAATTGGCAAGGCTGTCAGAGGTTAATTTTATCATGGTGTATTAAACAACGTAATAACTTGAGGGTCTTACCGGTGCAAAGTTACGCATTTTTAGAAGTTTGGGTGTTGACTTCTTGTTTATTCTGCGTTAGAAAGCAATTCTGTATGATAAAGATGCAGAAATTTGCGTGGGAAGCGGTGAAATATCCCCTGTCGACAATGTGTCAACAGCGATTTAACGGGAACAGTCCGGTTGATCGTGAAGTAGCGGACCACTTGTCACTCTTGAGGGTTTAACATATCATATCACTGGTCGAGGAAAGAGTAAGGCGTTTCTTAGGGCCGGCCAAGTCCTTTTGAACGGAAGATTATTACAGTCTACTGCAATGGACTGTACAGTCCGTTACCGTGGACTGTACGGTCTACCGTAACGGACTATACGGTCCACTGTGGAAGACTGTAGTAATTCGACTTATAGACAGGCATAATCGAAAGGACGGAAACGTTTAGACCGGCTAGTGAAACGACTTAGGGAGTTCAAAACGGGATCAAAACAAACCTTATGGGATCACGGATGGGAAAACCTGTGATGCTTACTGCTTCTATGAAGCCTTTGGATTCAAAGTGCACATCATAGGATAATGCAGAGGGCATTCGTTCATCAAGATGAATGTGTGTTTCTGTTGAAGTCTGTTCAACACGGACCGGTGAAAAGTAATTGAGGGTTTCAGAAGGAAGCACGATACGAACCATGAGGCAGAGGTCAGAATTTCGGGCGAGAATAGGAAACTATAATCCCCACTAAATTTCTACTGCCCCTTAGAAAGCATTTTGTTTTAATTGTCTCGCTTTTGTCTCACCTGTTTAATGAAAAAGAGGCCAATATCTTTAATTTTAGATATTTAGCCTCTTATTGGTTGCGGAGGCCTGACTCGAACAGACGACCTTTGGGTTATGAGCCCAACGAGCTACCAACTGCTCCACTCCGCGATGTTGTGTTTTGATTACGAGTGCAAAGGTACGACTTTTTTCTTTAACTCCAAATATTTCTCGAATATTTTTTCAATTTAAAATATGTAAGAAATATAAGTGCTTGATTATTAGTGTGTATTGTGAGTGTTAATTAACGTATATATGAATATTATACTTTAATTGCTTGTATGGTCCAAATTAATAATGTAAATTTGCTCACATATATAAATAATGTGCAACTGAATCTATATGGCAGTATCAAAGACAAGAGCTAAATTGGTAGACGTTGCCCGTCAGCTTTTTGCTAAGAAGGGGGTGGATGACACTACGATGAACGATATAGCGGTGGCTTCTAAAAAAGGAAGACGCACCCTTTATACGTACTTCAAAAGCAAGGAGGATATCTACATGGCGGTGGTGGAGTCTGAGTTGGAAATGCTTTCGGATGCAATGGAACAAGTCGCTAAAAAAGATATCACTCCGGACGAAAAAATTTTAAAATTGATAGAGACGCATTTGGATTCTATCAAAATGGTTGTGTATAGAAACGGAACATTGCGGGCCGGTTTCTTCCGTAATATATGGCGTGTGGAAGCTGTGCGTAAAAACTTTGATGCAAAAGAAATCAAACTTTTCAAACAAGTATTGGCGGAAGGAAAAGACAAGGGTATTTTTGATATTGATAATGTAGATATCATAGCTGATATTGTACATTATTGTATTAAGGGAATTGAAGTGCCGTATATTCGCGGACAGATAGCGGAGGAGCTGGATGATGAAGCCGGTTGGGCTTATGTGGCGAAAATCGTATTCGGTGCTCTGGGACGCAAAGATACCGGAAAAGAATAATTTAATTAATAACGTAAAATAGAAAACAAAATGGGATTATTAACTGGAAAAACTGCGATTGTAACAGGTGCTGCTCGTGGTATTGGTAAAGCAATTGCGTTGAAGTTTGCTTCTGAAGGAGCAAACATTGCATTCACAGACTTGGTTATCGACGAGAATGGTCAGAATACTGAAAAAGAAATTGCTGCTTTAGGTGTGAAGGTAAAAGGTTATGCTTCGAATGCTGCAAATTTTGAAGATACAGAAAAAGTAGTGAATCAAATCAAGGAAGATTTCGGTTCTATTGATATTCTGGTCAACAATGCCGGTATCACAAAAGATGGATTGATGATGCGCATGAGCGAAGCACAATGGGATGCAGTAATTGCAGTCAATCTGAAATCTGCTTTCAACTTTATTCATGCTTGTACTCCTATCATGATGCGTCAGAAGAGCGGAAGCATTATCAATATGGCATCAGTGGTAGGTGTTCACGGAAATGCCGGTCAATGTAACTACTCAGCTTCTAAAGCCGGTATGATTGGTTTGGCTAAGTCTATTGCTCAGGAACTGGGCTCTCGCGGTATTCGTGCCAATGCTATTGCTCCGGGCTTTATCATTACTGATATGACAGCCAAACTGAGTGATGAGGTAAAAACGGAATGGGCTAAGAAGATTCCTTTGCGTCGTGGCGGTACTCCTGAAGATGTGGCTGATGTAGCTACATTCCTTGCTTCTGATATGTCATCTTACGTATCAGGACAAGTGATTCAGGTAGATGGTGGTATGAATATGTAATCTTTGCATGACAGTCGTTTACGAAGATAATCATATAATCGTAGTCAATAAGACTTCTTCTGAGATTGTTCAGGGGGATAAAACCGGTGATACTCCTTTGTCGGAAACGGTAAAGTCGTATCTGAAAGAGAAGTATAATAAGCCGGGAAATGTCTTTATAGGTGTTACTCATCGTTTGGATCGTCCCGTCAGTGGTTTAGTGGTTTTTGCCAAAACCGGTAAAGCATTGGCACGACTGAACGAAATGTTTCGTAATGGAGACGTAAAGAAAACCTATTGGGCGATAGTGAAAGAGTGTCCGAAAGAAACGGAAGGCGAATTGGTTCATTATTTGGTCCGCAATGAGAAACAGAATAAGTCTTATGCATATGATAAAGAAGTAAAGAACTCGAAGAAAGCGATACTTCATTATAAGCTTATCGGTCATTCACAGAATTATTATCTGCTGGAGGTGGATTTAAAGACAGGACGTCATCACCAGATACGTTGTCAGCTGGCAAAAATGGGATGTCCTATCAAAGGCGATTTGAAATATGGTGCTCAGCGTTCCAATCCGGATGGTAGCATTTGTCTTCATGCACGGATGGTGAAGTTTATTCATCCTGTTTCGAAAGAACTGATTGAATTAACGGCACCGGTGCCCGCAGGTAATTTGTGGAACGGTTTTGATATGGACTGAAGAAATAGAAAAGGGAATGCTTCACAGCATTCCCTTTTTTCATTTTAGGCATCTTTCATTTACTTCAACACTTCTCCGCTTTCGCTGAAAAGTACAGTGCTCTCAGTACCCTCTTTGTCGGTTAAAACAACTTTATAAGTCTTTGTACCATCTTCTTTTGCTTCAACTGAAGCTTCTTTGATAGTTAAGTCTGCATAGTTTTTGGTAATGGCTTCTTGGACAGCTGCCGGAAGATCTTTTACTTCGATTGGAGTGAAATCATTCACTGTTGTAACGGTTTCGATACTTGCCGGATTCATGTTGTAAGCAAATACACTTGTTCCAATTCCCATTACTAATGCTACTGCTACAAATAATTTTTTCATAATTGTAAGTTTTTACAGGTTAATAGTTTATCTCGTTTGTTCTCTCTGATATTTAAAGAGCAATTGGCATGCCAAAGTATAATTTGTTTTATAACTTGTTGATTTGTAGTACAAATGCGGTTTTGGCTCAGTGTGGTGGAATGTGAAAAAATGGGGAATGTGTGGAGAGGATTGGGGAATTATTCCCCAATCCTCTTTTTTATTGGATATTGTATAGCTTCAGTTTGTTATACAGTGTTTTGCGGTCAATGCCCAATAAGAGGGCTGCTTTGCTTTTGTTGTTTCCGGTTTGTTGAAGGGCTTCCAGGATGCGCTTCTTTTCTGTTGCCTCGTCGTGCAGGCTGAGGCTTGTGCTTGTTGGAGAAGCACTGGATGACTCAACCAGTTCATATCCCAATTCTGTTAAAGTAATATAGCTGCCTTGTGCGAGCAGTGTGGCACGCTTTACAATATTTTTCAGTTGGCGAAGGTTGCCGGGCCACGAGTAGGTTTGCAGTGCATTGCTGGCAGCCGTGTCAAAACCTATCAGATGTCGGTCGAGTTCGTGATTGGCCTGATCTAAAAAGAAGTTGGCAAAAAGCAAGATGTCTTCCTGACGTTCTTTCAGAGAAGGCATACGCAAGGTAAATTCATTGATTCGGTGGAAGAGATCTTCACGGAAATTACCTTTTTCAATAGCCTTTTGAAGATTCTCGTTAGTTGCACTGATAAGTCGGACATTTACTTCTATTTCTTTATTGGAACCTACAGGACGGATACGCCGTTCTTGCAGGGCGCGCAGAAGTTGGATTTGTACTTCGTAGCTTAGATTCCCTATTTCATCGAGAAACAGTGTGCCGCCATTGGCTTCGACGAAAGCACCGGTTTTGTCGTTAAGTGCTCCGGTAAAGGAGCCTTTTACATGGCCGAAGAATTCGGAAGCTGCAAGTTCTTTGGGGATAGAGCCGCAATCTATTGCAATGAATGGCTTGTCGGCACGTTTGCTTAATTGATGGATGCGGTGGGCAACGTATTCTTTGCCTGTTCCGCTGGCTCCATTGATAAGAACTGACATGGGGGTAGGGGCAACTAAGCCTACATAATTATATAATTGGCGTGCTGCTTCACTTTCACCTTCCAGAAAATTGGATGATGGAGCAATTGATATGGACGGAGCAGAGCCGGAAGGAGCTGCAATAACAGTTTCGTTTTGTAGCGCTTCATTTATTTTCTTTAGCAGTACATCTGGTTGTACTGGTTTGGAGATATAGTCATTGGCACCATTTTTCATGGCTTGTACAGCACTTTGGATATCTGCATAGCCGGTCATGATAATAAGGGGAATTTGGTGTCCATGCTCTTTCATCCATGCAAGTAAAGAAATACCGTCTTGATCCGGCAGACGCAGATCTGAAAGCACAAGGTTGTATGATTGGGCATCCAGTTGTTTTCGGGCACGTGCACTATTGCCGGCAGTGTCTACCAGAAACCCTTTCTTCCCTAGCCATGTCTTTAACATGGTGGCGAAAGTTAAATCGTCTTCTACTATTAAAATAGAGTATGGCATTTTTATGTTTTTAATGATACAAAAATATACCTTTTTTTACTATGCTTCGAAATGCCGGAGGATTTTCTAATACCTTTTAACTTATAAAGGTCTAAATCTGTTCTTCAGCTTGGCGGATTACTCTGTCTATTTCATCAAGGATAAATAAAGCTTTTTCGCGTATTTCGGAGGTCATTTCGGTTGTTCCCCGTCTTTGTTCCAACCAGGTGAGAGGTGCGATAGAAGTGTTGGCTCCCAGCATGGTAAATAAAGGCAAAAGTTTATGTGCCATGGCGGTTATTCCTTCTATTTCCTCATTTTCAAGGGCGGTGGCCATGCAGCTCCGGTTCTTTTTTGTTTCCGACACAAATGTGCGGATGATTTCTTTCGCTGCGTTGGGGTCATCTTCCGAGAAAGCGGTAAGAGCCGAGAAGTCCAATGAAGACGAGTCTGTATGTGAACTGTCATTGGTTGGCGACTGTAGGATTTCAGTGCCGGTCTCTTCCAAATCTGTCAAGTCTTGCCGGATGGCTTGCGAAAGAACCTCGAAAATTTCATGTGTGTTAAAGGGTTTGTGGAGACATCCGGCAAAACCCTTGGAACGGAAATATTCAGCGTCCATGTCGCTACGTGCGGTAATGGCAATAACGGGAATTGTTTTTGCCCGGACAGCCGGAAGTGCACGGATGGCATCCAATAGGTCGAAGCCGTTCATGGCGGGCATTTGTATGTCGGTCAGAAGTGCATCAAATTTATTCTCTTCCAACTGACGGAAAAGTTCTTCAGGCTGTTCACAACAGGTGACATGGATGGTGGGACGTTTAAGCATGGCAGCAGTCAATTGCAGTTGAATGCGGTCATCGTCAATGAGGATAAAGTTCTTTATACCTTCCTCTCTTTTATTCTTTTTATCGGTATTGGGAGCTTGGGGAAGAGGAAGGTATACATGAAACGTACTGCCTTTTCCCGTTTCACTTTCTATTCTGATATCTCCTTCGAGCAATAAAATAAGTTTTTTTGTAATGGCCAGTCCCAGTCCGAAACCTTCTTGTCCTTGTGCATTACGCAGGCGGGTAAACTCTTGGAATATTCGTTTTTGTTCTTCTTCACTGATTCCGCAACCGGTATCACTGATGCTGAAGTGCAGTTGTCCGTTTTCCAATGCTGCACGGAGCGTGATACTTCCTTCTTGTGTAAATTTTAATGCATTGGAAAGCAGGTTCTCTACTATCTGTCTGGTGCGGAACGGATCGCCTATATATAAGCGGTTTAAGGGTTCTCCACAGTCGTACTCCAATAGCAAATGTTTGGTATTTGCCATTGGTTTGAAGCTTATATAAATGGTGTCAAATAATTGATGAGGGTTGAATGTTACCTTGTTTACATCCATTTTATGGGCATCCAGACGATGATAATCCAATAAAGAATTCACCAGACTCAGCAAATGCTTGGCAGAGCTTTGCATATTGTTGAGATAAAAGCGTTGTCGCTCTTCTGTGGTGATTCGCTCTAACAGGTCGGTATAACCAATAATAGAACCTACCGGTGCTTTTATGTCGTGTGTAATGGTCAACATTAACTTTTCGCGTGCTACCAGTAAGTCTTCGGCGCGGCGTTTGGCTTTCTCCAATTCTCGGCGATAGTGGTTACTGCGTGTGATGTCCCGCCAGATAAAAATCAGAAAGATACTTGCCAGTAGCACAGCTACGATGGCTATGGCCTCTACGGTGCGTGCCGAACTTTGTCGGATTTCTTCTTCCTGTATCTGTTTTTGTTGTGCCATTCTTAGCCCTTCATCTTCGATGGTGCTTAACAGTTGGTTCACTTTCTGACTTAGTTTTAAGCCGCTGAGACGCAGGGACTGTGTCCGTTGGTTGAGCATCTTCAACTGCTGCTGTTGAGTGTCGGTTACACGACTCTGTACGTTTTTCAGCAGTGTGACAACAGTATCGGTCGGACTGTATGATTCCGTCAATGTATCTGTAAATTCTTCCTGAATCACATTATTGACTTGGGTGGAGTCGCCCTTTCCGGGAGAAAAGACTTCTCCCAGTCTTCTGAAAAATCCTTTCGGCTTCTTATGGATAATGTAAGAATTGGTATGTGTCACTACTTTTCGGCGTACATGGGGAAGGTTGAGTAATGAATCTTGTTCAGCTATCAGTTTTTCGATATGTTGCTGATAAATTTTGTCGGTACCTCCTTCCTGAATGGCGCGGAGAAGATTGCGCATATTGCGTTCCTTTTCTGTCAGAAACATCTCGACAGTGTCTAAGCGGAGGGTCTGGATACTATCTGTCAACAAGCTTCGCAATGAATCAACTGCAGCGTTCGCCTTTTGCATGGATGCCTTGTAACGGAAGTATTGTCCCAATTGACCGGCACTTAAGGATTGTCCGATGATTTCAGCCTGATACAGCTGACCGACAATTTCATTGGTTACCCGTCGGCGTAAATTCAATATGGTTTCGTTGTCATCCGTTTCGGTCAATGCTTTCATTTCATGGTTGATATACTGAATGGAAGCAAATAACAGAAGCGTGAGCAAGATGTAGCCGGAAGCTACTTTCAGTTGTGTTGATAAACGTGGCATAAACGAAAACTTCAAAATGATGGTTAATGTTTTTCAAGCGTTCGCGACCGGAAACGTAGATAATACATGATACCGGCAGTAGTGAGACCGAATGGAAAGGCCATCCAGATACCTACGATTCCCCAGCCCATTACGAATCCGAAGAAATATCCGGCAGGTAAGGAGATAAGGAAATAAGCGATAAAAGCGATATACATCATCGGTTTGACATCTGCAATGCCTCGCAGTGCATTGGCAAAGTTGATTTGGAGTCCGTCACCGAATTGGTAGACAATGAACGGGATGATTAATTGTGCCACCGTCACACTCACTGCCTGGCTGTCACTGAACCAGCCTCCCAATTGATGTCTTAATAAGAAGATGGGAAGCGCTCCTATAAGGGCAATACCCAACATGATGTGGAAGCCCGAATATGCAGTGCGGCGTACATTAACCCTATCATTCTGTCCGTTGAAATTGCTGACACGTACAGCCACAGCTGCCCCCATGCCATAATACATCATAAAGCATACCTGTGAAATGGCAAGCATAATTTGATGAGCGGCAAGTGCTGTAGTCCCTATCCAGCCCACCATAATGGCACTTAAGCTGAATGATGCAGTTTCCATGCCCATTTGCAATGCGATAGGCCAACCAAGTTTGTTCAGATAAATAAAATCGGCACGGTTTATTTTGCTGTGTACAAAGCCTTCTTTATATATATGATATCGTTTAGTACAGAAAAAGATGAGAGCAAATACTATTACCATCATAATTCGGGAGGCGAGAGTAGAGATACCGGCACCGAGCAGTCCCATTTCAGGTATGCCGAATTTTCCGTAGATCAGAATATAGTTGCCTATGATATTCATGACATTACCGCCCAGCAACAGCCACATCGATACGCGGGTATCGGTGATACCATCGGCAAATTGCTTGAAAGCATTAAACAGGAGGACAAACAATAGTGATATGAGCAGTACGATAAAATAAGGTCTCATCAGTGGAAGCAATTCTTCGGGTTGCCCGAGACGATGGATATTCAGATAGAGCACCCACATGATAAAGGTAAGCAGTACCGCCAGCAGGACATTGGCAAAAATACTATTTTTGAGCATTCTCCCCACTACCGATGTCTCCCCGCGTCCGAACAGACTGCCGACAATAGGGGTCAGGCCATACGAAAAGCCGGTTGCAAAAATGATGGCCAGCGTGAACATATTGTTTACGAAGCTGGCGGCAGCCAATTCGTTGGTACTATGATGTCCGATCATTAGCGTATCGGCAAACCCAAGGATAATAACACCCACTTGGCCGATGACAATGGGAATTCCGAGTGTAAATAGAGATTTGTAATGTTGAATGTATGTACGGTTCATAGGTTATATATATTTTTTTCCGTTCTCTTACGGAGTGTGGCTTGCACCTTTGGCGGCAGCTTTATAATATAATACGGAACAATTTTCAGGCAAAAATGTTTGTTTCGCTGCTCTCTTAATCTGTTCTTGCGTGACAGAACGGTATTTTTCCACTTCTGTATTTATGTCTTCAGCTTTTCCGATTAACTCGAAATAAGCCAGATTAGTGGCCACATTCAGGTAATTGAGGTTGTTGAATATCTGTTCGCTTTCATAGCGGTTCTTCACTTTTTCCAGTTCGTTCTCGTCTATACTGCCTTCAGTCAGTAAGGCAAGTTCTTCCCATATAGCTTTTTCTGCTTCTTCCAGCGTCTTTTCCGGCGCAGGTTTTCCCACGATATGGAAAAGACCGTTGTCGATGCTTCCGGATATATATGCGTCAATGGAATTAAATATTTGCTTATCCTGTACCAAATGTTGCACGAAACGTGAAGAACGTCCGCTGCTCAGCAAATCGCTCAGCATATCAAATGCATAATAGTCGGGATGATTGCGTGAACACATGTGGAAAGCCATATACAGGGCATCCACCGGAACATTCCGTTCTACCGTCAGGCGGCGTTCCTCTGTCTGCATCGGCTCCATGGGGAGCGAACGGCGGGGAACGTGTCGACGGGGAATCGGACTGAACCATTTCTCTGCCAATGCCACCGTTTCTTCAAAAGTAATATGTCCCGTCACCGCCAGAATAGCATTATCGGGAGCATAATAGCGGAAAAAGAATGCCTGCACCTCTTCGGAAGTAGCATTGGCAATGTGGCTGATTTCTTTTCCTATGGTAGGCCAGCGGTAAGGGGGAACCTTGT
>ULRA01093019.1_pt1 | contig 15078 bp, 10 predicted proteins | sample 1954981 | NCBI WGS metagenome assembly ULRA01 (sample SAMEA4835669, study PRJEB28245) | human gut metagenome | biome: gut microbiome; material: fecal sample | place: Denmark | collected 2008
CCAAAGCCATATCTTACGGTATCAATGACCTTCGTTATATTACTGGCGAATCAAAACACAAGAAGCATCCGGAAAAAATATATCGGGTATTGGACAATCTGTTGCCCCAGGAACTGGACGCTATGGGGATATGGAACTCCATGCAGTTGACCCTTTCCCTGCATCGGCCGATAAAGAATTCCATAATCAGAATAGAGTTGAGTCCATCGCCTGAGCATACCAGTTTCTATGACATTGAGGACTGGCAAAAGCTATGGCACGAATTTGCCGAAGAGTTCGACAAACAAACGATTACCGGCAAGGACGGTAAAGTCCGTTCTAGCCCGACCAATCTGGCAAACAGCAAATACACGGTTTACCTGCACATGGAATCCAAAGGGAAAGTTCCCCATCTCCATGCTGCAATTTGCCGCTTTGATGAAAACGGGAACATCAACAATGACCATAACATTCATCTTCGGGCACAACGTGCAGCCGAGCGAGTTGCAGTGAAACGTGGCTGGAAGACTGCGGAAGAAATCAGAAGTCGCAACATTCCGGAAGTAAGCAGAGAGTGCATGGAGGTATTGAGAACCATGCCATCGTGGTCATGGGAAGAATACAAAAAGGCACTTGCCAGGAGAGGGTATTCCGTATATGAACGGAAAGACAAGAAAGATGTTCTTCGTGGATATGCGATCCTCAAAGGAAATGCCAAATACAAGGCTTCCGAATTGGGAGTGGCCCGTAACCTGATGATTTCCAAACTTCCCCGAACCTGGCAAAAGCTACACTACCGTGAGAGGCTTGCCGCTCAGGTCAATCCTTATCAGAGCCATCGGCCGGAACCTGTTAGAAGACCGACAGCCGATATGGACTATACTCACTATCGTTCCGGCTCGGTGTCCTACACGCTTTCTTCCCATAGCGGAACGGAACAGCGTTTCTATATCCCGGAGCGGGTACTTGACTATTTCAACGATGAGTTTGACTATCGGGAGGTTGCCAACAGCAGCGAGCTGACCGACATAGCCGTAGCTATCTTTGTTGGTATGCTTGATACGCCCGCCGTATCTGCCGGAGGTGGTGGCGGAGGTTCGCAAAGCGATCTTCCCTGGCGGGACAAGGACGATGACGACCTGCAATGGGCTCGCCGCTGTGCCCGTGCTGCTACCCTCCTATTGGGCAAGAAACCTAGAACAGGATTAAGACGATAAAGTCATGTAACAGTCATACAAAAAGCGGTCGCCTCGTGCGCCCGCTAATAGTCCGCCAGTCTTGCCGGATATGGGGAAAATTTATTTTATAAATCTGGAAAATTTATAAAGTGAATACCAGAAAACACGCAAATAGTATCTTCTACTATATTACTAATACCTAATTAATCGCCTCCAGTTTATTCGAAAAATCTGGGGCCTACAACTTATGGTAGGTTGTGGTTGCCTGACCGCTTTTCCTTGGACAGACGCCATGTGGCTTATAACAATGTTCGGATTATTCCCGTTCTCTACGGCTTTACGAAGCACACGTACAACCTCTCTTTTATCGGTATATTGGGCGAACCGAAACTCGCTCATCTTTTTCAGCACAAAGGAAATATTGCTGGTGTAGCCTACAAATGTATTGTCGGCCCAGTAGTTCACATTCTTGAGCGTACAGTTCCCGGCGAAAAGGACGACATTGAAGATAGGCAAGTGTGCAAATTGTTCCGACTGCTCCCGAAGCGCTTTTATGTGCCCGGCATTCTGCATAATCGGATTGTAGAAACGATACTTTTCCTTGCCATAATTCAGAACCTGGGTCCAATAACGCTGCTTCTCATTGCCGAACAGCCATCCGCTATAATCTTTTACCTCTATGGCAAGTAATCCTTGTGGGGTAGCAACCACAATGTCAATCTGTGAAAACTCACCGTTCCTCTTTTGCAGGTAAAGGTCATGGAATATCGCTTTGGGATGCACTCCCCGCCGCAGCATGCTGATTACCAGTCGTCGTTCTGCCCTCGTTCCTCTATCGGGTGAAGAGACAGAACGTAGTAATTTCATATTTTGCCGATGATGCAAATATGAAATTACTATACAACCCAGTATCAGGATGATGACTATATATTCCATTTACAGAATAACTATAGTTGGTTTTAATAAATCTAAGATTCTTCTTACGCAGAGCTTACAACTTTGAATATACTAATCGAGGCATAATCCTTTTAATCTCTTGATATGAGTCGATATATTATTCTCAAAAAGTTGACATTGAGTGTATATATCCAACAATGCATTATCTATATCTAATCCAGATTTATTATAATGAAATCTAATAGCTTGAATTAGGCTTCCACAGATAAATTGAGCCTTATATGCATATAGCTTAATTTGGAATTCAGGACATACGGCATTATGAACTATCATGTTTCTCAGTCTATAGATTAGTGTAATATCATTACAAATCGCATTTTTAAAAGCTCTGATCCCATTCTCATCTTCATAGAATACCCCCATCTTTATTAGTTCCCGTTTATCAACCTCATCATTCATTTCACTTATCAGTACAGGTAGTTCTTTAAAAAAATTAGATAAATCTATTTTTTCGCCAGAAACCAGATTAAGTTTAGCCCTTTCTATTGTTTCTGATTTAAAATCATAGTAATTATCATAGTTTTGTGTACATTTTATCAAATGAATATACATTCTTTGAGCATAAGAATAGAATCTATTTCTCACCATTAAACTGGTACAGATTGTTTTAGCCATATTCAAAATACTGTTATCCTTTGGAAGAATATTTTCACGAACAGCATCAGAAGCCTTTAAAATACTTTCCAATGCTATCCAACTATATAATAGTTTGTCCTCACTCTTTCCGGCACAAACAGCTTTCTTATACCAATGCGTAGAATTACTAATTCTTTGAAATGTCCTATTATTAATATCGCTATTACCCGTAAACTCTTCTAACCAACCATTCAAATTATCTCTAATTGGAGTTAAATCATATGATAATAAGTTACGATTAGTGTGTCTATATTCAAGATTATCTTCTATAGAGTTATATGACCCACATTCATGCCCATCAACTACAATAGCTGCATATTGCCTACTTATTGCCAGTTCTTCTTCTGGCTTAATATTGAATGACAAATAGTCCAATAATATATTGACCTTTTGTCTTGCATAATTTAATGATGTATTAAAAAAGCGATGCTCAACTTTGACAGCGACATTAACGAATCGGAATGAATTATCGTCATTCTCAATTTTACTAATACATATCTTGGGAAGATACGTTACTTTGTCCGTTGAATATAAATGAATGTCCTGAAAATGATAATCAATACTTCCTTTTACTCCTAACAATCTAAAAATAACATATCCTATTTGCGGTTTTTTGTAAAAATGATTCAGAATATTATCAATATATTCTTTTGCACAAAGAGTTTTACATCTTTTTTCTACAGCACAATAATATTCCTCGTCTGATTTATAGTTATTCCTTTTTAACTCATAGAATGAATCTCTACATAAAATAACTTTCCCATCGTCTCTAATCAATAATTCATCCTCTTCTATAAATCTGGCAATATCATTAACATCCACTCCTAAGCATATGAACTCTTGAATAAATAAATCTGTATATAGACATATTTCACTTTTGTTGTTTTCAGTTAATTCTTTTTCAGCTTCTGCACCAAGAATATTTTGCAATTGTTGAGCGATTGCATTAAGATAGTCATATTTAGCAATAGACCTAAGAATATCATTACAAACTGTTTTTACAACTAGAGGAGACTGATCCCAATTCTTTAAGGCATACCCAACTTCTGTTTTATATAATTTTGAAAAAACTCGATCTTGTTTACAGGCAGCCCCTAATAATTCTCTAAATAACCGTCTGTTATCACTATTTCTAAAGTTATTGTACTCTATCTCTGATATAATCTCATTGAGCAAAAAATGAGGAGAATCAAGCTGTGTATCAAAACAATCTAAATCACACAACTCTTTTAGATGATATTCCCAATATTTTAACCAGAATTTTAATGGTGTGTCTATCGGATATCCAAGAACTTTTCTTATAGAATCTTTCATATCATTAATATATATATTTGAGATTTGAGTATCGATGCTCAAATCTTTGTTATAGGAACTCTATAGATGTGGCCCAATATCGAATCGACCTTTTACATAAGTTTGTAATCTATAATTAGATGAATATAAAGATATAGATTGTTTTTCGATTTCCCATTATATTATATTTAGTTTTCTAATACTTACGAGTAACTTTTATCCTCTGCACTTTAATATTCATTCAACAATATAAGCTTTATTTGTTGCAATTATCTTAACTTTGTACATTTCAGCAAATCAATATGGTGAATGCCGTCTATTCTATTGCATTGCGGCATCATCAGCACTTTGATTATTAGTACACAGATATGGCACGTTGTCTATATAATTCCACAATTCGCGAATTCCTGCAGTTGTCCCCCGAAACGCTGTTAGGACGTTTCGTAAACAATTACCACGGGGCAGCACTTACCACAACCAATGAAGCGTGGGCCAACGAGATTCATATCATGCAGGAGGTTCTACAACCGTGGATGGATGAAGAAGGACAAGTGATCTTCGAGTACGATATTCCGCGACTGGGGAAGCGAATCGATGTCGTTCTGCTGCTTCGTGGGCTGATCTTCTGCCTCGAATTCAAGGTCGGAGAGCGGGAGATGCTTCAATCCAATATAGAGCAGGTCCTGGATTATGCCCTTGACCTGAAAAACTTTCATTTGCTGAGCTAAAACAGGATCATTGTCCCGATTCTCGTGCCTACTCGATTCCGAACAAGTTCAAACGAGTTCATTCCTTCGGTATACGATGATTCCATATACAACCCATTGGTGACTGGAGCCAACGGATTGCAGAAACTCATTGCGGATGTTCTGGCTCATGCCGGAGCGACAGTCCCGGATCCAAACTTGGGAGCCAACTGGATTATTAGTCCTTATTCACCCACCCCGACCATCATAGAGGCGGCCAAGAGGCTATATGAAAACCACTCGGTAGAGGATATTACCCGCCACGAGGCTGACAAGGTATCAACCGACCGTACCATTGCATATATCCTCGATGTGATCAAGGCTAGTCGTGAGAAAGGAGAGAAGAGCATCTGCTTTGTAACCGGTGTACCCGGAGCGGGAAAGACGCTGGTCGGATTGGACGTTGCCGTCAAACAGTCTTATCAGAATGGTGATAAATTGGTCGAGGACGAGGGTGCGGTCTACCTATCCGGCAATGGGCCATTGGTCGCAGTGCTGACCGAGGCTTTGGCCATAGACAATCAGAAGAAATGCAAAGCTCGGGGCGAGAAAAAGAACATGTCAGACTCTAGGAGGGAGGTAGGCAAATTCATACAGATGATTCACCGCTACCGCGACAATATGCTGGCCAAAATCAAGAACCCCGTTGAAAACGGAGTCCTCGAGATTGACCCGCAGAAAGCGATGAAACTGGCAAAGTCCGGCTATGGAGAAGTAGAACATGTGGCCATCTTTGATGAAGCCCAGCGTTCATGGACGCATAAAAGGCTCGCTGACTACCTCAAACGAGGCGGCACTTATGGAAACAAACTCAAGGTGCCGAACTTCCCCTACTCTGAAGCCGCATTCCTAATTTGGTCTTTGGATCAGCGGGAGGACTGGGCGACGATCGTATGTCTGGTAGGCGGCGGTCAGGAGATCAACACCGGAGAGGCCGGCATTTCAGAGTGGATCAAAGCGCTCAACGAGAAATTCACACACTGGAGAATCTATATCTCCGATAAACTGACCGAAGCAGAATATGCCGAAGGGCGGGTCAATGAACTATTGGCCGATAATGACAAGGTCACGTTCTCTCCGGAACTCCATCTGGGAGTTAGTCTGCGTTCATTTAGAGCCGAGAATCTCTCTGCATTTGTACACTCTTTACTCTCTTTTAATCCGGATGCCGCCACTTGGTACAACACGATAAAAGAGCGCTATCCAATCGTGCTGACAAGAGATATGGCCAAGGCAAGGGCATGGCTACGCAAGAACACCCGAGGTTCCCAACGATCAGGTGTGCTGGTCAGCAAGGCTGCGGCTCGGTTCAAACCCTTAGCCGTCGATATTCTGGATCAAGGCGACGAAAATGCCGTGCATTGGTTCCTGGAGGATAAAAACGATATTCGTTCGTCCAACTATCTCGAGGATGCCGCAACTGAAATCCAGGTTCAGGGGCTTGAACTGGATTACACCTGCGTCCTGTGGGATGCTGACCTGAGATGCGAAAATGGGCAGTGGAAATATTATAACTTCAACGGCCGGACGGCCTGGCGCGAAGAGACAGGCCATACCGAAGGTAGCATTGAGCGAAGGAAATACATGCTGAATGCCTACCGCGTCCTTCTGACACGCGCTCGTATCGGCATGGTCATTTGCGTCCCGGAAGGCAACCCAAACAAAACTGTCGGAGGTTTCCCGGAAGATGCGACCCGACTTCCTGAATTTTACAACGGCACCTATGAATATCTTAAGTCAATTGGGATTGTGGAGATATAATATCAACTATCTCAACACCATAAAAATTGGCAGACTCAAAAACTACTTGGGTAAACTCATTGGCTTAATAAAAGCATTAAATTCCAAAGTTATGTGAGTTTGAGAATAGTTGCTGGCGACTATTTTTCAAAAACACCGTTCCAAATACAAATTAAAAGAATCTATTCAAAATATTTCTTCAATAACCTCGAATATCTAACCTTTGAGTATTATACAACAAGCGGGAAAAGAAATCTCCCGCTTTTATCTTTTTATTGCATATTATTTTATATCTTCGTGAATAAAACCGATACAGTATAATGGATAAACCCATGAACCGAATCAAAGAGGTGCTTGAAGAGAAAGGCATCAAACAGACCTGGCTAGCAGAGAAGCTTGGAAAAAGTTTCTGTATTGTCAATTCCTACGTCTGTAATCGACGGCAACCGAGTTTAGAAGTGTTGTTTGAGATAGCCCAAATACTTCAAGTTGACCCCAAAGAATTAATAAAAAGTACAAAATAGGATATATGGAACTCCAGATTAACGGCAATAAAATATTTGCTCCTCTGAAAAATAAAGAATTGGTTCTAACGCCAGAAGAGAGAGTTCGTCAGGAATACATCTGCCGGCTAGTGAATGTCTACGGGTACTCGCTTGAGCAGATGGCTCAAGAGGTTCCGGTAAGCAATTCGCATCGCGGCCAAGGTAAAGCGCGAGCAGATATTGTGATATGGAGATCAGAATCAGACAAAAAAGAGGATGTATCTGCCATAATTGTTGTAGAATGCAAAGCTGAATATGTTACAATTCAAGAAGAAGACTATTACCAGGGATCTAATTATGCATCCTGGGCCGGAGCGGATTTCTTCGTTACCACAAACTTGAAGGAGACTCGTATTTTCAAAGTCGTTAAGGGCAAAATCCCAAAACGGCTTGAAGAAATCGTTGACATACCCAAGGCTGAGGATCTAACCAATGCAAAAAAAATCAAGGAATTATTAAGTCAGACCAAAGCGTTTACGCGAGATGAATTCAGTAGACTGCTTTTCAAATGCCATAACATCATACGCAATAACGACAAGCTGTCTCCTGAAGCAGCCTTTGATGAAATCAGCAAGGTACTTTTCATTAAGATCCGATATGAACGAGATAATACCGGCACGCAGATCTTCTCAAAGGATGAGTTTAAGAAACTACGGGAAGCCTATGACAAAACAAAATCAAAACTAAGCCTACCATTTTATCAGCAATTATTCGAGCGCACAAAGGAGGATTATGCCAAAGATGGCCTGTTCGAAACCAATGATACGATAAAGATAAAAGAGGCTAGCTTCGAAGCCATAGTCAAAGAACTTGAGGTGTATAATCTCTCCCGCACGGCAGATGATGTGAAAGGTATTGCCTTCGAAAAATTTTTAGGTAAAACTTTCCGCGGAGAGTTGGGGCAATTTTTTACACCTCGTACTATAGTTGATTTTATGGTGGAGCTTCTTGATCCCGAAGAGGGCGAAATCATCTGTGACCCCTGTTGTGGTAGTGGCGGCTTCCTAATCAAGACATTCGAGTATGTGCGTGAGAAAATTGAAAGTGACATACAAAAGATTAAGGAGTACATCAAGGCTGAACTTTTCGATGAACACTATGAAACGTTGCCTGAAAAACAGAAGTCAGTTATTGATGAACAGTTCAATGCCTATCTTGCTGCACTCAACACGGAGCTCAACACCGGAAATCCAAACAGCCGGTTGCAGAATTTGTCCAGCAACTGCATCTATGGTACAGACGCCAACCCTCGTATGGCCCGAACCGCAAAGATGAATATGATTATGCACGGAGATGGACACGGAGGCGTTCATCACCACGACGGATTGTTAAATGTCAACGGCGTTTTTGAAAATCGGTTCGATGTGATTCTAACCAATCCGCCATTCGGTTCTCGCGTAGAAAAATCGCTGAAAATAACAGAAGCCGATGTGGAAACCAATGCGCAGAAGATTGCCGCATACGAGAAGAAATATGGCAAAGAGGTATATCAACAGGCCTTGAGTCAGATCAATGACCATATCGGAGGCTCTGTACTGGATTTATATACGGTCGGGAAACTTAGTGGTTTGACTGAAGTGCTGTTTATCGAACGGTGCATCCGCTTGCTCAAACCGGGCGGGCGCTTGGGTATTGTATTGCCGGAAGGAGTTCTCAATAATACCAATTTGCAAACTGTACGCGAACTGTTCGAAGGAATGGCCAAAATTATCTTGATCACCTCTATTCCCCAAGACGTATTCATGGCCTCGGGGGCTACGGTAAAACCAAGCCTGTTGTTCTTCAAGAAGTTCACGGCAGAGGAACGGGCCCAGTTCGATGCGATTAAACAGGCGGCGACTGAAGAGGTAGAAGCCAAGTATCAATCACAACTCGATGAGATTGATTCATTCCTGGCAGAACGGGGAAATCCTGCCGAAGAAAAGAAAGTAAAGCGAGCTGAAAGACGCGCGTTAGAGACGAAGATTGCAGCCGAAATATGGGCGATTGTTAAAGAAAAATTTGACTATACCATCACCATTGCCCAAGTTGAAAAAGCAGGCATTACGACAACCGGCGCCGAATGCGAGAATCAGTTAATCGATTTGCTCAAAGAGTTTACACCTTATCGTAAGGAGCATCATATGTGGACTTCAAATGAGTTGAGATTCCGTTACGAGATAGTCGATAATAAAGTCGTTCGGACCGATAAAGATGGCAAAACGAAGGAGTTATGTTAAAGAGTAAAAGCACATACAAATATTTGGATTTTGTAAAGTTCTCGCAGCTTTACAACTGGAGTGTGCAGTATCTGAATGACTCCAAAATCCGATTCACGACCAAGTATCCGCTAGTTCAGATCAAGGAATTTCTTACCCGTAACAAAACCGCAATAGAGATACAAGATGATGTATATTATAAGCGAGCAACTATTAAGGTCCGTAACGGTGGAATCTTTCTGCGAGATACCGTTATAGGAAGTAAAATTGGCACTAAGAATCAATTTGTGATTTCTAAAGGACAATTCCTTTTATCCAAAATAGATGCTCGTAACGGTGCATTTGGCGTTGTCCCGGATGTGCTGGATGGAGGTGTTATAACCGGCAACTTCTGGACTTTTGATGTGGATTATTCAAAGGTAAACCCTCATTACCTAGCATTGCTCACGACAACGAAAGAATTCATTGAATTTTGCGAACAGGCAAGTAATGGCACGACCAATCGCCACTATTTACAAGAGCCTCTGTTTTTAGATATAAAGGTCCCTCTTCCTTCATTAGCCGAACAAAATAAGTTGGTGGAGGAATATACTTCTAAAATCAATGAATATAATACATTATTAGCGCACATACTTGAATTAGATCAGAAGTTTACTATGGAACTTGCTAATTTATTGAAGCAAAATACCATTGTAAGCAAGTCTAAAAACAATAGATTAGGTCTATTATATGAAGCTCGCTTTTCAGAGTTATCATCTTGGAGTGTAGATTCGTTGTTAAGATCTCAAGATTCTCCATATGCTACAAGTGGATACAAACAAGTACGTCTTCAAGAGGTAGCAGATATCAACCCTCGAACAGATATGTCTATGATTGAGGGCAACGAATATGTGTCATTTATTCCAATGGAGGATATATCTGATATATATGGAGAATGGATCGGTGAAAAAATTATTAAGAAAGAGGAAATCAAAGGGTATACAAAGTTTCAGGATGGAGATTTACTTTGGGCCAGGATTACACCATGTATGCAAAATGGTAAATCTGCTATTGTGAAAAATCTCGAAAATAATCGAGGATGTGGATCTACTGAATTTCATATTGTAAGGGTATATGCAAATTCTATCATCCCAGAATATTTGCATGTATTACTTCGGCAAGATGAATTATTAAAAGACGCCCAGCGATATTTTACAGGAAGTGCTGGGCAACAAAGAGTACCTTCCTCATACTTGTCCAATTTGGTAATTCCAGTTCCTCCAATTTCGGTGCAAGAGCAAATTATCAACTGTTATAACCAGTTTATTGATAACAAAAGGACTTGTAAAGATAAGGCTAACCATGTAATAGAAAATGCTAAAAGTTCTTTTGAAACCCAAATATTTGAGTAAAATATGGAAGATATAACTATACAGGATCTGATAGCAGAGCAAAGGCGCAGAATTTCGACTTTGCAATACCATGATACTATGTTGCCATATTATGACTATCCGGATATGGATTCCTATTATAACTGGCTTGAAAAAGCCAAAAGATTCATAGAAATTAACTATCCTGACGATAAGCACATTGTCGATTTTGAGCAAATTAGCAATCGAGATATATGGCCAGATCAACAAAAAAAATTGTTGGCAATTTTGGAGGCATTTGCTGTATTACCGATTGCAATTCCTCGGATTAAACCTTCGCCTAAAAAGCAAGACCAAGAACGAGGTCCAATTCATGTTACGACAAATATAAATAATTCCAATAGTCAAACGCAAAATCAGCAACAAACACTTGCTGTAGAATTGTTCCTTGAAGCTATTAAAGACGATCTTACGGGGCGTCAAATCAAAGAATTGAAAGCCGTAGTAGCCGAAGCCGACAACGATCTGCAGAAGGCTCGTCCGGGAATTATTGAAAAGTTGAAATCATTCGGAGCGGATGTGGTATCGAATATTGTCGCAAACCTGTTGACGAATCCCGCAATTTGGGGCGGATTGTAATCAATTAACCTATATAAGACGATAGTTATTATGCATATTCAAAGTTTATATATAAAAGATTTTAAGAATGTTAAGGAGCAAGCCTTTGACTTAAGCTCCCATAATGGTTTAACTCTTTTAATCGGCAACAATGGGTGCGGAAAGAGTAATATATTGGAATGTATTAGTTCTATTTTTTGTAATCTATACCAAGGGCTTGAATCATTTGAAACAGAATTTTCCATCAGCTATAAAACGTTCGAAGATTGCATAGCTAATATAGAATATAAGAATAAAAAATTATCACAAGGGCTAACAATCCCCGCAAAAGGAACTACTGGAACCCCTCCATATCCGAAACGAATAATAGCGATATATAGCGGAGAAGAACAACGCATGTGGGAAAAATACTATTTACCGTCATATTCTAAATATATTAAAGAGATAAATAAACAGGCCCAAATTGCATCGTGGCCTTCAATGCTGTATTTAAATAAGTATTATTGGGATATAGCCCTGTTATCTATATTATGTTCAGACTCGGATGATAGTAAGGCTTTCGTAAAAGAAATATTAGGAATTACAACTGTTGAGAATATCCAATTTACTATAAACTCTTCTAATTATGAAAATTATAAAGATAGTCCAGTTTTGACATTTATTAACTCATTAAATCAGACAGCTAATTTTTCCTTAGATACTTTTAAAGTATTTATAGAAAAGCAGGATATAAATATTGACATGCTATTTATGTATTTATATATTGCTTTTACACCTAAAGGTTCAAAAGTATTAGAGTCCATTACAATTCATTTCAATGGAGGTTTAACAACAAAGGATCTGAGTGAAGGTCAAAAGAAATTGTTATTAATTAAAGCCGCATTAGAATATACGGGCTCTGAAAATACGTTATACCTATTAGATGAGCCGGATGCACATATCCATGTAATAAATAAGATTAAATTGTTAGAGGTTATCCAGCAATACACAAATAATCGACATATAATTTTAACAACTCATTCTCCATCCATGGCCGCAAGCGTTGATATTAAGCATATCTTAAGCTTAGGTACGGACTCTAACGGTTTCATGGTATGTGCTGATAAAGATAAATGTAAGTTGCTTGCAGATTTAACCAATAATCTATGGAATCTTGATCAACAAAATGCTTTTATTACATCTAATAAACCCATTACCGTCTTGGTAGAAGGACAAACAGATAAAACGCATATTGAAGAGGCATATAAACGATTACAGTCAAGGTATCCCGATTTAGATTTTGATGTTTTTTCAATGAATAGTTCTGAACATATCAGAGAAGTTTTAATCGGTTTATCTTGCTCGGAAATAAAGTGGAATAAGAAATTCATTGGCATTTTTGACAATGATAAAGCTGGTAAGAGTGATATTAACAATGGTTTCGAAAAAGATGATAATAATGAAAAAATTAAGCATGTAAAGTATAAAGATGGGATTGCCTCGACTAATTTCTATGCCTTTCTGCTACCCAAAACAAATGAATACAATCCAAAAGAGTCGTTTACTATAGAAAACTGTTATCCATCAGAGAAATATCAAGAAGCAGTAGAGCAGGCCGTGTCGGAAAAACATGGATATTATAGCGGTCTATCAATAGATAAAGTAGCAGATGATATTAAGAATAAGTCAAAAACCATTTTAGCAGCAAATTGCAAATCATTTAAAGATGAAGACTTTGATTACTTTTCTGCTATATTTGATTTAATTGATGAAATTAGGTTAAAATAATTATGGGCAAGACAGTTACCACCTATTTGATTGACGGTGATCCGAAGGGTACGCAATACTCTTTCATCAGCAATAAGATTTGCCAGATGTTTGTGATTCCGCGCTCGAACCTGGCCTATCTGAATGAGCAGGAGAAACTGCACAAGCCGGCATTCTATATTCTGATTGGAGAAGATGAGGCTACGAAGCCGCAAGCCTATATCGGAGAGACCGAAAACTTTAAGGAGCGGGTAAAAGATCACGACAGCAAGAAGGCATTCTGGCAGAAAGCTTTGGTCTTTGTCTCGAAAGACGAGGACATGACCAAGGCCGATGTGCAATATCTGGAATATCGAGCGATCACCGAAGCCAAGCAGTCGAACTCGTTCGTGTTGAATGAAAACAAACAGTTACCTAAAGCTCCCAACCTACCCGAACATCAGAGGGATGCAATGGATGAGTTTTTTGAAGACATCAAGTTCTTGGCATTGTTTATCGGCTGTGGTATCTTCGAAATATCACAGCCCAAGGAGGAGCATCTGTTTTATACAAAAGCTCGCGGCTGTAATGCAAAAGGATTTTATAATTCCGCAGGATTTACCGTATTAAAAGGCAGTATCATCGCCAATAATTATGTTCCTTCTTTTACATGGAAAGTAAAGTGGGAAAAGATGGTCAAGGAGTATGCAACTTTGCATGACGGCGTATGGATGATGGACTCAGACAAGACCTTTTCAAGCCCCAGCACAGCTGCTGATTTCTGTACGGGTAGACCTTCCAATGGATGGACCGAATGGAAAGATAAAGACGGAAATACACTGGATTCGGTATATAGAAAACAGCTGGAATAAAAATCAGCAAATGACCATAATTACAATAGACATCTATATACTTTAATGTACCAAACTGAAAATAGGATGCCTTATATACAAAGATAAGAATTTTAAGTATTTATACAATAAATGTAACCAAATTATTTTCTACTAATTCCCGTTATAAGAAATAAACAAAAAGAACCACTTTGCAAAATTGCAAGGTGGTTCCAATTAGATACAGGAATTGTTTTATGGCACGACAATCATGTCTTGTATCCAAGAAGTAACATTGTTCCCAGATTCATCTTTCATTTGGACTGGTTCTGTCCATGTCTCACCATCAGAAGAGGTCGTCATGTACCCATTTTTACTAATGGCCACAAACATACCGTCTTTATATATCAGAAATACCCACCCGATTGATACCACTTGCGTCGGCTTTGTCCATGTATGACCATCGACAGATGTAGTTAATAAACCAGCTACACCAATTGCGACAAATTTGCCCTTGCCATAGGCAACATTTAACCATGATTTTGCTCCCAATGTATGTGGTGTCCATGCCTTGCCATCATTGGAAGTAGCAATTATACCGTTATAACAAGCTGCTACGTATAGCCCATTGTTATACGTAATGGCATTTACAATTTGTGGGGAATTTATCTGTTCCCATGTTATTCCATCCGCAGATACGTAAGAATAACCGTTGCCGCTACCTACAAAGAACAAATCATTAACGTATCTAAAATCCTGCAGGTCGCTGTTTGTTATATTTGCAACTGTTGTCCATGCATTGCCATCTGTGGAAGACATGATTGTTCCAGCAACTGTTGACGAACCTGTTATGAATTTTCCTTTACCGAATGCAATCCCCAGTAAACTCTTATATCCACCATCTGTTTTCGGCGTTGTCCAATTCACGCCATCAGTCGAGGTTGTTACATATCCTTTTTGCCCAACAGCAACGTATTTACCATTACCATAGGCAATACCATACCATTCATTTGAACCAACTACTGCCATAATCTCATCGTTAATTTTGATTGTAAATAAATCTTCGGTTGACGGCGGAGCAGTCGGCTTTTCCGGTTCTTCCGGCTTTTCAACAGGCGGTTCTACCGGTTCAAATACCCCCCCCCGTCACTTTTCTCGCAGGATGCACACATCCAAGTACATACCGCAATGCAAATCATCTTTTTAATCATAAACTCTGCTTTTTAAAGTTTGTATAAATCGACATTAAAAGTAGTCATTTCAGATGATATTGCAAAATCGGAA
>ULRA01097300.1_pt1 | contig 14687 bp, 8 predicted proteins | sample 1954981 | NCBI WGS metagenome assembly ULRA01 (sample SAMEA4835669, study PRJEB28245) | human gut metagenome | biome: gut microbiome; material: fecal sample | place: Denmark | collected 2008
CTTTTTATGAGATAAAAACTTATCTCATTCTCAATCACTTATAGAAAATACGTACTTTCGTCCGTCGAAATTATTGTCGTCCAACATTGCTTTACGAAGGTCTATTCTGTTCATCATTTCTCTATGTTTTTATTCCAATATGCAAATATAAGACTATTTTTTGAATAAGTGGATAAATTTCGTGAAAAACTTATATCGTTACAAACGCCTCCGACATATTGCCGTAGGACGTCACCTCTTGCATGATATAGCCTTCTCTGTGCATGGTCTTTTCTGTATGGAAGATAAGGGCCTTCCTTCCCCGGGCCAGACTTCTTCGAATCGTTGCCAACCTACCAAACTCCATTGCCCAACACTTGATGTTTCAGCTTTCCACCTCGTTGAGGTGCTTTTGCTGTGGCTCGTTTCCCTCGGCACCGCATCGGGGACACGTCCCCATCGTTGTACGCCGATTAGCTAGATTTCCAGGCGCGAGCCGACATTCGTGTTCGCATTCGAGGCATCGTTGTTCGCATTCGCAAACGAGACACCGCCATTCGCGTTCGCATTGTTGTACCCGCGATAGACCACGCGGCCTATGGGAAACTCTACCAGGCTGCAAAGTTACTCATTCTCGGTGTAAAAAATGGCCGGGCGCTACACAATGAGCCAAAACGACATCGCAATGATGCCCCCGAGCACTGTGCAGGCCCAGTCTATCCAGTCCCATTGACAGCCGTGGAGCTTGTCTTTGAGTTCGAGACATGAGGCTGCGACGATGGCAGAATAGATGGCTACCCATGGCGACAATGCACACAGACCGACCAGCAAACCTCCGATTAGATGCTTGTAGCGGTTGCTTTTCTTCAGAAATGAGAAAATTTTGTTCATCGTTGAAAATTTTGAATGAAACGTTATACCTTTGCATCTAAAAAAGATGACAGTACTACATGATACAGAAGGCTGGAATGGCTTTGTTCAAGAGCTGTTTGAAGCCAAAGAGAAAGTGGAGCTTCAGCATGAATCGTTAATACGCCATCAGTCAGGCATAGCCGCAACTATAATAGGCATAATCGCTGTTTTTGGCGATATGTCACAAGGGAGTATTCTTCTTCGCTGCTTGACAGTAGCGAGTGTGTTATTTCTGTTGCTGACTGTCCTTGCGGGTGTGTTGTATTGCTTTTTGCAGTACAAACTAAAGTTGAGAGCACTCTCGAATTGCTTACGGCAATATCAAGAAGACTCTTTGGATGTTGTGGGACAGGTTTCCTCACCAATCGCTTCATGGCTTGCCAGAATCTTCCCGTGGTTGTTGTGCATTGGGATTTTACTTCTATCGGCAAGCGCAGTATGTGCTCTACTGCGGCATTGAGATTGTTCTTTTTTTTATCATCATGTATTTTTTCTTCCATAACTTGATGTGTTTTGAAAATTTGTTATTACCTTTGCAGCAAAGCATTGAAGGAAGGGTAACCTGGCAATTGAGTCCTAACCGCCGCCTGATATGCTTTTTTTGTTTATATGTCATTTATTGAATACAGGAAGTGATATACTTGTATTTTGCCATTCTCCCTCTTTTTTACTTTTCTTGCTACGTTCAGTTTTACTTTGTGTCCTCTTATATTTGCCTCGTAATAAAAGAAGCGGTCTATGTCGTCTTTTCTTGGTGTGTCAGGTCGGCAGACTCTATAAATGTCGCATTCTGTAGCGCTTTCTCAAGCGAAGCCAAATCCTCTTTTGTGAGAACCGATGACCGCCCGAATGTGTCACTGAAGAGATGCTTGTTTCCTTCTTTAGTGAAACCGACCTTAATTTCCTTATTCTCTGTCTTGAGAGTTTCTGATTTTTTCAACAGTGGTTCCATTTCATGTAGATAGTGGATGCGCTCAATGGCACGTTCAGACTTTTCCTTGTCCCCGACACATTTATGCAGCAACTTGCACGCAGCACATACTTCATTGTCTGGTGCAAATGCCAGTTTCAACTTTCCCTTTGCGATGTCGCAGTCACGGCATCGCCGGATGGTATAGGGGTTGTAGTCGGGTACGGTCTTGTCTTCCTTTCCTGGATTGAAATGGAAGATGCCCTTTGTGTCACGTTGAAGAGCTTCTTCGTCCAGCGCCATCGCCTCGTCGTGGGGTGTGGCAGGATATTTTGACTTGCGTACCTGTACTACGGTGCAACGGCAGTTCCATCCGTTGGGTGGGTAGTATTCCTCCCAGAACGGGTCTGACGGAGGAAGCGTCACGCCATTTAGCGCAGCATGTTCCGGACGCACCTTGCCATCGTTTGCCGTGCGGTACTGGAGATTGTAGCGGTCGCCGTCCTCCGAGAACCGTTCCCACTTGGCCGCCATCTCCGCAGACGATTGTACGAAGTTGTACTCCGCACGGAGATAGTTGGAGTTGTAGGTCTTGTCGATCTTACGAACATCATTCAAAAAGGCTTCGAACGTCTTTCTGTTGCCGTTAGAATCCAGCAAGCACGGGAACGCCTCGTTGAGTTCGTGGAACGTTTTCATGCCAGAGAAGATATAGTCAGACCGCTGGAGGCGCTTGCGCATGACATCAGACATCTCCACTTGCTTGAAAGAGGAATCCAAAGCGCCGGCATGGGCGTTGATAAACTCCTGAACCTTCGGCTCTGCCAACACCTCGATGCGGAACTCCGAACCTTTCTGGGAATAGAGCGTGTGCATCATGCCGTCGAACAGTTCAGAGAGCTGCTTGCGTACCTACTCCTGCTCTTTCGACAGCGACAAGGTTTGTGGATCATCGCCTAACAGTCGGGCGTAGCGTTGGTGCAGCCCCAGGTAATCATCTTTAGTAAGATGGGACATCGGCTTCGGCTCAGCATAAGAATTTGATTCTTCTGCATTCGCCTTGCACGATGATTTGCTGGGGCTCAATCGAAAAAAGAACTGTGTGCGTTTTGCTGCTGTTTCTTCTTCTCGTCTTGTGGCTCGCTGTTGCCATCGTCTCCCTCATCGTTATTATCCCCTCCTGTCGGTAACATGGGCTGTGCATTGCGTCGTTCGCCTACAGGCATAATGTATTTCTCTGCAAAGTAGGACGGGTCCACTTCGTAGCGGTCGGCAACCATGGTCTCGTATGCCACCTGCTGCTCTGGTGTGTAATCGACAGCATCATCCCATTTGAAGCGCATTCCCTTGATAGGGAAGCCGTGCTTTACCATGCGCGGGATAAGCTGGTTGTTCACGATGTCGCGCAGCATGGTGCAGTCGCTTTCAACCAGGTTCTCGAATACCTCGAGGTGTGTTTCTGATTGTGAGAGGCTGCTGCCGTCCTCGATGGTCATCGCCTGTCCGATAATGAGCTTTGACAGTTCCGAGTTGGCGCGATCGATGCGTTTGTCATAGACATTGAAGGTACTCTCCTGTTGTTTATCATCTTGCTCCTACATCAAACCACAACTTGCACCACATTGTTGTGAAAGCCCCTTGCGTTGTTTATCATCTTGTTCCTACATCAAACCACAACTGTTTCGCGTCAATTTATTTTACAAAGGTTGTTGTTTATCATCTTGTTCCTACATCAAACCACAACTCTTCGTAGTACATCACGCCGCCACTGCCTGTTGTTTATCATCTTGTTCCTACATCAAACCACAACTGGCGCGATCACCTCCGGATTGCTCTTCGGTTGTTTATCATCTTGTTCCTACATCAAACCACAACTCTTAATTACCGCCGCGGCCGCCCTTCGTGTTGTTTATCATCTTGTTCCTACATCAAACCACAACAATCCACTCTGCGCGGAAGATGGTGCCGTCGTTGTTTATCATCTTGTTCCTACATCAAACCACAACAGTGCCTCGGTTGCCTCTCTGCTCGCTCTGTTGTTTATCATCTTGTTCCTACATCAAACCACAACTGCGGCTTCGTACTGTGTTCCTTGGGCTTGTTGTTTATCATCTTGTTCCTACATCAAACCACAACCGTGAACGAAATTGTAATAAAATCCCGTTTGTTGTTTATCATCTTGTTCCTACATCAAACCACAACCTTTGCATGGTCGCCGTGTTCGTGCGATAGTTGTTTATCATCTTGTTCCTACATCAAACCACAACTACTTTTTGGATTATTTTACAAAATAGGGGGTTGTTTATCATCTTGTTCCTACATCAAACCACAACCGTGGTGTTGATGTTCACGTCATACGTCACGGTTGTTTATCATCTTGTTCCTACATCAAACCACAACTCAATGCCCAATGATTCAATAATCTATAAAGTTGTTTATCATCTTGTTCCTACATCAAACCACAACAAAATACCGCTTCATCTTGGCCGTCACTTTGTTGTTTATCATCTTGTTCCTACATCAAACCACAACTTAATAGCCTTGAACAAGCTGATGACTATTGTTGTTTATCATCTTGTTCCTACATCAAACCACAACCACGGCTATATTATGGGTATTTTCTCTATGTTGTTTATCATCTTGTTCCTACATCAAACCACAACTCTGATGATTATCTTCATCGTGAGGACTTAGTTGTTTATCATCTTGTTCCTACATCAAACCACAACGGAGGACTATAACGACGAAGTAGTCGGCCTGTTGTTTATCATCTTGTTCCTACATCAAACCACAACAGCTCATGAACAAAACGATTGGAATCTCGCGTTGTTTATCATCTTGTTCCTACATCAAACCACAACAGCTCATGAACAAAACGATTGGAATCTCGCGTTGTTTATCATCTTGTTCCTACATCAAACCACAACTCACCTTCATTAGTGGTGATTCCTCGATGGGTTGTTTATCATCTTGTTCCTACATCAAACCACAACCTCATGCCTAATATGGCCCGTTTCCTGGATGTTGTTTATCATCTTGTTCCTACATCAAACCACAACTTGTTAATTGAGTTATAACGCACTATTTCGTTGTTTATCATCTTGTTCCTACATCAAACCACAACCATCCCGTCATATAGGTAGCCAAATTCATGTTGTTTATCATCTTGTTCCTACATCAAACCACAACTGCTCAGCCCGTGGCGTGTTATCAATCTTGTTGTTTATCATCTTGTTCCTACATCAAACCACAACTCCATCGACCGTAATACTAAAGGACAATTGTTGTTTATCATCTTGTTCCTACATCAAACCACAACAGCTTCTTGGTATGCAGTGTGCTTCCTACGTTGTTTATCATCTTGTTCCTACATCAAACCACAACTGGCTACAAGGCAGACGGCAAGACGCCTATGTTGTTTATCATCTTGTTCCTACATCAAACCACAACGTTTTAGTAATGGCTCATAATGATATTGTGTTGTTTATCATCTTGTTCCTACATCAAACCACAACCTGCCCATGTCATTTTCAAGATGTCTGACCGTTGTTTATCATCTTGTTCCTACATCAAACCACAACAAGTCAGTTCTCGATGTTTTGGAAAGTCTGTTGTTTATCATCTTGTTCCTACATCAAACCACAACAAAAAACACCGGGGGTTCGGGGGCAGAGCCGTTGTTTATCATCTTGTTCCTACATCAAACCACAACAGGCACACATTTCTTTTTATTATGGATTGGGTTGTTTATCATCTTGTTCCTACATCAAACCACAACAAAGACGGTATTTATCAATCCGAATTGCATGTTGTTTATCATCTTGTTCCTACATCAAACCACAACCTATAGCTGTAAATCTACTGGTAATCAGTAAGATACTTCGTTTTGAGCTTATAAGAAATGGCCGTGCAGGACGATTCCTGCTGCAAATTTATTAAAAAAATCTAATTGGATAGGCTCACTGATGACTTTATTGTGGATTTTACTTTGATTGGCGTTTTTTGGTTTCCCCCAAAAGTTGTAGATGTCTCCAAATTGTTTGTCAGTTACGGACAAGATGGAGACTTTGCCAGTCGCGGGAAGCAAGGACCTGACACGCTTAAGGTGAACCGCAAGGCTCTCTCGCGACGCGCAATGGCGGATATAGACAGAAAACTGCATCATGGAGAATCCATCTTTCTCCAAGTTCTTACGAAAGAGCGCAGCGGCTTTTCTCTCTTTTTTTGTAGTGACGGGTAAGTCGAAAAATACAAACATCCACATTATATGGTAGGCATTGAGACGGTATTCGGTCATGTCATGATAGGAAGAGTTAGTTTTTTGATATCTCCAGCATACAGTTTGGCCAAAGAAGCAGTGGTGAATGTCAAGGCAATTTGTAGGGGACGCGTGACTTTTCCCATGCCCACGTCGCACGTCAACAAGCGGAGTATGGCGGATTTAGACTCTTTGTTGAGCTCGTAAACTCCACCTTCGTAAAGCGAATAGACAATTTCGTCCACATAAGGACGATAGGGTTCCATCACGTCGTCGGCCAATGGAAAGGCGTTGTATCTGCTTTTGTGGAAGATACCCAAGTTGGGTAGCAGTCCTGAGCCTATTAATGCACGGGTGGTTGCCGCTCGCAAAATAGCGTAGCCATAATTGAGCAAGTCGTTGGGGGAACCTCCTTCCCGATCCCGTCTGAAGCATCCACCGAACAGTTCTGTCCAATACTGTTTGGCCGCAAGACCCTCGCGGTTGTCCGTGTCGCCACTCTTCACGTTTTTATAATATGGTGTTAGTAGCTCACTCCGTTTTCCGTAGTGCCGAAGTACAACTGCCTGATTCTTGATTTTAGCCTCGATGATTTGCTTCCAAGCCTGTTTCTTTGTTGCTTCTCCGACGGCCAGTTGATATTTGAGGCTTTCCGCTTGTGTCGTATTTCCGTCCAAACATTGAAGCATGGCCGTCGGCATCTGCTTGTTGTCGCACAGGACGACGGCCACGTTGTTTTTCACCAGTTCGTTCAAGAGCGGCAAGGTGACGCTAATTTGTTGGTTTTCCAACACGACGCATCCCATGTCCTCTATGGGGCGCGTCACCTTGTCTGCTCTGTCTTTCCAGGAAATGACCATTTGGTTGTTCTTTAAGGAAAGCGACACTGGTGTGGAGAAGAAGAGGGTCTGCTTAATCATACCGCGCAAGCCATTTGATCTCACCTAACTCGTTGATACGGAAGTGAACGCCTTGTACCGCCGCTTTTATCTGGGTGTGAAGCATTCTAATGACAGGACGCAGCTCCTCACCAGTTTGATAGGCACCGTTCTTGCCTTTCAAGTCCTTGCTTTGTCGGGCTTCCGTGTGGTATTTCATTACAATCACCCCGTAGCTGCGAGTGCCCACGGTCATGGAAGAAAGCCCTGTCACCTTATACAGACGCCTGTTCAGTTCTGCTTGAGAGGCTTCGTAAAGCTCGGCAGGTGAGTTCTCGTAAAGCAAGAGCATCGTGCCGATCTTCAATGTATAGGCCAACGGATAGTCATGGCTACTCTTGACGGGGACTATCGGATCGCCAGAGCCTGTCCTATCGTTGCTCGTCCGGTAGTATTTGGCCGCCTGGAGGTTGTTGACCAACTCAAAGTCTCGTTTCTCTTTTCCTTTCTTGTCAGCCCCTATATAGATGGCGAGGAGATAGTTTTTGTCATTTACCACATGATATTTGCGCTTGTACTCTTTGTCAGAGACATCCCGCTGGTAGCGGATATGAAGTGGTTGGGTGACTTGGGGCGTATAGCAGCGTACCTTTTTGATGGGTATCTGCTTCTCCTCGTTCATCCAAATGGTGGAAGCCATGGCTTCTGTGAAGCCCAAGCGATCGACGGCCTCTTGGACGATTTGCCTCACAGTGTCATCCACGATGTACTTGATGTTCTTTTCTTCCAGTTGTGACAGCTCTACACGTTTCACATATTTGACCTCACCTTCGCGCTCTATTGCGCCATAGTAAGTCTCCTTGTGGAGTGAGCCACGCACGGCGTCTCCCTTTGCCAGGACCTTTTTCCCATTGATGATGATTCTGCGACGGCCCTGCTTGGCCATGTTGTCGGGAGTGTGGTGATAAACGAGCAGTTCGTTTTGCATCCGCCTCACGTCCTCGACGAATGTCGGCCAGGGCTTGGCAAAAGTGGCTTTGGACGCACCGTACCACTCATGCTTTTCCTCATCGTGATAGTACTCGGCCAGTTTGCTATATTCGTCCAGTCCGATACAGGCTACGACGATGGCGTCTATGCAGTGGTGGACATGGTTCACGCGCTCCTTGGCGCTGTAAATGTCCTGAAGTCCCCATATCTTTCGGAAATCAGATGTGGCGAGGCCCTTTACAGGATACACTCGCTTGAAGACCGACTTCAGATAGAGCCGGGCGTATTTTGAGATGATGCCGATATCCACTCCTTGTCGCCTGTTGAATCCTTCGGGCACGCTTTCCATCGTGAAACGCTCATGTTTCCCGCGCCAATAGTCATGCTGGAGTTCCAGGTAATGGCGGTAGCTGATGGCTTTGTCTTTTTGCTCCTTGGTTGTCGCAGCCTGTGATTTGCGTTTCTGTTTACGAATCTGTTGGCTCAGCTCCTCGTATTTTTCCTGCCATATAGCTATGCGGGCCATGATTTCATCGTGGTTGGCAAGTTCGGTAGGCAGATGTGTCTTTTTCACATCGCGGTTGAAGCGGCTGTCACAAAGAGTCAGGTTCATCTTGGTGCTGTCTCCGCCTCTGCTTCGGGGCAAGGTGTGCTCGATGTCAAATTTCGGATTGGGGCCGACAAAATCAGATATGCGAATCTGCTGACCTGTGTATAAGCAAATATGCTGCTGCTCTTCCCATAGTTCATATTTTAAAATGTCCGTGGGTGTCGGTTCTATTGCTTTGCCTGTTTCTGCCTTGTAATCCTCGACGATGTGCTTTCGGGCTGTGTCGTGTGTGCCTTTTGGTTGTCCCTGCCATACCGCTTGAGGGCGCTTCGCTTGTTGGCATCGTTCAGCTCACGTGAAAACTCGATGTGAATCTCCGTCTCTTGGTCTATCTTTCCCTCTTTCAAGAGACGGTTGACAAGCTTCCGAAGACAGAAAAGGGATCGCATGGCCATCGGGTTGCGAACGCTGTCGGTGCGTGGAGATCCGAGTTGATATATTCCGTCTTGACCAGGGCGCACACGAGGGTAAGTCTCTAACATCGAGGGATGGTAGAGCTTTTTGAGATTTTCGTCTGAGACATGATACCTTTCTTTTAGATACTCTTTGATGCACGTCTCTAGAGTGCGTCCGTCTGTTTTGGGGTCATAGCTGTTTATCTCTTTGATGACGCAGTCAATGGCAGCTTGGCGCATTTCCTCGATTCCCCATTCATAGGCAGGCATCACTTCACAAAGATTGCCCAAAAAGACCGCATGGGAATAGACAAGTCCTCTTCTGAGGTAGGGGAGAATCTTGCAAATAGCCTTGAGGCTTAGCGAAGCATAGGCGGAGGGAAGGTTGATGTTGCTGAAGGCCTGGGCTTGTTCGTCGTCAAGCTGTAGGCGCACCTTGGCAAACTCAGCCAGCTTGTCTTGGTCGGAATAGAAGAAAAGTGCATGCCAGATGTCGTTGAGGATCTCAAGCCGGCTTTTACCATCGGCCAGCGTATAGACCTCGCAGATGGAGTCGAGCCAATCGTCACCGAAAATATCTTGTAGCGCCGCTGTGACGGGACAACCAGAGACGGAAGTATCCATCGGATAGTTGAAGAGATACGGCATTTCCGCATCAGCGGCCTTCTTGTAGAATCCGTAGAGTTTTTTAGGAGCCAACTTCTTGGCAATATCCTCGAAATTAAAGGTTTTCTTGCTCTTCCTAAAGAAAAGCGGAAGAATCTTCTCGCGCTCCTTGTGGCTCAACGGTCGGAGCTCATCTTCCTTTGGCGTTTTTATTTTGATATGGTTGATGAAAGACAACATCCTAAACTCCTCGTACAAGGGGTGGGAGGCAGGACATTTGGCTTTGTTTTTCTCAAATACGCACTTGCCCACTTGTCTTTTTTGAGATTTCAAAGGCCGCTGGGTAAAAATGGCCTTCTCCAACTCCGACACGAGCGAGGCGTCCAATTGCTGCTTTTCGCAGATGGCATGAAACTCTTTGAGGTAGTGTTCGTTGCGTGCGGTGTAGTGTTTGCGTATCTTTTTGCCTTTCTCATAGAGCTGGTAGAAATAGTCGCCAAGGTATTCGCATCCCGCTTCCCGCATTTCTTCGGAGAGGGCACTGATACCGTCCTTCACGACGCCCACGTCCTCACCACTCTGATCCTTGCGGTTGCTGAGAAAGCCACGGCGCTGGGCAAAGTGATAGAAAACGCGACCGAGGATGTAGCGGTTCGCAACCTGGGTCAAATCCAGTTTCTCATGCAGGCATAGATGTCGATAGGCGTATGGGTTTTGCCCTTTCTCCTCGTCCGTGCGCTGCCATTGCATGAACAACTCATCGGTTGGGTATATGCTCTTTAGTCGCCATTGGCGCAGCTCCCAGGAGGTGAGTGGGGGACAAAGGTGGTGCTGGGTCAAGATGTGCAGAAGCCTGATTTTGCGTAGCTTTATGCGATAGTAGCGTACTCGGATAGCACGGTAGCCCGTCCTTTCTGCCGCTTTGGAAGACTCGTTGTCCTTGTCGATGTTGACTCCCTCTTGGAAAATATTCACTCCCTTATCAAGCAGGCAGTATTGCTCTGCCTTCTTTTCTACGATAGCCCATCCAAGGCTGTTCGTGCCTGTGTCAATGCCAAGTATTTTAGTCATTTTTGATGCGGTTTTAAATTTTTCGGTAAAATTACAATAAAAAATTTGTTTAAACAAAAATAAAGTGGTATTTTTGCATCCAGAATAAGATTTCCTACATCTTATCACAATAAGGCCAGCAATGGCCGAAGGGTAAAACCTATACTCCCGCTTCGGTGGGAGTTTTCTTTTTTTATAGCTTGCCGAGAGGGCTGTTTTGTTTATTTGAGCCAATAAAAGGTAAGGCTCTCCACTTTCAGGCGTCCCAATTGTAGATAGGCTTAAACTATCTAATGTGGCAACCCTTTTGCAGGTCGCCGTGTTGGCTACTTGATGGAGGTTTTCTCGTAAAATTTCCCGAAAGTCGTTGGGATTTGGGGGCGAAAAGATGACGGCAAATGAGTCATCAGACCAAATGGATTGATCCGATACGAAGGCTGATATCCTGCATTGCGTCGTTGCTTATTAGAACCGTTCTCCGGTTAATTTAAGAATCCTGGATTTTATAGCGCCATGATTTCTAAGAAACATTTGTGCGAGTTCGCTAATAGATTTGCCTTCGTTGTATAGGGCCACTAATCTCTCGTCATCTGATTCTGTCCATGGCTGATAAGCGTTAGGGTAAACAGATCTTTGCTGCTCCATGTATGTAGAGTCGTCTATGATGGTACTTGGACTCTTGATACCAAATATTTCCATCAGATCCTGTATGACTCTTTCTTGATTTTCCTTCACGGTTTCAGGTGTCCATGCGTTCGGATATGTTTGGTATATTTTTTGTGAGCTTGCAAAGGATCCGATATTCTTCTCGAAATATTTTTTTAGTTTCTCCTGATAATCAAGATTGCCAAGGGAAGAATTCTTTCTGCGTCCAATCAGGCACAGGTTTCCTATCCTATGTGTATAATAGCTTCTCTGTTCTTCGCTAAAGTCCTTCACCCACTGGCTGGTAGTTTTAGGATTCTGTGGAAGAATATGCTCAATGGATGTCGTTCCGAAATCTTTCCATTCAGACTTGTCCTTGTATTTGTATTCAAGAAGCATCAGGAGCGCGTAGGTGTATCGTCTGCCGTATATCTCTGATTGGATATTTGCCATAAATACATGTTCATTAAATGAATAATATCCTTGAGCGTCAAGTACATCGGAGGGTTTTCCAGACTCTTCTATCAAGTTGATGATACTATTCAAGTGGTCGATGCGATACGATGGGCTTTTGCCACATACTGCATCTGCAATGTTTTTACAGGCTACCTTCTGTGAAAATTCAAGAAGCCCATTGTCTCCAAATTTTCTTCCATACGCCAAAATGACAGGAATCCAATCGGTCGAAGGCATACACTCGATGAGGATTCTTATCAACGAACAATACTCGGTATCTTCATTGCCTACCAAGTTGATCAACTTGTTATAATCCTCATACGCCCTAAAGACATAGTTGAAAAAATCTTTTCCCTGTTTGATTTTTCCTGCTTTAAAAATCTGTTTCTCATATTCGTCAAGCAGATTCGTCTTTTGGCGCTTTTTGAGCAGCATCGTTCGTACATAGGCAAGGAAACGGTCAAAATCATTACCCAAATCCTCCTGCATGTTTTCCCATTCGCGCGCATACTCGTTCATTTCGCTGCCATCCTCGATTTTTTCAAGATTGGATGATTTTAGAATATCAGCATTGCTCAGTTTTTGGCCACGATCATTCATCACGGAGAAGAGGCGAAATGCATCCTCTAACGAGTCTGCCGATATATAGATCATCACAACATTGTTGAGGATGAACATGAGAAAGGAATCTAAATCTATTTCTTTATGATTGGTAAAAAACTCGTTGTAGCAAACCAATGCATTGCACATTCTTTGAATAGACGTGCATTCTTTTTTGTCATTGGCTTTCTTGACAATATCGTCCCAATGCTGCGTTATACTTCCAGGCGTCATTAAGTATTCCTCAATGAACTTCCTCACATTGCCACGAATCTCATAAGAAAGACGTATGCGTTCGGGAATTTGCTTAATCTTATTGGCCTTTTGGAATATCAAGTCAACGCAGTTGACCTTGACATCCTCTGAAGAACCAGCATAGTCGCGCAAGAAAGCAAACAAGAGAAACAAGGTAGTGATACGCTGCTGTCCATCAAGCAGGTCATTGTTGTTGCTTTTACTTTGAATAATGTAGGAGCCGAGGAAATATTCCTCCTTGGCATGTTCTATATAATTAGACGCAAAGTCATCCAACATGTCATTCACGTTGTCGCTTTCCCATACGTAATGTCTTTGATATGAAGGAACAGTGTACCACTCCTCGAAAACCTTAGCAATAGTTTGTTTGCCAAATCCTATTTCTTTATTTGCGGATTTCATAATTCGATGTGATTCTTTTTATACTCTAATTTCCGCAGTACTATGAGTTAGTTGTTTTTATAAGTACCTGAGCAACTATAGGGTGCTCGGGATGATGCCATGTCAGATTTTTCACCTACCTTAGTGCTGCAAACAAGTATAGCAAAATCTCCGAATGACATGGCAAATGTACAAATAAAATCCGAGAAACTCACTCCTTTTGGAGGAATATTTCCGATCATGGAGCAATTTGATGTTCTTTTGGATCAAACCATAGACTCCACCTTGGGATTGAGATACAAAAAAAGTCCAATCACGAATGACTGGACTTTTTTGTACACCCTTAGGGGCTCGAACCCTAGACCCACTGATTAAGAGTCAGTTGCTCTACCAACTGAGCTAAGGGTGCATTGTTGGCGTATGATCGCAAAAACAGACTGTGTACACCCTTAGGGATTCGAACCCTAGACCCACTGATTAAGAGTCAGTTGCTCTACCAACTGAGCTAAGGGTGCCTGCATTTCTGTTTTGCGGGTGCAAAGGTAGCAACTTTCTTAGACCCCACCAAATATTTGGCCAACTTTTTTTTGTTTTTCTGCACTTTTTTTTGTTTTCCCCTTGCCGTGCGAAGCAGCAGCATTGCGCTTTGAAAGCGGGCAGGATAGGGGACGGGGGAGGCTAACGACCGATGTATCAGGCCGATAGAACGACGGAGGCCAGTCCTCCGCGGGCCCCACGCCCTTCTCGGCAGGAGAGGGGTGGACCAGCGAGGGACCGGCCTCTATAGACAGGTGCGGCCGAGGGCTTAGTAAGCCTTGGCGATGATGACGCGCTGTGTGGCGGGCTTGCCGCTCACCATATCGACGCCCGGGGTCTGCTCGAACATGTAGGGCACGCAGCGGATCGTGGCCTGGGTGTCCTCCTTGATCTTGGCCTCGGTCTCGGGCGTTCCGTCCCAGTGGCAGAGGAAGAAGCCGCCGTCCTTGATGCGCTCCTTGAACTCGTCGTAGTTGTCGCACTCGTAGATGTGGGCGTCGCGGAAGGCCACCGCCTTGCGGTAGATGTTCTCCTGGATTTCCTCCAGAAGGCGCTTGACGCGGTCGGCGATGCCGTCGAAGCTTACCTCCTCCTTCTCCAGCGTGTCGCGGCGCATCAGCTCCACGGTGTTGTTCTCGAGGTCGCGGCCACCCATGACGAGGCGCACAGGCACACCGCGCAGCTCGTAGTCGGCAAACTTGAAGCCGGGGCGCTTGTTGTCGGCGTCGTCATACTTCACGGAGATGCCCATCTGGCGGAGCTGGTCGATGACGGGCTGCATCTTGGCCGTGATGGCGTCGAGCTGCTCCTTGCCGCGGTTGATCGGGATGATGACCACCTGGATCGGGGCGATATGGGGCGGCAGCACGAGGCCGTTGTCGTCGGAGTGGGTCATGATGAGGGCGCCGATGAGGCGGGTGCTCACACCCCAGGACGTGGCCCAGACATACTCGGGCTTGTTGTCCTTGTTGAGGAAGGTGACACCGAAGCTCTTGGCGAAGTTTTGTCCGAGGAAGTGGGACGTGCCGCTCTGCAGCGCCTTGCCGTCCTGCATCATGGCCTCGATGGTGTAGGTGTTGAGGGCGCCGGCGAAGCGCTCCGTCTCGCTCTTCACGCCCTGGACGACGGGGATGGCGAGCCACTTCTCGCAAAACTCCGCATAGACGTGGAGCATCTTCTTGGCCTCCTCCTCGGCCTCCTCCTTGGTGGCGTGGGCGGTATGGCC
>ULRA01049596.1_pt1 | contig 14436 bp, 5 predicted proteins | sample 1954981 | NCBI WGS metagenome assembly ULRA01 (sample SAMEA4835669, study PRJEB28245) | human gut metagenome | biome: gut microbiome; material: fecal sample | place: Denmark | collected 2008
CGGTGATGGTGCCACGGTAGTCTGGGCGAACGGGATTGGGATAGGCATAGGTGGTCTCCTTGTCCATCGTCTGCGAGGGCTCCGAGGCGTCACTCAGATAGGAGCAGAGACCCTTGTCTGTGCCGATGAAGACCTCTCCCGTCTTGGGGTCGATGGCCAGCGACTCGATGTTGTCGCTCACGAGACCACTGTTGGAGGAAAGAAAATGGTGAACCTGCGTGTTGAGGTCTGCGCTGATGAGATAGACGCCGTTGCCGCCCGTGCCAAACCACTTGCGGTTGCCGCCATCGACGGCCATGCAGGTGATGTCGATGTTGGTGAGCAGGTAGTCGGCGAGGTTGCTGCCGTCGTTGCGCGGCACCTTGTACTGCTGGAAGACCACGCTTCCGGGATCGGTTGACAGGTCGGAGGGCTGCAGATAGACAGGGCCACCGTTGAGTCCCGCCCAGATATTTCTGTCGCGGTCCTCCGCCATGCAGCGCACGCCACCGCCGCCATTGACCTCGGCATTGTCCTCGTTGACGAAGCGCGTATAGCGGTTGATACCCTTTGTGGAGGGCTGATAGACCACCAGGGCTGGCGTCTTGTAGTGGTTGTTGGCCAACCAGAGGTTACCCGAGGTGTCGAAGGTCAGGCAGCCGCCGTTGTTGAGCGATGTGTTATCGCTGCCCATGAACGACTTGTTGTGGTGGCTCACCCATTGTCCCTCCTTAGTGAGCTGGCTCAGGGAGGAACCATCGCTGATGCCATTGAAGACCCACAGGTCGCCCGTGGTGTCAAACTTCAGTCCGCTGACGATGACATAGTCCTTGTTGCCAGCCGCCACGCCATGGGCCACCTGCAGGCAGCCTCCACTATTATCGTAGTTATACTCGCGGACGAAGATGCCGTTGCTAAACTCGTAGAGGCCCGTCCTGCCTCCCGCCAGGACGCGGGCAGGATTGGTGGGATCGACGTCTATACACATCAAGTCAAGATATTGGTGGCCCGTCTTCGCCGCCACGTCGTCCTCATAGATTTTCCACTCTCCGCCGTCGAGCACCTGGATGGTGGCGGGACGGCGCAGCTCGGTCAGTCCGTAGCCGCCACCGACGGTATAGAGTTTGCCGCCACTATAGCGCATAAAGCCGAAGTAGTTGTATTGGGGTCCGCCTGGAGAAAGCGTCTTCGCCGTAGCCATCAGTTCGGGGTCAGGACTCAGACTGCGCGCCACATACTCGCCCGTGCGCCGCCAGTTGCCCTTGTCGAGCAGGTTGTCCGTCATGAGGGCCCGATACTGTCCCTTCTGCTTCGACTCGGCGTAGATGTAGCCGCCCTCGATGTGGCAGTAGTCCACGGCAAAGCCGAGGTTGTAGGTGTTGGCTATCTCCGCCTGCGCCACGTTGAGGCAGACGATGCCGAAGCCTGTGGCGATGTAGCAGAGCTTCCCGTAGTTGTAGATGCTGTGGATGGTTTTGTCGGCGGTCATGGAGTGGTTGTAGTAGTCGCTGATGCTCACTACATTGTCCTTGCCATCGACCAAGTCGATATAGCCCGACTCATAGATGACGACGAGGCGCGCGGCCCCCTTGTTCCACCCGATGAGCGTCACGCCCGTATCGGTCAGTCCGTTGGTCTTGTCGAAGGTGTGGATGCTCTGGTCCTTCTCGTTGTAGGCATAGAGGTCGTTGGAGGCGAGGACGTAGAGCCGGTCGCCTCCTTTCTCCACCCATGTGGGGTTGTGGTAGGACATATACGCCTTCCACGTTCCGATTTCCTGTGCCTGCAGGCCCGTGGCCGAACTCAGGAGTCCGGACAAGAGCAGGGCTGATACGAAATGTTTCATCATCTATGAGATATAAATAGGTATAAATGGGGACGGACAAGCCTTGACGGGCAAGGATATCCGTTCCACCTTGTGCTTACGCCTTCTCTCCGTGGAGAAACGCCACCAGTTTTCTGACGGCTCTTCCTCGGTGGGAAATTTGGTTTTTGACGGTCTCGCCCAGTTCGGCAAACGACTGGTCGTAGCCTTCGGGGATAAAGATGGGGTCGTAGCCGAAGCCTTCCGTGCCATGCTTCTCCAGGGCGATTTTTCCCTCTACCTCGCCGCAGAAGCAGTCCGTGCGGGGCGAGGCCGACGGCGCGTCCTGTCTCCTTATTAACGTGATGATGGTGCGGAATCGTGCCTTGCGGTTGTTATTATTTCCTAATTTGGCCAGCAGTTTGCGCATATTGGCCTCGCTGTCGTGGTCTGTGCCCTCGGCGTAGCGCGCGCTGTGGACTCCCGGCTCGCCACCCAAGGCATCAACCTCCAGTCCCGTGTCGTCGGCAAAGCAGTCGTAGCCATAGTGGTCGAAGACGTACTGGGCTTTGGCGAGACTATTCTCCTCCAACGTAGCCCCGTCTTCGGGAATATCCTCGTGGCAACCGATGTCGGCCAAGGATAGGAGCTCGTAGCCCGTTCCCAGAATATCGCGCAGTTCGCGCAGCTTGTGCGCGTTGTTGGTTGCAAAAACCAGTTTTATCTTATCATAGTTCATCTTCTATTCGTCGTTTATATTCTTCTAGTCCATCATCTTCTTGTTGATCATGCTTTTTCCTCTGCGGCAGGAATTTCTCCCTTTATAGTGGGTTTCTGTTCCTTTGCGTCAGGGACTTCTGTATGGTTCTTTTGGGCTGCTTTCTCGGTTTCCTCGCCCAGTGCCATTTCCTTGCGCATCTTCTCCGATATATTGCCCTTGATCTCATCGAAGCCATTGCCAAAGACGCCAATGACGGCCGACTGTGATACGAAGGCGTGGGGGTCCACATACTTGATGAGGCGGAAGATATACTGGCTCTCGCGCTTGCGGGCCAGAACGAAGAGCACCTTGGTCGGCGTGTTGGTGAACCAGCCGTAGCCGTCGAGGATCGTCACGCCGTGGTGGGTGGTGCTGCCAATGGCGCTGGCTATCTTCTCATAGTTTTTGGAGAAGATCAAGAACTGCACGCTCTGTCGTCGCGAGTTGAATACGTAGTCGAGCATGACGTTCTCCGTCAGCAGCGTGAAGAGGCCGAAGACCACCGTGTGGAGACGCTCCTGCATCGTTGCGCCAAAGGCTGAGAAGAAGAGACAGGAACCGATGATGCAGAAGTTGACGCAGATGAGGACGTTGCCCAGCGAGATGTCCTTGTACTTGTTGATGCACGCCGCGATGATATCCGTGCCACCGGTCGATCCGTTGCTCAGGAAGACGATGGCAAGGCCCGATCCGGTGAACATCGTGCCAATAATCAAGGCCATGAACGTGTTGCCTGCTCCGAGAATTTGGATCATCTGGCCGTCGGCCCCCGTCATCCAACTCTGTGCCAGCGTGAGCATGGTGGAGAGCAGGACGATGGCGTAGATGGTCTTGAGCAGGAAGCGCAGGCCCAGGATCTTCAGCGCCGCGATGAGCATGACGACGTTGAGCGTCAGGTAGGTTTGGTAGATGGGAATGCCCGTGACGTAGAATACGATGGCGGAGAGACCTGTCAGCGCACCTGTCACAATCTTGTAAGGCAAGAGGAAGCAGGTCCATCCTATGGTGTAGAACATCAGGCCCAGGGCGATGCAGAGGTAGTCCAGCATCTGGTTTTTCATGTGCTCCCTACTGTTGAGAAAGTTTTTTACCGTTTTTGACATAATTGCTATTGAGATATACTGTTACTATTGATACTATCGAGATATTCTATAGAGATATACTATTGCTGAGATAAAATCTATTGAGATAATCTTGTGTCTGTGAAGAGGGGTCGGAAGATGTTTTCAGCTCCCGACCCCTGTTATGCTAATCGTCTTTGATCGGTCTATTTTACCACGATATTGATGATACGTCCCGGTACGACGATGGTCTTGACGACCTGCTTGCCCTCCAGGTACTTCTGGCTTCGCTCGTCGCTCATAGCAGCCTCGATGATGGCCTCCTTGCTGGCCGTGGCGGGCAGGTTGATCTGGAAGCGCGCCTTGCCGTTGAAGGAGACGGGCATCTGTACTTCGTCCTCGACGAGGTAGTCTTCGTTCCAGGTCGGCCACTCGGTGTCGCAGACGCTTCCCTTGCCGCCTGTCTGCTCCCAGAGCTCCTCGGCAATGTGGGGAGCGAAGGGTGCGAGGACCGTCACCAGGGTACGGAGGATGCGGAGGTTGCGACACTTCTGCTGCGTCAGCTCGTTGGTGCAAACCATGAAGGCGCTCACGCTCGTGTTGTAGGAGAAGACCTCGATGTCCGTGCTCACCTTCTTGATGAGCTTGTGGAGGCTCTTGAGTTCTTCTTTCGTCGGATCTTCGTCGACGAGGTCCTGCTGGAAGAGTTTCCAGAACTTCTTCAGGAAGCGGTGGCAACCGTCAATGCCGTTGGTGTCCCAAGGCTTGCTGGCCTCCACCGGACCGAGGAACATCTCGTAGAGGCGGAGCGTGTCGGCGCCATACTGGCTTACGATGTCATCGGGGTTGACCACGTTGAACATCGACTTCGACATCTTCTCGATGGCCCAGCCACAGACATACTTGCCGTCTTCGAGGACAAACTCGGCGTTCTTCAATTCAGGACGCCAGGCGCGGAAGGCGTCGAGGTCGAGGATGTCGGCGTGGACGATGTTCACATCGACGTGGATCGGCGTGGTGTCGTACTGGTCCTTCAGTCCCTTGGAGACGAAGACGGGGTGTTCGGCAGCGTCGGCTGCATTGACACGATAGACGAAGTTGCTGCGACCCTGGATCATGCCCTGGTTGACCAGTCGCTGGAAGGGCTCCTCCTTGCAGCTTACGCCGAGGTCGAAGAGGAACTTGTTCCAGAAGCGTGAGTAGATGAGGTGGCCCGTGGCGTGCTCCGTTCCGCCGACGTAGAGATCTACGTTCTGCCAATACTCGTCGGCCTTCTTGCCCACGAGTACCTGGTCGTTGTGCGGATCCATATAGCGGAGGTAGTAGGCGCTGGATCCGGCGAAGCCCGGCATGGTGCAGAGCTCGATGGGGAAGACGGTCTTATGGTCGATGAGTCGCTTTTCGACCACGCAGCGCTTCTCCGTGTCCCAGGCCCATTTCTCGGCGCGTCCCAATGGAGGCTCGCCACTCTCGGTGGGCTTGTAGGCGTCGATCTCGGGCAGCTGCAGCGGCAGGCAGTCTTCGGGAATCATATAGGGCATGTCGTCCTTGTAATAGACGGGGAAGGGCTCGCCCCAGTAGCGCTGGCGGGAGAAAATGGCGTCGCGCAGGCGGTAGTTGACCTTGACCTGTCCGATGCCCTGCTCGGCGATAAACGCCTTGGTCTTGGCGATGGCCTCCTGGACGGTCAGCCCATTGAGCGTGAGCGTGGAGTTCACACCCTCGCGCGGCGAGTTCATGACCGTGCCCTCCTTGGCGTCGAAACTCTCCTGGCTGACGTCGGCTCCCTCGATGAGCGGGACGATGGGTAGCTGGAAGTGGCGAGCAAAGGCGTAGTCGCGTGAGTCGTGGGCCGGGACGGCCATGATGGCTCCCGTGCCGTAGCCGGCGAGCACATATTCAGAGATCCAGATGGGAATGCGCTCGCCCGTGAACGGGTTGACGCCATAGGATCCGGAGAAGACACCCGTCACTTTGTGGTCGGCCATGCGGTCGCGCTCCGTGCGCTTGGCGACATAGGCGAGATAGGCCTCCACCTCCTCGCGCTGCTCGCTGGTAGTCAGCTGGGCTACCAGCTCCGACTCCGGAGCCAGTACCATGAAGGTGACGCCGAAGATCGTGTCGGCACGTGTGGTGAAGATGGTGAAGTGGCCGCGGCGTTCCTCCGTGCCCTCGGGTGTGATGCTCTCGAAGCGCATCTCCGCTCCCTCGCTGCGTCCCACCCAGTTGCGCTGGGTCTCCTTGATGGAGTCGCTCCAGTCCACGAGATCCAGTCCGTCGAGCATCCGCTGCGCATAGGCCGAGACGCGCAGGCACCACTGGCGCATCTTGCGCTGGACGACGGGGTAGCCGCCGCGCACGCTCACGCCGTCCACCACCTCGTCGTTGGCCAGCACCGTGCCCAGTTCCTGGCACCAGTTGACCATCGTCTCGCCGAGGTAGGCGATGCGGTAGTTCATGAGCGTCTGCTGCTGCTCCTTCTCATTCATGCTCCGCCAGTCGCGGGCGGAGAAGACGAGCGGCTCCGTCTGTGCCACGTCCATGTCGAGCGTGCCCTCCTCCTCGAAGTGGCGCACCAGCTCATGGATGGGGCGCGCCTGCTTCGTGCGGTTGTCGTAGTACGACTCAAACATCCGCTCAAAGGCCCATTGGGTCCAATGGTAGTAGCCGGCGTCGCAGGTGCGCACCTCGCGGCTCCAGTCGAAGCAGAATCCTATCTTGTCCAGCTGCTCGCGGTAGCGCTTGATGTTCTGCTCCGTCGTCACGGCCGGGTGCTGTCCGGTCTGGATGGCATACTGCTCGGCGGGCAGTCCGTAGGCATCGTAGCCCATGGGGTTGAGGACGTTGAAGCCCTGCTGGCGCTTGTAGCGCGCGTAGATGTCGCTGGCGATGTAGCCCAGCGGGTGGCCGACGTGCAAACCTGCTCCCGAGGGATAGGGAAACATGTTGAGGACGTAGAACTTCTTACGTGTTGGGTCCTCCGTCACCTGGTAGGTCTGATGGTCCCGCCAGTGCTGCTGCCATTTCTGTTCGATCTCTCTGAAATCGTATTCCATTGCTATGTTTTTGTGTTATCGCTTGTACTGTTTGCCGCCCGAGGGGGTGTTTGGGGCAATTTGCGTGCAAATTTACAAAAAACTTTCCTCATTGAAGCGTTTTTTTCCGTGATATTCCCCTGTCGTTCCCTAAATTTGGAACGAATTGTTCCGAAAACCTTGTTGAGGCCCTGTCGGCTCACCCGATAATCCAAAATCACCCCAAAATAGGCTCATGAGACAAATCGGAAACAACTCATCAAAAACGCCTCAAATCATACTCCCAAAATGAAGTTGTATTCATCGGCCTATGAAATTAACTTCATTTTTCGAAGGTCTTAGAGATAGGTGTGATTCTACCAAATGACGTCATAGAGACTATCGCATTGACAACTCATGAGACACATAGAACAAGGAGCGACCCACGGTAGCTGAGGGCCCGTCTCAATGGTAGCTTATCCTTCGTCTCGGTCATAGCTTACCCTTCGTCTTGGTCGTAGCTTACCCTTCGTCTCGGTCGTAGCTTACCCTTTGTTTCGGTCGTAGATAAGATTCGGCTGCAGATCTCTTGTGGAAAGACCTCGTTCAGGCGGCGGATTGTTACAATTCGATGAAGTTTGTCTAAAAATATGTTTGGCTACTAATAAATAATTATAAATCGTTTGTTGCTCTTTGGTATTGTCGCTAACTTTGCATTCCTCAAAAAACGCCCCCTCCCTTCGCCCTAGGCTAAGGGAAAGGAGAGAGAAAGTGGAGTGGGGCGGTAAGTATAAGATTATCAATGATGAAAGATCAACAACACATCATGGGGCTCACTGCCGAGGAGGTGGTGGCCAGTCGTCAGAAATACGGGGAAAATGTCCTTACTCCGCCGAAAAAAGCGTCCGTCTGGTCGCTTTTCCTGGAGAAGTTCAAGGACCCGCTGATCATTATCCTGCTCTTCGCGGGTGTCCTCTCCATCGGCATAGCCTGCTACGAGTATTATGGTCTGCACCACGGCGCGACGGTCTTCTTCGAGCCGGTGGGCATCTTTGTGGCTATATTCCTGGCTACGGCCGTGTCCTTCTACTTCGAGCGCGAGGCCGACAAGCAGTTTTCCATTCTCAACCAGGTCCACGACGATGAGCCCGTGGAGGTGATTCGCGACGGCAACGTCACCTCCATCCCCAAGCGCGAGGTAGTGGTGGGCGATATTGTGGTGCTGCCGACGGGAGCGGAGATTCCCGCAGACGGCGAACTCTTGGAGGCGGTGAGCCTTTCGGTCGATGAGTCGTCGCTCACGGGCGAGCCTGTCTGCCGCAAGAGCATTCACCCCGAAGACTTCGACCCCAATGCCACCTTTGCCACCAACCGCGTCTTGCGCGGCACGAAAGTGATGGAGGGCCACGGCAGGATGCGCGTCACGGCCGTGGGCGACGCCACGGAGAATGGCAAGGTCTTCGAGGCCGCACAGATAGACAATAGTGTCCGCACGCCGCTCAACGAGCAACTGGACCGCCTCGGACTGCTGGTGACCAACGTCAGTTATGTATTCGCAGCCCTCATCATCGTGGGACGGCTCATCGTCTTCTTCGACTGGGCGCCCGTGGTCTGGACGCTGGCTCTGCCCACGGCGCTGTTCTTCTACCTCGTCATCTGCCGTTTCAAGCGCTGGCGCTGGACGTTCAAGGCCGTGGCTTCCACCAGCTACTTCCTCCTGCTGCTGGCCATGATCTACTATTTCCATCTGTCGCTTGGCGGTGCGGAGCAATGGGACGATCTGGTGACTTATACGCTCAACACGCTGATGATAGCCGTGACGCTTATAGTCGTCTCCGTGCCCGAGGGACTGCCCATGGCCGTGGCGCTGAGCTTGGCCTACAGTATGCGGCGGATGCTCAAGACTAACAACCTTGTCAGAAAGATGCATGCTTGCGAGACGATGGGTGCTACGACCGTTATCTGTACTGACAAGACGGGCACGCTGACGCAGAACAAAATGCAGGTCTATGAGAGCCGTTTCTTCGGGATGCCTTCGGGATGCCTTCGGGATGATGCTGTGGCCGAGGGAATGGCCGTCAACTCCACGGCCTCGCTGGATTTCTCCGACCCGAAGTCGCCCCAGGTGCTGGGCAACCCTACTGAGGGTGCTCTCCTGCTGTGGCTCGACCAGCAGGGCGTGGACTACCGCCAGTTGCGCGAGGCTGCTTCCATCGACGAGGAACTGCCCTTCTCCACAGAGCGCAAATATATGGCTACTGTCGTCCGTTCGCCTCGGCTCGGAGGGCAGCGCGTGCTCTACGTCAAGGGTGCGCCCGAGATCGTGCTCTCGCTCTGTGCCCAGACGGCAGGGGACGTGGCGCGCGAAACCATCGATGGCTGGCTGGCTGGCTATCAAGGCCAGGCCATGCGTACGCTGGGCTTTGCCTCGTTGCCACTCAAGGACGGCGAGGAGGCCATCGCCGAGGGCAAGGTGGTGGCGAAGGGCCTTACCTTCCAAGGCATTGTGGCTATCAGCGACCCCGTGAGGGCCGATGTGCCGGCAGCAGTAGAGGAATGTATGAAGGCGGGCATCTTGATCAAAATCGTCACGGGCGACACGCCAGGAACGGCCAAAGAGATAGGGCGCCAGATAGGTCTCTGGACTCCGCAGGACGGAGACAGGGAAATCATCACCGGACCGGAGTTTGCAGCCCTCTCGGACGAGGAACTTGCTCGCCGTGTGATGGACTTGAAAATCATCGCCCGGGCGCGCCCCATGGACAAAAAACGGCTCGTAGAGGCGCTGCAGAAACTCGACCAGGTGGTGGCCGTGACGGGCGACGGAACCAATGACGCACCTGCCCTCAAGGCGGCCCACGTCGGACTATCGATGGGTGACGGAACGGCCGTGGCCAAGGAGGCGAGCGACATCACGATCATCGACAACTCGTTCTCTTCCATCGGCAAGGCCGTGATGTGGGGACGCTCGCTCTACAAGAACATCCAGCGCTTCCTGCTCTTCCAGCTCACGGTCAATGTGGCGGCGTGCTTCATCGTCCTGAGCGGAGCCTTCATGGGCACGCAGAGCCCGCTCACGGTCACGCAGATGCTATGGGTGAACCTCATCATGGACACCTTTGCCGCCATGGCTCTGGCTTCGCTGCCGCCCTCGGAGCGCGTGATGCGGGACAAGCCGCGAGACCGCAAGGGCTTCATTCTCACCCGCGCGATGTATGAAAATATCCTGGGTGTGGGAGGCTGCTTCTTCGTCTTGCTCTTCGTGCTGCTCTATATCTTCGAGCACGCCGGCATCACGAGTCTCATGGACTTGCTCCACGTGCGCCTCGGAGCGTCCGACGGACTGACCCGCTACGAGGAGACGCTCTTCTTCACCATCTTCGTGATGACCCATTTCTTCTATCTCTTCTGTTCCAGGGCCTTCGAGACGGGACGCAGCGCCCTCCACTTCAAGGGCTGCAAGGGACTGCTGCTGATCGTGGCCATCATCTTCATTGGACAGATAGCCATGGTAGAACTGCCGGGAATACAGCATTTCTTCAACGTCTGCGACCTCAAAGTGGCGGACTGGGCCATCATCATTCTGGCCTCTTCCCTCGTCCTGTGGGTGCGGGAGGGCTGGAGCTGGCTCAAGCGCTGCGTCGGCTAAGGGCGCAGAATCTGTGTGCTGGGCGGGCGCGCCTCAAACTTTTTGCGCCCGCCAGGCACAAAAACGGGGGTATCATTTTGCCATTCGGCCTTATTTTTGTATTTTTGCATCCTTGAACTTTCGCGAAGGGGAAGAGCCACGCTGCTTGCTTGATCTTTCCCCCCCCCTCTGCGGCAACAATTCAACAAGGCAAAGGCTGACTATGGCAACAAACGACAAGGGACTTACCCCCATGATGCGGCAGTTTTTCTCGATGAAGGAGAAGCACCCCGAGGCGCTGCTGCTCTTCCGCTGCGGCGACTTCTATGAGACCTACTGCGACGACGCGGTGGAGGCTGCGCGCATCCTGGGCATCACGCTCACGCGTCGCAACAACGGAGCGGCGAGTGGGGCGGAGATGGCGGGTTTTCCCCACCATGCCCTCGACACCTATCTACCGAAACTCATCCGCGCTGGAAAGCGTGTGGCCATCTGCGACCAACTGGAGGATCCGAAGAAAAAGCGGGCCGCCATCAAGGGCAAGAAGGGTCTTTCGGAGATGGACAAGATGGTGAAGCGCGGCATTACCGAACTCGTGACGCCGGGCGTGGCCATGGGAGACAACGTGCTCAACTACAAGGAGAACAACTTTCTTGCCGCCATCCATTTCGGTAAGGGGGCTTGCGGTGTGAGCTTGCTTGATATTTCCACGGGAGAGTTTCTCACCGGAGAGGGCAACTACGACTATGTGGAGAAACTCCTGGGCAACTTCCAGCCGAAGGAGGTGCTCTACGACCGCACGCGCAAGCAGGACTTCGAACAGCAGTTTGGCACCAAATTCGTCACCTTTGAACTCGACGACTGGGTCTTCACTGACCAGACGGCGCGACAGAAGCTCCTCAAGCATTTCAAAACCAAGAACCTCAAGGGTTTTGGCGTGGACCACCTGCGCAACGGCATCGTTGCCGCAGGGGCCATCATGCAGTATTTGGAACTGACCCAGCACACACATATCTCTCATATCACCTCGCTGCGCCGCATCGAGGAGGACCGCTACGTACGTCTCGACCGCTTCACCATCCGGTCCCTGGAGCTCCTCCAGCCGATGCAGGAGGAGGGAACGAGCCTGCTCGACGTCATCGATCATACGGTCACGCCGATGGGCGGACGTATGATCCGACGGTGGACGGTCTTCCCGCTGCGCGATGTCAGGCAGATCAACGAGCGGCTCGATGGTGTGGAGTATTTCTACCGCGACACGGACTTCCGCGAGACGGTGGACGACGAGTTTCACCGCATCGGCGACCTGGAGCGCATTATCTCCAAGGCGGCGGTGGGCCGCATCTCGCCCCGAGAGGTCAACCAGTTGCGCCATGCGCTGGCTGCCACCGTGCCCGTGAAGACGGCTTGCCTGGAGTCGGACAACGAGGCCATGCGGCGCGTGGGCGAGCGACTGAACCTCTGCGAGACGCTCCGAAAGAGAATAGAGCAGGAGATACAGCCCGACCCACCCTTGCAGATCAACAAGGGGGGCGTGATAGCGGCGGGCTTCAGTCCTGAGCTCGACGACCTGCGATCCATCCGCGACAATGGCAAGGAGTATCTGTTGCAGATACAGCAGCGGGAGATGGAAAAGACGGGTATCAGTTCGCTGAAGATAGGCTTCAACAACGTCTTCGGCTACTACCTGGAGGTGCGCAACACGTTCAAGGACAGGGTGCCAGCGGAGTGGGTGCGCAAGCAGACCCTCGCCCAGGCGGAGCGCTACATCACCGAGGAACTGAAGGAGTATGAGGAGAAAATCCTCGGCGCCGACGAGAAGATCATCGCCCTCGAGACTTCGCTCTTCATGCAGTTGGTGGAGGACATGAGGGAGTATATCCCGCAGATTCAGATCAATGCCAATGTCATAGCCCATCTCGACTGCCTGCTCTCCTTTGCCAAGGTGGCGGAGGAGCAGGGCTACGTGCGCCCCGTGGTCGATGAGAGCGACGTGCTCGACATCAGTCAGGGTCGCCATGCTGTCATCGAGACGCAGCTTCCTGTCGGGGAGCGATATGTCCCCAACGATGTCTATCTGGACACGGAGCGCCAGCAGATTGTGATGATCACGGGTCCTAATATGTCGGGTAAGTCGGCCTTGCTGCGCCAGACGGCCCTCATAGCAATCATGGCCCAGATGGGCTGTTTCGTGCCTGCCGAGCGCGCCCGCATAGGACTGGTGGACAAGGTCTTTACAAGGGTGGGCGCCAGCGACAGTCTCTCCACGGGCGAATCAACGTTTATGGTGGAGATGACCGAGGCTGCCAATATTCTCAACAACGTCACGCCACGCTCGCTCGTGCTCTTCGACGAACTGGGGCGCGGCACCTCCACCTACGACGGCATCTCCATAGCCTGGGCCATCGTGGAATATCTCCACGAGCACAAGCGTGCCCAGGCTCGCACGCTCTTTGCCACCCACTACCATGAGCTCAACGAGATGGAGAAACGCTTCGACCGCATCAAAAACTACAATGTGAGCGTCAAGGAGATGGATGGCAAGGTGATCTTCCTTCGCAAACTGGAGCGTGGAGGCAGCGAGCACTCCTTTGGTATCCATGTGGCCGAGATAGCAGGTATGCCGCCCTCCATCGTCCGCAGGGCTTCGACGATCCTGAAGCAGCTGGAGGCGGACAACGCTCAGGTGGGGTCTGCGGGAAAACCGAATGTGGAGAATGTGGCGACGACCGACGGAATGCAGATGTCGCTCTTCCAGCTCGACGACCCCGTGCTCTCGCAGATCCGCGACGAGATACTACATCTCGACATCGACCACCTCACGCCGATGGACGCACTCAACAAGCTCAACGATATCAAGCGAATACTCAATGGCAAATAGCCCCTGGAGAGCGGCGCACAGCATAATAAAATATAATAATGAGTTGGAACGCATGGCTATACAAGCAAAATTGCGTAACTTTGCACCCCAATCGAGTGATTGACTCAATTTATAAGGTAATAAGAACTTCAACAAGGAAAACAGAATGGCATATCTTTTTTCATCAGAGTCTGTCTCTGAAGGACATCCCGATAAAGTAGCGGACCAGATTAGCGACGCTTTGCTCGACCAGTTTTTGGCCTATGACGACAAGGCACATTGCGCCATCGAGACTTTCAACACAACGGGACAGGTGGTGATCATGGGCGAGGTGCGCTCCACGGAGTATGTCGATTTGCAGACCGTGGCCCGCAAAACCATCGACCGTATTGGCTACAATAAGGCTGAGTATCAGTTTGACTCGAAGTCTTGTGGTATTCTGACTGCCATTCACGAGCAGAGCGAGGATATCGATCGGGGCGTCAGCCGCGAGGACGAGGAGGCGCAGGGGGCTGGCGACCAGGGAATGATGTTTGGCTACGCCTGCAATGAGACGGCCAACTATATGCCCGTCACGCTCGATCTCGCTCATCTCATCATGCGGACGCTGGCCGACATCCGCAAGGAGGGTAAGCAGATGACCTATCTCCGCCCCGACTCCAAGAGCCAGGTGACGGTGGAATATAGCGACGAGGGTGTGCCGCAGCGCATCGTCACCATCGTCGTATCGACCCAGCACGACCCCTTCATGGACGACGACGAGGCAATGCTTGCTCAGATTCAGAAGGATGTGGAGGAAATACTCATGCCGCGGGTGAAGGCACAGATCGAGTCGGAGTCCGTCCTCGCACTCTTCAACGATGACATACAGTATTTGGTCAACCCCACGGGCAAGTTTGTCATTGGTGGTCCTCACGGCGACACGGGCCTGACGGGCCGCAAGATCATTGTCGATACCTACGGCGGACGTGGTGCCCATGGTGGCGGTGCCTTCTCGGGCAAGGATTCTTCCAAGGTGGACCGATCGGCCGCCTATATGGCGCGCTACATTGCCAAGAACATGGTGGCTGCGGGTGTGGCCGATGAGGTACTCGTGCAATTGGCCTATGCTATCGGCAAGGCGGAGCCCGTGAGTGTCTATGTCAATACTTATGGACGCAAGCATGTGGCGATGAGCGACGGCGAGATAGCCGCAAAGATAAAGGGTCTTTTCGATCTGAAGCCTAAGGCCATTGAGCGCCAGCTCAAGCTGCGCCAGCCGATGTATCTTGAGACGGCAGCCTATGGCCACATGGGCCGCAAGAACGAGGTGGTGAAGAAAAGCTTTACG
>ULRA01089347.1_pt1 | contig 14356 bp, 13 predicted proteins | sample 1954981 | NCBI WGS metagenome assembly ULRA01 (sample SAMEA4835669, study PRJEB28245) | human gut metagenome | biome: gut microbiome; material: fecal sample | place: Denmark | collected 2008
CCATGGGTTGCTTTTTTGAATTGCCCAAAACCTGTAGTCGATTAAGGAAGGAATTCCGATATGGTTGAGAGCAAAACACTCGAAAAAACGACTCAAAAAAGATCATTTAAATGAATTAAAAAGGAGATTAAAAAATGAAAACAAAGAAAATTTCATGGCAAGCAATTGCAATCGTAGTTTTGGCACTTGTTCTCATTGCATCAATCGCTCTCGGTGTATCCGGCGCTTGGTTCCAAGACAAGGACAATGCTGAACAAAGCATTCAAATGGGCAAACCAGTGTTAATTAAACTCGCTGATAAAGACACTGGCGGAGAAGTTGAAAGTTTTGGCTCAAAATATGAAGCCGATGTCAAAGCATTCCCTGGCGATTTCGTTTTGGGCGCAACAAAAGTTATGGCAGCAAGTGACACAGCAACAATCTATAGAGCACAAATTGTAACTGAAGTTAAAAATGGTGACACAGTTGTCACATCAGATAAAGCAACAGCAGAAAATGCAGCCACCTTTGAAGCAGCATATAAGGGTGATTATACCGACTTTACAGGAGAAAATCCAAATGGAACAGTCACATATTCTCCAGAAGAAATCGGATACAACTTGTATTTGATCAACAACATGCTTGCAAATCTTAACAACGAAGACTGGATTGCAGGAGCAGATGGATATATCTATTACAAACAAGTTTCAACAGCATCAGAAGTTGTTTTGTTTGCAAATGGATTGAATCTTTCAGAAAAACTTACAAATGCTTGTGCAAACTGGACAATCAAAGTTACACTTTTGGTTGAAGGAATTCAAGCAGCAAATGCTGACACAACAGGACACCCATGGAACGCTGAACTTGTTAAACCACAACTTTCAACATTGTATGGAACAACAGGTGGTGCTGCAACAACAGTTGTTGGCTACAATGAAGGACGTAGAAAATAAAAATTGAAATAAAAAAAGAAGGGTTTTCCCTTCTTTTTTTTTGCAGTAAATATATTTTTGCTTTTAGTTAATTGTTGATTTAAATGTCCAATTTCAATTCTGAAGTTGGTGTTGTTGCATTTTCCAAGTAATATAAAATTTTGTCTCCAACGCGTTCATAGTGTGTTCCATTCGCACCATGCCAAAACTCTTGGATATTATCTAACATTTGTGTTGAAATGATTTCAAAAGAATTGCTCGTTGAATTTTTTGTGACAAGCAGTTTTTTTGTGTTTTTTCCGACACGCATATAAATTAAAAAACCATCAGGGGTGGAGTATGCATTGACATTTGTTCCAAAACCAAGTTCAAGTTTTGGAGGATCTTTTTCAGCAACTAGTGAACCTTCAAACAAATAGTTGCTGCCGTCGTCTCGAGTGACAATGCACACAATTGGTGTCAAACATGAATTATCGCCCAAACGCACTGTTCCATTTATGTCAATTATTTCATGTGTTTCTGGTGTTTTGTATTGCAAAAGAAATGTATCTCTGTTTGGAGTATAATAAATATTTTTACCAAAATTTGAAAAAGCACACATTTGATATGGGCTGGAAGTTGTCTTGTTTGTCAGTGCTGCACATAAATAATCGCAACCACCCATATAGTAAGGTGGATAATTTTCAGTATTTTCAGAATCTGATAAATTAAAAATAAATCCCGCTCGCCTATAAGTATTTGTGTATGGATAAAATCTGAGATATAGTGAAGGCATGGTTGTGTAAATGGGTCCATTTTCTCCCATATAATAAAACATAAAGGCTTTGATTTGATTTAAATCTGGTGTCGAACTAACAGTTTTTAGAGTTCGAAAATTTGATGAATCCATTGATAAATTTTCGTCAGCGTTTTGGAGAGAAAGTCTTGGCTTGTCGTCAATACATGTTGTTGTCATAAGATTTTGCGTGTCACTGGGTGATATGTGAAAATCATATTTTCTCGTTAAAAACATTACATTTGTTCCCCAAAGTTCAATATTGAGCATGTTAGAACGAGTGTAATATGAGATTTTTTTTGGTTCTTTTGTATTTGAACTTTTTATCACCAGTTTATGACTTTTCTTTTTTGATGTAAAAAATCCAGTGTATTCAATATCATCTGAAAATGGTCCCGAAAAAGCATATTCTTTGGAATATATCTGCTCTCCATCAAGTTCAATTGTTGTTGTGACAGTTGCATCGCCAGAATTTTCAGGATAGGTGCCAACAATAGTGAACCAGATATGCAGTTTGAATTTTGCGCCAACATCACAAAGAAAAAAAATTGCTGATGGTTCCCACAAATTATTTCTATACATAATATCACGATTTCGATATATGTCATATGAGAGAAGTTCGATTTTTTCTTCGCCTGTGTTCGCGTTTTGGAGAGTCTCAACTGCAGATGACAGTGAATTGATGTCACTTTGGACAGTGGCAAGTTTTTGGTTAAGTTCGGTTTGTTGTGTTTCGTTTTCTTTGTTTTTTTTCAACAAAAAGTTGATTTTTTGTTTGTTTTGGTCAACATCAAAACAAACTCTTTTTTGTTCTTGAATATTCATAATATTTTTCCTTTTGTTTTTGTGGTGTCTTTTTGGCACGGAATGTTGAAACTCCATGTCATCAACCTTTATTATTGTTGTGGATAATTGCGAGTGGGTCGCAATTATTCTTTTTTTGAATAAGGAGAAAAACAAAATGAATATCAATCAACAAAGGCAAGAAAATCGACAAGATTTTCAAATTGACCAAAATGAACAAAACATCAATCGTTTGCGTAAAAAAACGAAAGAACTTTCGGACGGTTTTGATGCTTTGTCGCAAAGCGCGTCTGTTTCACAAACCGACATCGCATCACTCAAAACCGACGTCGCAACCGCAAAGTCTGATATTGCCGAACTCAAATCTTTGGGTTCCAGAGCAGAAGAAAAGGTTGAACTTGGGTCTTATGATTGCTACAAGACAAAAGACCGAATTTATCGTGACACTTGCTGGCTCCCGCGTCCAATTGGGTTTGTTGCTGAAAGCGGAAAAATGTTTAAGTTTCGCGTGAAATTTGATGCTGTTAGTTCGTTCACAACAACAATCACATCAACTGCAAAAATCACTTTTGACGAAGAAGAGATTTATTCTGACACAAAAGAAATCCCCGCAGGTGGCACCCATGCGGTGGATTTTGAATATATCACTTCGTCAGAGAGAGCAGGACACAAACTCATTATTGAACTTCGCAACACCGAAACGCCCGCCCGCAGAACAAATTGTTGCATTCCAGAATTTCTCACAGTTGAACTTTGGGGAACAAATGTGCAATTCGTTTCCCGCAACAATGATTTTTGCGTCATCCCCGCCGGAAACAATGTTGTTATGACAACAATGGTCTATGACCATCCACAAGCACTTTTCTCCATGCAAGCCGCAGATGCCAATCTTTCGCTTGAGCAAAGCGCTTTCAAGTATTGCAAAGTAAGCAATTATTATGACTACAACGTTGTCATCCCCACCATCAGACACACATATGACACAACCGAAAACAAAATTATTTATAGTGACAAAGCGTCACTTTTGATTCATAATTTCAACATCAAACTAACAACGCCGCGAGTTACCTATAACATTGATGTTGATGGCAACAACGAAACCGAAATCCAGCCAACGGGAATTGCAGTGTCAAATTGCTTCATCGCAAAACCCATCATGTCAAACTCGGGAAATGTATATCCCTATGGAACATTAACAGAACAAATTGCAATCGTTCAAAGCGGAAGCATTTTTTATCAAAAAGGGGGAACCGCGGTCCCAATTCTTTCAAGCGAAAGTGATATAAAAGAAAATTTCGATGTTTGCGGCGTTTTGAGACTCGACAACAATCAAAACCTTCAAAAATATTATGGAATCTCAACAAGATATGATGGAACTTCTTTTTTCTTTGCGTATAAAACGCCAAAAGACCAAAAACTTGAACTGGGATTTGGCACACACTCAAACGCCTATCTTGTTGAAGAAAACAACAATATTATCGTTTTTTTGAGAGTCGGAAAAAACACAAAAAAAATTGTTCTCGAACCCGATGGTGATGCGGGATATTACAAAATCAAAACCACTTCAATCATCCCAAATGTCCAAGAATATTGGCTCACGCCAAACGGCAGTCATTTTGAACGTTGTGGAAACAAAATCAAGTTTTACCTTGCAAATGCAAAGACTCCAACTCAAACAATTGCAACATTTTGATTGAAATACAAAAAAAAGAAGGCGATCGCCTTCTTTTTTTATGAAAATTCATTATGCACTTTTTCTTGCTGTGTTTGTGTTATATGTATCAGCTGAACCTTTAATATCAGCAGTCATATCGCCATACCAAGTTGCATTGTCTTGAATGTTTGCTGCTTGGATCGCTTCAATGTCAAGACTAACTTTGATTTGCCATTCTGCAACTTCGTTTGTGAGATATTCACTGAGTGTTGCTTTGTTAAACAATTCAATAACTCCGTTATTAAGATCTGTAAGAGTTCCTGTTGAAGCTGCATCTGTTCTGCCCCAAACTGTTTTGTAGTATCTGTAGCCAGCTGTTGAAACTGCACCCCAATTCTCATTAACTTTGATTGTTTCTGTCATATTTTTGAGCAAGAAAGCGTTCCAGTTGTCTGCATTTGTTTTATAAGTATTAAGTGCTTGTGTATATTTTTCTGCTGTGAATTCAGCACCTTTGCCTGCGCCATAGAGTGAAGGACTTGGTTTTGAAGCGACCAATGCATTATAATATGATTTTACTGCTTCAGTCTCTGTGATAGCTGCAGGAGCATTAACGCCGCCGATAGCTGCAAGTGTGATTTCTCCAAAAACCATTGGATCAGATTCACCCTTTTTGATAACTGTTGGTGTGATTTTTGCTCTGATGATTGCTGGTGTGTCTGAACCCATTTTAATTTGAGTTTTTCCGATGATAACATCTCCAGGATATGCGTTTGTTTTGTTTGAATCATAGAGTTCTTTCCAACCTTTGATGCCGTCTGCTGTTACACCTTCATCATCAACGTTTTGCAATTTGAGTTCAACTGCATGTCCAAGAGTTGCGTCAGTGTTAGCTTGGTCTCTATCTTGGAACCAAGCGCCGGATACACCGAGAGCGATTGATGCGATGAGAACAAGTGCCAAAACTACGATTGCAATTGCTTGCCATGAAATTTTCTTTGTTTTCATTTTTTAATCTCCTTTTTAATTCATTTAGGCGATCTTTTTTTTGGGAGATAAAAATGACCTCAATCCCTTGTGGCAAAAGGGGATGAGTGGTTTGGGGTATTGCGCGATACATTGTCATTTTAGAACAACACAAAAACAGGTGCAACAAAGTGTGCCAAAAATGTTTTTGTGATGTTCTTTTTTGGAGTCAAATACATTCATGTCATTCTGCCACCCCGCACAAAGTGCGACATTAGATTGTCATGTCGAGCAGTCGACCTCAAAGGCCAGAACCTTTGGCGAGACATCTCGTGAAACCATATAGGAATAAAAGGTTTTATGAGTGCAGTGGTCGTCGTGCTGCACGGTTTTGGATTGTCACGTCGCTTTGCTCCTCACAATGACATAAAGGGAGCGTTCCATCGCGGAATGACATGATGAAATGACATGGGGGTTAATTCGTTTTGAACTTTGTCGAATTTTGGGGTATACTAGACTTATGGAAATTGAAATTATTCAAGCAATTCAAAGTATACATTCAAATGTTGTGTTGTTTTTGACAACTTTTGTGTCATATTTTTCAAGTTGGATTGGATTTGTTTTTATTTTGATTACTTTGTTGCTTTTTGCGAGATTTCGATTTGCACTCACATTTGCGATTGCGAGCGGTGTTGTTTCGGGGGTGGTGAACATTGTCAAAGTTATTGTTCAGCGTCCGCGACCTTGGGTGGAGAGTGAGACTGTTGCAAACTTGCTTGAAGCGAGCGGATATTCAATGCCGAGTGGACACACGGCAAACTCTGTTGTGATTGCGGTGTTTTTGTGCTATTTTATTATTCGAACAATAAAAAACAAACCGCTCAAGATTTCGCTTTGCGTGTTGTGTGGGGTGTATGTTCTTGCCGTGATGTTTTCGCGCATGTTTTTGGGACAACACTATTTGTCTGATGTGTGCGTTGGTTTTTTGGTTGGTGGTTTGATTTCAGTGGTGGCGATTGTGGTTTATGACAAGTTTATTCGACCATTAAATATTAAAAGAAAGAGAAAGCAGTGACGAAATGGATACCACATGTCATTCCGAGATGGGCTATCTTGATGGGCATTCTAGGAATCTTTTTAGATCCTTAGATTGCAGTGCTCCGCTTGTCCATCTCAGGATGACATGAATGATTGCCTCACTCCGTTTGTCCGTCGCGGTTCGTTTCACTACCCGGATGTCGCACTTTGTGCGGGGTGGCAGGATGACATGAATGATTGCCCGTCTTGACCATTGTGAGAAATCTTGTCAATCACTTTGACATATTTTTTGTTTGATATATAATTAGGGCATGAAAATTGAACTTATTACGAATTCGGCAAATGATACGATTGAGTTTGGCAAAAGCGTTGCGCGGGCAGTTGAAAAAGGCGCTGTGATTTCGCTCGTTGGAGATTTGGGGGCAGGGAAGACGACTTTTACAAAAGGCGTTGCTCGAGGTCTTGGAATTATGGACAATGTGACTTCGCCAACTTTTACAATTCTCAACGAATATGCGGGGGAAGAAAAAAGGCTATATCATTTTGATTTTTACCGCATTGAAGACCCAGACGAACTTGTTGAACTTGGGTTTGAAGACTATTTTCCAAGCACTGACGGGTTAACCATTGTTGAGTGGGTGGAAAAAGCACCAAGTGTGTTGCCAAAAAAGTTTTATCAAATCACATTTAAGAAGATTGATGATGACAAACGAAAAATTGTTTTTGAGGAAATCGAGAAATGAAGAATATTTTATGTCTTAACACTTGTTTTCGCTCTGCCGAGATTGTTGTTGCTGGCGAAAGGGCAGAATTTGAGCGAGTTGACGCAAATTGCAAACACTCCGAACACGTGTTGCCAGAAGTTGAGAAAGTGCTGGAAAGGGCAAATTTGGGCGCCAAAGACATTGACGGCTTGGGGGTCTGTGTTGGGCCGGGGTCGTTTACGGGCATTCGCATTGGTGTTGCACTTGTGAAAGGTTTTGGATTTTCGAGAGATTTGCCTTGCGTTGCTTTTAATTCCTTTGAAATTATTGCGGAACAATACTTTTTGCAAAACTCAAACGCCAACGAAGTTGTTGTTGTGCTTGACGGACTGGGTGGTTTTGTGTTTGTGTCCAAACTTGAACGCGGGGGCAAAACTTTGGTTGACCCAACTTGCTTGAACCAAGAAGACATGGCAGAGTTTATCAAACAAAATTCGTGTGAATATGTTTGCCACGAAGACGACAAAGACAAGTTTGCGTTGAAATCCGTTGAACTCACACAAGCGGCTTATGAAAATGTTTTGAAACAAAAACTTTTGGCTGAAAAAACTGTGTCTTGTGCTGAAATTTCTCCGCTTTATTTGCGTAAAAGTCAAGCGGAAGTTGAATTGGAGAAGAAAAATGAAAATTAGTGAGTTTTGTTGGGAGGATATTGCTCCGGTCTTTGCCATTCTTGCAACCGAAAACAATGGCGCATGGACATATGAACAACTTGAGCATTCGTTGAAACTCGAAAATGTTATTTGCTATGTCGCAAAAAATGACGACAAAGTTTTGGGATTTGTTTTGCTTGAAGAAACCCCATACGATTTTGATATTTTGGAAATTGTTGTTGACGAAAACTTGCGCGGACGTGGAATTGGAACAATGCTGATGAAAAGAGTCGTTGACTATGCAAAACTCACACACAAAGAAAAAGCAACACTTGAAGTTGCTTCTGACAACAAAAATGCAATTATGTTTTATGAAAAATTTGGTTTTTCTCAAATTGGTATGCGAAAAAACTATTATAAAAACGGAAATGACGCTTTGGTCTTTCAAAAGACGTTTATTTGAATGCTGTTTATTATTTTAGTTTTGTTCTCTGTTTTGTGCCGGAGTTGAGATAACTTAATATTGCAGGAGAAGAATAGTGATAAGCGTTTTTGTGCTTTTCATTATTTTTTGTTATTGCGGACGCCACAAGGTTGTCAACAAGTTCGGAAAAACTCATTTTGTCAAACAAATAGTTCGCCATTGAACCAGGGATTGTATTTATTTCATTAACATAAATTTTTTGTGTGTCGCGGTCAATCAAAAAATCAATTCGAACAACTCCATCGCAATCGCAAGAAACAAAACTTTCCACGGCAAGTGCTCGAATGAGTTCTTTTTGTGATTTTTTTAGTTTTATGTCACTTTCTGAAATGATGCGTTTTTCGTTTTTTTGGGGACGCGAAAGATATTTGTCAGAAAAGGTGAGTATGTCGGATTTGGTTTGTGGCTCTTCAAGTGCACTTGTAATGATTTTTGAGCCGACTTTGAGAACTGCACAATTGATTTCCATGAGATTTTCAATGCTTTTTTCAACAACAACAACTTTATCAAAATTGAATGCCAAATTTAGTGATTCTTCAAGTTCGCTTGGGTCGTGACATTTTGAAATGCCGATGGAACTTCCACTGCCAGCGGGTTTGATGACAAGCGGATAGCCAAGTTCTTTGGCGCGTTCATAAGTTGCTTCTTCGTCTTCTTCAAATTCTCCTCTTGTGAGAGAAAAATGCTTTACAATTGGAATTTTATGGCTAAAAAACACATCTTTCATGACTTTTTTGTTCATGCAGACAGCAGACGAACAAACTCCGCATGAGGAGTAGGGTATGTCGCTCATTTCAAAGAGTCCTTGCAAACTTCCGTCTTCGCCGCCAGCACCATGGCAGCAAAGAAGTGCAAAATCAACTGGGATCATGCGTTTGATTTTTGTTCCCCTCAAAATTGCCGCTTTGTTTTCTCCGTCAAGGATAACAAAGCGTGAAATACCTTTTTGATTTGGTGAGAAATTCACATATAAATTTAGGTCAAAAAGTTTTTCGCCGGTGTAAAACAAACCATTTTTGCCAATATAAGCAGGGAAAATGCAATATTTTTTTCTATCAATCACACCAAGTGTTTGAATGGCGGTGATGATTGAAATATCATGCTCGGCACTTTTTCCGCCGAAAAAAACAAATAGATTTTTTTTCATAGTGTTTTTTATGAAAATGCAAAAAAAATTGTGCTTTTATGGGAGCGGGGCAAGACCATGTCATCCTGCCACCCCGCACAAAGGATCTAGTCGACATGGTCTTGGGGTCGACTAATAAGAAGAGTTAAGGCGAACTTTGCCTTAACTCTTGGGTTATTCGATATCGATTAAAATAAGTGCCTTTTGTTCGCTCGATGCGCGTCTAGTTTTAGGTGTAGTTGTCGGGAAGGTCGTTTTCAAACAAAACAACATCGCCTTTTTGCAAGATTTCTTTGAGTTTGATTTGGGCGTGGTCAAGAGTTGGAGCGGTAAATATATTTTCAGGGTTCATGCCGCCCTCGGTCAGTCCTTGAACAAGGCTTTCTTTGTTTGTTTCGTTGACAACGATTGCAATATCGGCGGTTTTGGCGATGTTTTCGCCGAATTTTTTGTTTTCCTCAAACTCTTTGTTTCCAAGTTCAATAAGTCCTGGTGTGACAACAATTTTACGGCCAGAAAAGAGGGATAGTGTTTTCAGCGATTGAACAGATGACTCTGGGCTTGAATTATAGGAGTTGTCGAGAATTTTGACGCCACCGCTATTGATGAGTTCAAGACGATGAGCAACAGGTTTGAGTTTTGAAATTCCTTTTGCAATTTGGGCATTGGTTAGTTCAAGTTTTTTTGCCATTGCAATGCACATGAGAATGTTCGTGACATTATGAAGACCAATCAGTTTTGTTTTGCAAGCAATTTCTTCACCGTCAACCACCGCAATAAATTCCGTGCCGGAAGAAGTGGTTTTGATGTTTTTTGCATACACTGTGCAGTTTTGGTTTTCAAGACTTGTTGTGGAGTATGAAACTTTGCAGCTTTGTGCAAGTTCTCTGCAAATTTCATTATCTGCATTAAATACTGCATGGCCATAAACTGGAAGACTTTCAATCAATTCATTTTTTGTTTTTTTGATGTTTTCAATGCTTCCAAAAGTGTCAAGATGTTGAGGTGCAACTGAGGTGAGAATTGCATATTGTGGGTGAATAAGATCGCAAAGTTCTCTTATGTCGCCAACTTGCCTTGCTCCCATTTCAGCAATCAAAATTTGGTTGTCTGGTTTGAGATAGTCCAGAACAACTTTTGTTAGCCCCATTGTTGTGTTGAATGAATAGGGACTGATGCAAACGGAATATTTTTCGCTGAGAATTGTGTTGAGAATATATTTTGTGCTTGTTTTCCCATAACTTCCTGTGATTCCAATTTTGATGAGAGTTGGGAATTTGCCAAGCTTTGCTTTTGCTCCTTTGAGATATTTGAGATTAATCAACTTTTCGAGTGGGATCATGATGAAATGGCAAATTGGAACAAGAATGGAAAGCAAAATTGGTGTGATTGCAATAATAATATAGCGAATATGAGGAAAATAAACATTTGAAACGCACAAAAGCCCAAAATTAACAATTAGATTGACGAAAACAAGGCAAGTGATGAGTCTGTTCATGCGGTGAGTTTGTTTGAGAGGTGTCTTTTTGGGTGCAGTATACATTCGCTTTATAAAAACGCCAGAAAACAACGCGTAAAACACAATGCCGGCATATGAAGCGTAGTGCTGCGGTTCAAATCCGTCAACCACAGAAATAAAAACAAGCATGCAAGCAAAACTGAGAAACGACAGCATGAATATCCTTGAAAAATATCTGCCAGGTGTTTTTCTTAACCATGCATTATAACCATATATTTTATATCCGGATAGTTGCAAAATTTGAAGAAATTTATATCCCGTGAAACAAAGCAAGGCACTGTTTAGGAGTGTGAGAGCAATCGAGATATATAGATGTGGATTTGTTGCCGAAAAAAATTCTGCCATAGGTTTATCCTTTTAAAAATGATTTGCTTATTGCGACAAAACGGTAAAAATCTTCAAGATAAGCAAAATGTCCGCAATTTTCAAACACAATAAGAGCACTGTCTTTGATTTTTTTGTTGAGTTTTTTTGCCATATAGAGAGGCGTTTCTTTGTCGTCTTTTCCAAAAATTATCAGTGTGGGACAAGTGATGTTTTTTAGCAGGGGAGAGAGGTCTTCACTGATTATGTTCACAAATGTTTTCTTCATGAGCGGAGAAAGCTTTTTGAAGTCAGGTGAAGAATAATCTCTTGTTTTGAGCCCAAGTCTTTTTGCGAGTTTATATCGTTTTATCCGAATGAATTTCTTCAAAGAAAATCGAGGTTTCACACCCGCACTGTCCACAAGTATAATTTTTTTAACACTTTCATTATAACGACTAGCAAATTTTATTGCAACTCTTCCGCCAAAGGAATGGGCGATAATATCACAAGTTTTTATCTTTAATTCGTCAAGAATGTGCTTCAAAAGAGTGACATAGGTGTCATTATTCCAAACCTCATATGGTTCCTCACTTTCTCCAAATGGCGGAAAATCAAAAAGAAGACAGCGATTTGCGTTAAAACTCTCTGCAACAATCTTAAAACTTTCTGTGCTTCCGCCCCAGCCGTGCAGAAACACAATCCACGGTCCTTTTTCTCCCAGAACCTCGTAGTTTATATAAATATCTTTAAATTTTGTTTTCATAAGGTTTTATATGCCAAAGTGTCTTTTTTGTTGTTTGAGTCAATATATTTGTTTACATATTCACCATAATCAAAGTTTTCATCAATATAGATTCCGCCGCCTTTTCCTTGTCTGCAAACAATGGGAATTCCCGCAAGGCAAAGTGCGTCAATATAACGATAGATTGTTCGAGGGCTAACCTCATAAACCTCGGCAATCTCTTGTGCGGTGCGTTTGCCTTTGAGCAACTGAAAAAACACTCCAAATATCAAAAATTGTTTCATTTTTTCTCCTTTTGCGACTTCAAAAAGTCATTATCGTTTATTCGGTTTCTATTATAGCACAAAAAATAGGCTTGTCAAACATATGTTCGAAAAACCTAAATTTTTTTTAACGAAATGTTTATGATGATATTTATTCAACTGTCACGCTTTTTGCGAGATTGCGTGGTCTATCAGGATTGATTGATTTTGAGATTGAAACAAAATAACTTATCAGCCACAAAGGAACAATTGAGAGAATTGGTGCAAGTTCGGTTTTGACATAAGGAAGCGAAATTATGTTTGAATGAGCAAACATGTTGTCGAGCGTTGTGATTGTGAGAGCACTTGCCCCACGCGAAAGTGTTTCATTTGTTGCGTTTTCAACTTTTGAAGCAAGGCGTTTTTCTGTGCTTATGGCAATGACTTGCACACCTTTTTCAACAAGTGCCAATGTGCCGTGTTTGAGTTCGCCAGCGGGCAGGGCGGAGCAATTAATATATGATATTTCTTTGAGCTTGAGCGATGCTTCGCAAGCGGTTATATAGTCATAGTTTTTCCCGATGAAAAAGACATTTTTTGTTGATTTAATCTTGTTTGCAAGGCTTTGAAGTTCTCTTATAAATGTTGATGACAAAACTTTTTTGATTTGATTTGATAGTTCCTTGATTTGTTTTGTTGCCTTTGCGCCTTTTCCCGAAAGCATATTTGCCAAAATGTAAAATGCGGCACATTGATTTGTGTATGCCTTGGTTGAAGCAACAGCAATTTCAACTCCTGCGTGAATGAGAAATGTGATGTTTGCCATTCGGCTGATGGTGGAATGAGCAGAATTTACAATGGCGACACTCTTTGCGTGTTTTTTCTTTGCTTCAATCATTGAAGCAATCGTGTCAGCGGTTTCGCCACTTTGACTAACAAATATGCAAAGCGTGCGTTTGTCAATAATTGGCGGATTATATTTGAACTCGCTTGCAATGTGGCAAGAAGCGGGGACATGCAGTTCTTTCTCCAAATATTTTGCCCCAACAAGACCAGAATGATAGGCAGTTCCGCAACCAACAATATAAATTTTGTCAAATTTACAATTCTTTATCGCTTCAACTTTTTTTGTATATTCCGTGCTTTCAAAAGCGTTGCATAGTCGTTTCAAAGCACAAGGGGTCGCATATATTTCTTCCAACATGTGATGCGGATAGGTGATGGCTTGTGAAGATTGTGCACAATCAAATTTGACAGTTTTTTTTGCCACACGTTCTCCTCGGAAAGTGAAAAAATCAAGTTTTCCGTTTTTTGCCACGCAATATTCGTTTTCTTCAAAAATATAGTAGTCTTTTACATTTTCAAAAGCAATTGGGTCACTTGCTGCATACACATTGTCGCCATTTGTAGCAACATAGAGTGGACTTTTCTTTTTTACCAAAATCAAAGTGTTTGGAAATTTTTTGCCAACAACCGCAAAAGAAAACGAACCCAAAAGTTTGGAAACAACTTGTTGGATTTGCAGATTTAAGTCGAGAGCGGAATATTTTTCAAACAGAGCCGCAACAACTTCGGTGTCTGTGTCGGATTGAAAAGTATATCCATCACTCAAAAGGTCGTTTTTTAGTTCGGCGAAGTTTTCAATAATCCCATTATGCACAACCGCCCATTCTTTGTTTGGACTGATGTGTGGGTGAGCGTTTTTTTCTGTTGGCTTGCCGTGGGTTGCCCAGCGGGTGTGCCCAATTCCAATACATGAATTTTTTCCAGTTAATTTGTTTTTTAGATTTTCAACTTTACCTTCTGTTTTTATAACATCAAGGTCATCATGAAATATTGTTGCAATGCCGGCGGAGTCATAGCCCCGATATTCGAGTTTCTTTAGCATTCCAAACAATGTGTTTTCTGCATTTTCGCCAATGTAGGCAACAATTCCACACATAACTTTCTCCTGTATATTGGATTTTATGCATGGTCACAAATTAGTGTTAAAAAATGAGTGCAATAAAAAATGGCACCAAAGTTGTGCCATTCAAAGGAGATTAATACGCTTTTTTGCGCACGCTGATTTCGGAATTCAAAAGCCGCATAAGTCTTTTTCGCTCAATCCGCTTTGCCGAATGTTCAATCGTGAGTTGTAGAACTCCTTCCCAGAGGAATACCCACGAAACAACTTCGCAAGCACATTGAATGAGCAGGTGAAATTGATGTATGCAAGCAAGCGCATAAACCGCCAGCAATCCAACACCGATAAAAATAAAGATGAGAGATTTGATTAGATTGCGTTTGAGCCACCAGTCGCAAGTTGCAAGTTTGTCTGCATAGTTCATTCTGAAAGTCTTTTTGATTTTTGAAAAGTTTTTTCTGTCATCTTCGTTGACATAAATGTTGACTTTGAGCTTTTTGTTCAGGGGAATGTTGTTTTCGCTTTC
>ULRA01043328.1_pt1 | contig 14338 bp, 8 predicted proteins | sample 1954981 | NCBI WGS metagenome assembly ULRA01 (sample SAMEA4835669, study PRJEB28245) | human gut metagenome | biome: gut microbiome; material: fecal sample | place: Denmark | collected 2008
CTCACTGATGAGTACGTCAAGCGCGTGTACGCGCAGGTCGAGAAGCGCGATGGCGACCAGCCGGAGTTCCTGCAGGCCGTTCGCGAGGTCTTCGAAAGCCTCGAGCCGGTTGTTGAGAAGCACCCGGAATATGAGAAGGCGGGCGTGCTCGAGCGCCTCGTCGAGCCGGAGCGCGTGGTGAAGTTCCGCGTCGCCTGGACGGACGATGAGGGCAAGGTGCAGGTCAACCGCGGTTACCGCATCCAGTTCAACTCCGCGATCGGCCCGTACAAGGGCGGTCTGCGTTTCCACCCGAGCGTGAACGAGGGCGTCATCAAGTTCCTTGGCTTCGAGCAGATTCTCAAGAACTCCCTGACCAGCCTGCCGATGGGCGGCGGCAAGGGCGGCTCCGACTTCGATCCGAAGGGCAAGTCCGATGCCGAAGTCATGCGTTTCTGCCAGGCGTTCATGACCGAGCTGTGCCGTCACATCGGCCAGTTCACCGACGTTCCGGCCGGCGACATCAACGTCGGCGCCCGTGAGATCGGCTACCTGTTCGGCCAGTACAAGCGCATCCGCGACGAATACTCCGGCGTGCTCACCGGCAAGGGCCTCGAATTCGGCGGCTCCCTGGCTCGCACCGAGGCTACCGGCTACGGCCTGTGCTACTACACCCAGGAAGCCCTGCGCGTCCTGAAGAACGATTCCTTCGAAGGCAAGACCGTCGTCATCTCCGGCTCCGGCAACGTGGCCATCTTCGCCACCGAGAAGGCCCAGGCCCTCGGCGCGAAGGTCGTCACCGCCTCCGATTCCAACGGCTACGTCTACGATCCGGACGGCATCAAGCTCGACATCGTCAAGGACATCAAGCTCGGCCACCGCGGCCGCATCAAGGAGTACGCGGAGCGTGTTCCGGGTGCCGAATACCACGAGGGCTGCAAGGGCGTGTGGACCGTGCCGTGCGACATCGCGCTGCCGTGCGCCACCCAGAACGAAATCGATGAGGAGTCCGCCAAGGCCCTCGTCGCCAACGGCTGCAAGGTCGTGTGCGAAGGCGCCAACATGCCGTCCACCCCGGAGGCAATCGCCGTCTATCAGGACAACGGCCTGCTGTACGGCCCGGCAAAAGCCGCCAACGCAGGTGGCGTGGCTGTGTCCGGCCTTGAGATGAGCCAGAACTCCTACCGCCTTTCCTGGACGTTCGAAGAGGTGGACAACAAGCTCAAGTCCATCATGGAGAACATCGTCGCCAATTCCCTGGCCGCCGCCAAGGAGTACGGCCATGAGGGCGATCTGATGCTCGGCGCCAACGCCGCCGGCTTCGTCAAGGTCGCCAACGCCATGGTCGCCCAGGGCGTGCTCTGATCGTCTTTCACAATCCGTTTCAACGGTCCGTGCGATTCGTTCGCACGGACCGTTTTCATATGCGTTACGGCATAACGCGCAACGCAGTATGACGATTGCATAAAAGCGACCGCATAATCGCGATTACATAAGAAAAGACGGCGCCTCCCGAAGTAGGGAAGTGCCGTCTTCTTATGTTGCACGAACGGCTTACGTTGCGCAAGCGCCGTACGAACGCCGTATGACGAATCGATCAGTCGTCGCCGAGCGTCACGTGGATGCCGCCGACCAGCGTGCTCACCACGTTGTACAGCAGCGTGAGAATCACCACCAGCACGGTGAACAGCACCACTTCGATGATGGAGAAGATGGTGACCGCGCTCAGCACGGTGCTCAGCGAAAGCACGTTGGCAAGGTCGAATCCGCCGGCGTCAAGACCGGTGGAGGACACGATCTGCGTCACCTGATCAAACACGCCGACCACGTTCAGCAGCAGCCACAGCAGCGTCACCGCGACGATCTGGATGATGCCTCCCGCGATGGAAAGCATGAACGCCACCTTGGCCGCGGACCATGCGTCGATGCGGGTCAGGGACAGGCTCATGCGGCGGGCGCGAGGCGCGCCACGACGCGCTTTTTCACGAACCTTCACACCGCCGGACGCGGCGGCCATGTTCTCATGCGCCTGAGACTGTTCCGTACCGCTCAACGGCTGGCTGGATGCGGAACGGGCCACGCGTGGGGCCTGCGCCCCTGCCTGCGCCTGATGGCTTTCATTGTTCTCGCTCATCGTTGCTCCTTGCAGAATCTTGCCTACTTCTAGCCGAGGCTACCAGTTTTCGCAGACGATTCCCCGCCTGTGTCTCAGGCCTCTACATTCTCGCCATCGCCGGCATCGGAAGTGGCTTCCGTACCGGTTTCAGCGGAGTTTTCAGTAGTGGTTTCGGCTTGCGATTGCGCGGCTGCGTCGTTCTGGACTGCTCCGTTTTCCGCGGCGGCCTGCTCGGCGTCATCCTCGTCGGTCTCCTCGTTACGTGCTATGGAGATGATTTCGTCGTTCTTGTCAGGCTTGGCGAGCGTCACACCCTGGGTGGTACGTCCGGTGCGCTTGACTTCGGCGACGTTGGAGCGGATGACCTTGCCGGACTTCATGATGGCCATGATCTGGTCGGATTCCTCCACGATCACGGCACCCACCAGGGAGCCACGGCCTTCGGCGAGCTGCACGGCCTTGACGCCGTAGCCGTTACGGCCCTGCAGACGGTATTCGCTGATGGCGGTGCGCTTGGCGAAGCCCTCGTTGGTGACCACGAGCAGATCCCTGTCGGAATCGCCCTGCACCACATCCATGGCCAAAAGCTCGTCGCCGTCGCGGAACTTCATGCCCTGCACACCGGCGGTCTGGCGGCCCATCGGGCGCAGCTGCTCGTCGTTGGCTTCGAACTTCAGGCTCATGCCCTGCTTGGAGACGAGGATGATGTCGTCGTCGGCGTTGCACAGCGCGGCACCGATCAGCTCGTCGGCGTTCTCGCCGTTCTCGTCGGTCATGAGTCGTACCGCGATCAGACCACCCTGACGCGGGGAGTCGTATTCGGCGAGCGCGGTCTTCTTGACCTTGCCGGAACGGGTGGCGAGCACCAAGTACTTGGCCACGTCGTAGTTCGGAATCGACAGCACGGTCTGGATCGTCTCGTCCGGGCCGAACTGCAGCAGGTTCGCCACGTGCTGTCCCTTGGAATCGCGGGAGCCTTCCGGCAGCTCGTATGCCTTCAGACGGTACACGCGGCCCTTGTTGGTGAAGAACAGCAGCCAGTTGTGCGTGCTGGTCAGGAAGAAGTGGTCCACCACGTCGTCCTCGCGCAGCTTGGCGCCCTTGATGCCCTTGCCGCCGCGGTGCTGCGCGCGGTATTCGTCGGCCTTGGTGCGCTTGATGAAACCGGAGTGGGTCACGGTGACGACCACGTTTTCTTCGGCAATCAGGTCTTCGACGTTCATCTCGCCGGAGTACGGCAGAATCTTGGTACGGCGTTCGTCGCCATACTTGGCGACGATTTCGTCCAGCTCGTCGCCGACGATCTTGCGCTGGCGTTCCGGCTTGGCGAGGATGTCGTTGTAGTCGGCGATCTTGCGCATGAGCTCGTTGTGCTCGTCGAGGATCTTCTGACGTTCCAGGGCGGCCAGTCGGCGCAGCTGCATGGCGAGGATGGCGTCGGCCTGCACCTCGTCCACGTCGAGCAGGTCCATAAGGCCCGTGCGGGCGGTCTCCGCGGACTCGGAGGCACGGATGAGGGCGATGACCTCATCGATCATGTCAAGGGCCTTCAGATAGCCCTGCAGGATGTGGTCGCGTTCCTCGGCCTCGCGCTTGAGGTAGGCGGTACGGCGTGCGATGACTTCGAGCTGGTGGTTTACCCAATGACGGATGAACGCATCCAGGGACAGCGTGCGCGGCACACCGTCGACCAGTGCCAGCATGTTCGCGCCGAAGGTCTGCTGCAGCTGGGAATGCTTGTACAGGTTGTTGAGCACGACCTTCGGCACGGCGTCGCGCTTGAGCACGAGCACGAGGCGCTGGCCAGTACGGCCGGAGGTTTCGTCGCGCATGTCGGCGATGCCTTGGATCTTGCCGTCGCGCACCGCTTCGCGGATGGACACGACCAGACGATCCGGGTTGACCTGGTACGGCAGTTCGGTGATCACGAGGCACATGCGGCCCTTGATCTCCTCGGTGTTCACCACGGCTCGCATGGTGATGAGGCCACGGCCGGTACGGTACGCCTGTTCGATGCCCTTATGGCCGAGAATCGTGGCGCCGGTAGGGAAGTCCGGTCCCTTGATGATGCGGATCAGGTTGTCGAGCAGTTCCTCACGGCTCGCGTCCGGATGGTCGAGCGCCCAATGCACGCCTTCTGCCACCTCGCGCATGTTGTGCGGAGGAATGTTGGTCGCCATGCCGACGGCGATGCCGGACGAGCCGTTGCACAGCAGGTTCGGGAAGCGGGCCGGCAGCACGGTCGGCTCCTGCGTCTTGCCATCGTAGTTCGGCAGGAAATCGACGGTGTCCTTGTCGATGTCACGCACCATTTCCATGGCGAGCGGCGCCATACGGCATTCCGTGTAACGCATTGCGGCTGCCGGGTCGTCGCCGGGGGAGCCGAAGTTGCCCTGGCCGTCGACGAGCGTGTATCGCATCGACCACGACTGCGCCATACGCACCAACGTGTCGTAGATGGCGGAATCGCCGTGCGGATGGTACTTGCCCATGACTTCGCCGACGACGCGTGCGCACTTGGAGTAGCCGCGGTCGGGGCGGTAGCCGCCGTCGTACATCGCGTAGATCACGCGGCGGTGCACCGGCTTCATGCCGTCTCGCACGTCCGGAAGGGCACGATCGACGATGACGGACATGGCGTACGCCAGATAGGATTCGCGCATTTCCTGCTGCAGATCCTTCTTCTGGACGCGTTCGCCGACCATCAGGCCGTAATCGGTGTTGTCGGCCTCCTGCGGGCTCAACGGTTCCATGGAGCCGTCAGGCACGAACTGGCCGTCTTCGTTGCTGTTGTTTTCGTCTGCCAATTTCTAATCCTTGCTTTGAAGTCCTGCGAAACCCTACGCGTTTACGCGTCGATCCAGCTGACGTTGCGTGCGTTGCGCTGGATGAACAGACGACGTGGTTCGACTTCGTCGCCCATGAGCATGGAGAAGGTCTCGTCGGCCGCGGCCGCGTCTTCGATCTGCACCTGCTTCAGAATGCGATGGTCAGGATCCATGGTGGTCTCCCACAGTTCCTGGTAGCTCATCTCGCCCAGACCCTTGTAGCGCTGGATGCCTTCGCCCTTCGGCAGCTGGCGGCCGGCGGCCTTGCCTTCGGCGAGCACGCGGTCGCGTTCGGCGTCGGTGTACACGAAGTCGTGCGGGCCCTTGGTCCACTTGAGGCGGTACAGCGGCGGCATGGCCACGTACACGTAGCCGGCGGTGATCATCGGGCGCATGTAGCGGAAGAACAGCGTCAGGTTCAGGGTTGCGATATGCGCGCCGTCCACATCTGCATCGGCCATGATGATGACCTTGTGGTAGCGCACCTTGTTGAGGTCGAAGTCCTCGCCGTAGCCGCCGCCGACGGCGGTGATCAGCGATTCGATGGTGTCCGACTTCATCATGCGGTCCAGGCTTGCGCGCTCGGTGTTGAGGATCTTGCCTCGCAGAGGCAGGATGGCCTGCGTGATCGGGTTGCGTCCCTGGATGGCGGAGCCGCCTGCGGAATCACCCTCCACGATGAACAGCTCGCATTCCTCCGGATTGTTGGACTGGCAGTCCTTGAGCTTGTCCGGCATGCCGGCCGATTCGAAGATCGACTTGCGGCGGGTGTTCTCACGTGCCTTCTTGGCGGCCAGGCGCGCACGGGAGGCCTCGATGGCCTTCTGGATGATGTTCTTGGCCTCGTTCGGGTGGGCGTCGAACCAGTCGCCGAGCTTGTCGGTCATGACGCGCTGCACGAAGGTCTTCGCCTCGGAATTGCCGAGCTTGGTCTTGGTCTGGCCTTCGAACTGCGGGTTGGTGAGCTTGACGGACACGACGGCGGTCAGGCCTTCGCGCACGTCGTCGCCGGACAGGTTCTCGTCCTTGTCCTTGAGGATGTTCTTCTCGCGGGCGTAGCGGTTGACCAGCGAGGTCAGCGCGGCGCGGAAGCCCTCCTCATGGGTGCCGCCCTCGGTGGTGGAGATGGTGTTGGCGAAGGTGTGCACGGCTTCGGAATACGCGGTGGTCCACTGCATGGCGATTTCCGCGGAGATGCCGATCTTCAGGTCCTCGGCCTCGAAGTCGATGACGTCCGGTTCGACCGGGGTGGCCTTGCGGGACTTCACCAGGTAGTCGACGTAGTCCTTGATGCCGTCGTTGTACTGGTAGGTGACGGTCTGGAACTTGTCTTCGGTTTCGGATTCCTCGCCGGAAACCTCGTCGCCGGCCTGGTCGGGCTCGCGCAAATCGGTCAGGGAGATCTTCAGGCCCTTGTTCAGGAACGCCATCTGCTGGAAGCGGTTGCGCAGGATCTCGAAATCGTAGGTGGTGGTTTCGAAGATCTTGCCGTCGGCCCAGAAGGTCACGGAAGTGCCGGTGGACTCGCCTTCCTCCATCGGCTTGCCCTTGAGCAGACGCGCGGTCGGCTTCTGGTCGATGTAGGTCTGGGTCCAGTGGAAGCCCTGACGGCGCACTTCGATGTCCACACGGGTGGACAGCGCGTTCACCACGGAGATGCCCACGCCGTGCAGGCCGCCGGAGACCGCGTAGCCGCCGCCACCGAACTTGCCGCCAGCGTGCAGCTTGGTCATCACGGTTTCGACACCGGAGATGCCTTCGCCCGGCACTTCGTCGACCGGGATGCCTCGGCCGTCGTCCACCACGCGCACGCCGCCGTCCGGCAGAATCGTCACTTCGATGTGCGACGCGTAGCCGGCAAGCGCCTCGTCGACGGAGTTGTCGACGATCTCATACACCAGATGGTGCAGGCCGCGAGGACCGGTGGAGCCGATATACATGCCCGGGCGGATACGCACCGCCTCAAGGCCTTCCAGCACCCTCAGATCGGACGCGTCGTAGTGTTCCGGAGACAGCGAATCGTCAAGTTGCGCATCTTCGAGCTGGTCGTTCTGGATCTGATCCTGAATCTGATCTTCCTGCGTGTTTTCAGCTGATTCGTTCAGCGAATCCGCATCAAGGTCTGCCACAGAGATTCCTTCCTGCATTTTTCCCGCCATCAAGGGTCATTTCCGCAGGTGATACCACCTAGAACGCAAATAAAGGCCCCTTCTAGGCGTTTACATACACTGCTGGATATTCTACTCATGGAGGGGGACAGCGCGCTATAGACATTTGTCCTTGGAATTCAACGGTTTTCAACGGCTTCGGCATGGTTCCGAACGCGTCCGACGAGCCGGAAAACCTCCGTAAACCCCGTCGCAACGGCCTGTTTCACGCGCGCCACAATCGATCTCTCCTGTCAGAGAGGTCGATTGTAAGTCGACTTCGCAATAGCCCTCAGTAGCGAATCTTCCTTGAGATACGCCCACGGCTGAACCCTTGGCTCTGCGGGCCGGTGACCCTCACCTCATTGATGGTCAGACCTTCGAGTTTCCTGCGGATGGTGTCCGTCAGCAACGGCGTCATATACGACAGGGTGGTGGTCCAGGCCGGGCTGTCGCAACGTATCGTCAGCACGCCGTCTCGCAGGCTGGCGGGGTAGGAGTGCTTCGCGTTTTCCACGCCCACCACCTGGTCCCAATGGTCGCGCATCTGCGCCATTTTGAGGTGGGGCATCCATGCGCCGTTCGATGCCAGCAGATTGAACAGGCTGCCGACGGTTTCCGGATCGCGTCCGGGTTTACCGAAGCTTTCCCACGCCTTGCGCGCGCGTTCCTCGCGTTCCTTGAGCCGCCCGGCACGGTCGCTGATGCGGTCGAACACTTCGGCCGGCAGTTTGCGTTGGTCGAGGTTCAGCAGTTCGCAGATTGGTGGTTTCGGCATTAGGATTCGGCCTCGATTCCTTGCGATTGCGCGCCACGTCCGGCGGCAAGCATGGCCGCCATCGCCGCGATATCGCCGTCCGTCTCCTGCGATTGCGCACGCAGCGCGGCAACGTCGATGACATGCGCCTTGCCTTGCGGAATATCGCTTGCCGCGGCAACGGTGATCAACACCTGGTCCTGCCGTCGCGCGAAGTCGAGGATCTGCCCGCGACGGGACTCGTCGAGCTGGGCGAACACATCGTCGAGGATCACGATCGGCTTGACGTCGCGCTGCGCCGAAACCACTTCGTACAGCGCCATTTTCAAGGCCAACGCCATCGTCCACATCTCGCCGTTCGAAGCGAATTCGCGGGCTGGCATGTCGTTGAGTCGCAATGTCAGATCATCGCGCTGCGGTCCGATCAGATTCTGCCCACGGGCCACTTCGCCGGGGTAGATGCGTTGGAAATGACGGCTGATTTCCGCGGCCGGCTCGTCGAACAGAAGCACCTCGTCGAAGGACGGCTCATACACCAGGTCGGCCTGTTCCTCTTCGCCCGCCAGCGAAGCATAGATGCGGGTGAACGGCTCGCGCAGCAGTCCGATCACATCGTTCCGGTCCTTGGTCAATTGCACGCCGAGGGCGATGAATTGGCCGGTCCACACTTCCAGACCGCTCAGCACGGCCTGACGCCCGTATTCGGGGTCGATGCCGGAGCCGTCGGACAGCTGTTTGAGCAATGCGGCACGCTGTTTGGCAACGTGCGTGAACTGTTGCAACGACTGCGCATAACGGGGCAACAGCAGCGAAGCCGCCTGGTTGAGGAAGTTCCTTCGGGTGGCCGGATCGCCAGACACCAACCGCTGGTCTTCGGGGGTAAAGGACACGGAGGGGACCAAACCCACGATATCCCTCATATATTGCGATTTTCCGCCGTCCACGCGCGCCCTGTTGGCGCCTCGCGCGGCGATGGTGATCTCATATGTGCGCTGTTCGCCCGCATCTTCGACGTTGGCCCGGACAGTGGCGGAAGGGTGGCCTTTTTCGACCAGCGGCAGCGATGACGAGGTGCGGTGGCTGGAGCCGGTGGACAGCACTTCCACGGCTTCCACGATATTGGTTTTCCCTAGGCCGTTCGAGCCTTGGAGAATGTTGATTCCCGGTTCGAAATCAAGCACGCAATGGTCCCATGACCGGTAATGGTCGAGCGCGAGACGGGAGATATGCATGAAAACCGGGATTCCTTGAAGGCGATGGCATGGTGGCCCGGACGGGAACTTGCCGTCCGGGCCACAGGTGGAACGAAATCAGTTGTTGAAGCGCATCGGAACGAGCAGGTAACGGTAGTCCATGGATTCGTCGGAATCCGCTTCCTGCTGGCCGTTGAATTCCACGGGCTTGACCGCGGTGGTCATCTTCATGCGCACGAACGGCTCGCTGATGGCGCTCAGGCCGTCGACCAGATAGGAGGGGTTGAACGCCACGGTGATGTCCTCGCCGTCCATGTCGATGTCGAGAATCTCCTTCGCCTGTGCTTCGTCGGCGGTGCCGGCCGACAGCGTCAGCTCCTGGCCAGAGAAGACCATACGGATCGGGGCGTTGCGTTCGGCGACCAGCGAAACGCGCTTGATGGCGTCGATGAGGGCCTGCTTGTTGATGACGGCATGAATCGGGTATTCATCGGCATACAGGCGGTCAACGGCCGGGAATTCGCCGTCGATGAGCTGGGAGGTGGACACGCGGCCGGCGTTCTCGAAGCCCAGCAGGGACGGGTTGTCCGCATCGAAATCGATGGTGACGTTCTGATGCTCGTCCAGCGAACGCGCCATGTCGCGCAGCAGCGAGCCACGGACCAAAGCGGTGGTGCTGATGGTCGCATCCTCCGGCGTCCAGGTGAAGCTGGAACGGGCCAGACGGAAACGGTCGGTGGAGCTCATGATGACCTTGTCGCCCTGGAACTGGACGCGGATGCCGGTGAGCACCGGACGGTTCTCCTCACGGGAGACCGCGACGGACGCCTGGTTGACGGCCTGAGCGAAGGTGGGGGAGTCCACCTGACCCAGTTTCGTCGGCACCACGGGCAGATCCGGATATTCGCTTTCCGGCATGAGCTGCATGGTGAAGGTCGACTTGCCCGACGTGATGGTCATCGTGGAACCATCAGTGGAAAGATAGGTTTTCGCAGCGGGCAGCGACTTGGTGATGTCGGCAAGCAGTTTGCCCAGCACCAGAACGCTACCGGCCTCGTCCACGCCGGCTTCGATGTGGTGGCGTGCGGAAATGGCGTAGTTGAAGGCGGAAAGCTGGAGTGTGCCGTCAATGGCTTCCAGACGGATGCCCGCCAGAATCGGGGTTGCGGGACGTGCGTCGATGACACGTGTGGTCCATGCCACGGCATCGGCAAGAGCTTGGGAATTGACTTCGACTTTCATGGGGTATTCCTCGTTTCGTTCGATTCACATGCCATTCTAGCGATAAGAGCAACGACGACGAAAGCGTGGGGAATTCCCCGCATTACGAGAATGACGATGAAAGTAAGAAAAACGTACTTTCGTAATAATAAGCCCTGTGGATAGTGTGGATAAGCTCGCGTAGCCCAAGTGCAGCAACGCTTCAGTACGAGACGTCACCTGTGGATAACTTCTGAGTCGAATGTGGATAAGAGCATGGGTTATCCACAGGCTCATGGCCGCGTAAAACTTATCCACAATGCACTGTGAATAATCCACGAGCCATCCACTGCCGTTTTCCGTGTTTCCAACGGCTTTTCCACAGACCTTTCCCCGAAATGTGGATATGTATGTGGAAAACTCGATGTACAAGAAATTCTGTCCGGGCGTGTCACGCGGATAGTAAAAAGGCTGGTAAATAATTTACCAGCCTAAGGAAAACCGTTGGAAATACGCCGTTTGCTGCGGTTGCTTCCGTTACTTGTCGTTGGAACGCTGCTTGAGCTGCAGAGTCAACTCGGTCACGTAGTTGTAGATCTCCTGCTTCTCCTGCATCTCGTCGTTGATGCGCGTATACGCGTGCATCACGGTGGTGTGGTCCTTGCCGCCGAAGACCAGGCCGATGTCGTTGAGGCTCATGCTGGTCAGCTCGCGTACCAGATACATGGCGATCTGGCGTGCCAGCGCGATCTTCTTGGTACGCGAACGGCCGACGATGTCGTCGAACGTCAAATAGAAGTACTTAGCCACCTGCGTGATGATGTCCGCGGGCTTGATTTCCACGTCGGTGGTGAAGAAGTCCTGCAAAGTCTGCTCCGCAAGGGCTTTGGTGACCGGCTGGGTGCTCAGCGACGCCATGGCGGTCACACGGTTCAGCGCGCCTTCCAGCTCGCGGATGTTCTCGGTGAACCGTTCCGCGATCAGGTTGAACACGTCGTTGGGAATATTGGAGCCGTTCATGGTGGCGATCATGCGCAGAATGGCGATTCGCGTCTCCAGATCCGGCGGTTTGACGTCCACGGTCAGGCCCGATTCGAAGCGGGAGATCAGACGTTCGTTGAAGCCCTGCAGGTCCTTCGGCGGCACATCGGAGGCGATCACGATGCGCTTGTTGGCCTGATGCAGGGTGTTGAACGTGTGGAAGAACTGCTCAAGGGTCGCGTCCTTGCCGCTCAGGAACTGGATATCGTCGATGAGCAGCACGTCGACCTCGCGGTAGCGGCGGTTGAATTCCTTGATCTGGCCGGAACTTTGGTTCGTATCGGCCAGAGCCTCGATGAATTCGTTGGTGAATTCCTCACTGGTGACGTAGCGGACCTTCAGATTGGGGTCCTTGACCAGCGCGTAGTTGCCGATGGCGTTCAGCAAATGGGTTTTGCCCAGGCCGGAGCCGCCGTAGATACACAACGGATTGAAATCATGGCCGGAGCCCTCCGCCACGGCCAGCGCCACGGTACGTGCGAAACGGTTGGAATCGCCGGGCACGAAGGTGTCGAAGGTGGCGTTCTTGTTCAAATGCGTTTCGGGGTCGAGCAGCGGCCTGTTCTGGCCGCTCTGGAAATGGTCCTGTTCCGGCGGCATCGTCGCGGGAATCGGCAACTGGCCTTGCATCGTCTCGTTCGCAGGGGATTTCGCCGGCGATTTCGCGGGGGAGAAGCGCGGATAGGTTTCCTCCGGCTGTTCCTCCGTTTTCGGCTTCATTTCAACGATTTTGAAGGCGGGGAAGATGTCCTGTTCGGCGGATTCGCGCAACGCCTCCATCAACGGCTTGTTCAATTCGGTCTGCAAAGCCTGCTGAGCCGCCTCACTGGGCACGCACAGCATGATGGTCGGACCCCACATGCCTTCGGGATAGACGTTCTCCAGCCAGCTTTTGTCGCGTACGGACAGCGACGGATTCTGGTGCAGCAGGGCCAAAGCGTCGGACCACACCCCACGAGCCTGCTCGAGAGGATCTGTTGTCGTGTTATCAGCCACGGATAATCCTTTCTCGACAGACGTACCACTGATGTGCAACTGTATATTTGTACTCTCTTTTCCCCGAGTTATCCACCGGCATGCGTGTTGAAAAGATTGAAATGTGAATAACATTGTTGTAGTTTGTGGATAACTTTTGTGGGGAATTCGGCGGAATCGCAACGATTATGTGGATTGTTTTATGCGGGGAATCCCCATGAAAATGTGAAGAAAAATGGACGACGCGACAATCTGTTCAGGGGTCAGAGTAATTTAGTAGAGCTTGACTCATGAGGAGCCGTGCCTTGGCATGGCTAAAAACACCGGGAGCATTAATTATGAAGAGGACATTCCAGCCGAACAACCGCCGTCGCCACATGAAGCACGGTTTCCGTCAGCGCATGCGCACCCGCGCAGGCCGCGCTCTGATCAACCGTCGCCGCGCCAAGGGCCGCAAGTCCCTCGCTGCCTGATTTTTTAGTGGCATAGAGCGGTGGAACGGCTGAAAAGCCATCGCGATTTTGTTGCGGTGCTCAAACGCCGTCGTAGGGTATCGCGAGAAGACATCGTCGTGCATTATCTGATGCACGACGATGTCGTAACGGGCGATACAGCGACGGTGCAAGGCCGCCGTGTCGGCTTGGCCGTTTCCAAAGCTGTTGGCAACGCGGTCACGCGCAACGCCGTGAAAAGGCGTTTCCGTGTGCTTGCACGAAAGTACGAATCACTATTACCTGAATCCTGCGATATCGTGTTGCGTGCCAAGCCAAGTGCCGCACGTGCCGATTTCCTGTCGCTTGAGCAGCAGATGGCATCGTGTTTCGAAGCGGTGAAACGTAAAACCGCTTCCCGACAATGAGCAAGGGGCATCATCGCAATTGGATGGTGCGGCTCATCCGCTGGTATCAGAAACATATTTCCGCCCATACCGCACCTCGGTGCCGGTATTATCCCAGCTGCTCCAGTTATGCGATTCAGGCGATTGAACGATTTGGCTGCCTTAAAGGTGGCCTTCTTGCGTTATTACGCCTTCTTCGTTGCAACCAGTGGAACCGTGGAGGAATCGACGACGTTCCACAGCTCTATTCCTTGTTTTACAGATGTTCGTGGTCGAAGGCACATGAGGAGCCTCGTCTCACGCCTCTGGATGTAGATGAACCTATAGGCGATAAGGAGAATGGCCTGTAATGAATCAAGATCAATTCCTCCTCGATAGTGGTTTCTGGGGCTGGCTGTACAAGCTCCTGTACCCCGTCGAGTGGCTCATGACGCAGATTATGGCCGGATTCCACCGATTCATGGTGATGCTGGGCATGAACGAGATCGGTTTCTCGTGGGTCATGTCCATCGTGTTCCTGGTGATTGTGGTCCAGGCGTGCGTGTTCCCGCTGTTCTACAAGTCCATGAAGGGCATGCGCAAGATGCAGGCCCAGATGGCCGTTTTGCAGCCCAAGATGCAGCGCATCCAAAACAAGTACAAGGGCAAGAACGATCCCGCCAGCAAAGAGGCTTTGCAACGCGAGATGATGAAGCTCTACCAGGACAACGACGCGAACCCGATGGGCGGCTGCACGTCGATGCTGCCTATGTTCGTGCAGGGTCCTGTGTTCATGTGCATGTTCTACACCCTGTCGGCCATTCCATACATCGCCCGTGGCAAGTTCAGGAACGGTTCCGGCCTCGGCGCCTTCGACATCGCCACCGCCAAGCAGTTCACCTCCACTAATGTGTTCGGCGTGAACGTGGCCGAGAACTTCACCACAGCCGGCATCCACGGCAAGATCGTCATCGGCATCTTCGTGGCGTTGATGTGCTTCTGCCTGTGGCTCATGCAGTACAACAGCATGAAGCGCAACATGGCGCAGACCGCTGCGAACAAGCAGACCGAAATGATGCAGAAGATGATGCTCTGGATGTTCCCGATCATGTACATCTTCTCGGGCGTCGCCATGCCGTTCGCCGTGCTGGTCTACTGGCTTACCAACAACGTCTGCAACCTGCTGCGTTCAATCTGGCAGATCCACGTCTTCCCGACCCCGGGTTCGCCCGCGGCCGAGGCGAAGGAGAGGCGCGACCACGCCCATGAGAACGCCCGCCGTGCC
>ULRA01098042.1_pt1 | contig 14128 bp, 9 predicted proteins | sample 1954981 | NCBI WGS metagenome assembly ULRA01 (sample SAMEA4835669, study PRJEB28245) | human gut metagenome | biome: gut microbiome; material: fecal sample | place: Denmark | collected 2008
TACCGGAAAGACAACCTTTCTCAATCTCTTAAAGTCGGTCTTCGGCGGAAACGTTACCTTCAACACCAACGAAGATTTCCGTTCACAATTCAACGACGACTGGACGGGTAAACTATTGATCTGCGTGGACGAGGTGCTGCTCAACCGCCGCGAGGATTCAGAGCGGATCAAGAACCTATCGACCGCTCGCAGCTACAAGGCCGAGGCGAAAGGCCGCGACCGCCGGGAGGTGGAGTTTTTCGGCAAGTTCGTCCTCTGCTCCAACAACGAACGCAATCCCGTCCTGATCGAGGCGGCGGAAACCCGCTACTGGGTGCGGCGCGTGCCGCCGCTCCCGTATGACGACCAACACCTGCTGGCCAAAATGCGGGCCGAGATACCGGGGCTGCTCTTCTACCTGCAACAACGTACGCTCTCGTCATATGAAGAGAGCCGCATGTGGTTCGCGCCCCGGCTGCTGGTCACCGATGCGCTGCGGCGGATCGTACACTACAACCGCAGCAAGACCGAAACCGAAATGTTGTCGATCATCCGCGACATTATGGAGGCCGAAAACCTTGCGGACTATCGGTTCGACGTGAGCGATATGGTCAATATGCTGGAGATACGCGGCATCCGCGTTGACCATCCCACCGTGCGGCGGATTCTTGCCGAAAATTGGCAGCTTCGGCCCGCACCACCGACTTACTACCAACGCTATACGATTACCTATAACGGCGAAACGCAGCGGCAGGACAGCAAGACAGCACGTGTCTATACCGTCACGCGGGAACAGCTCGGCGGATTGCTGGACGATGCTGCGATGTAAGAATGTTGAAAAAGAAAGTAGCTTTCTTATTTTCACAATCTTACATCTCTTACAAATCCTCTTACAAAGTCTTACGGGTTCTTACGGGCTTACAGCGCCGAATGCCGTGTAAGAAAGTTGTAAGACGCCAACCTTTTCTTTCACTGGATTTTACACTGTTTTCTCAACAAACTTACAGAAAAATGACTGTCATACCATACAGCAACCGGATTTCCATCCGTGATTTTCTCGCCCGGCGGGGCATTCAGCCCAAATATGAACGCAACGGCTACGGCATGTATCTTTCACCCCTACGAGAAGAGCGCACGCCGAGTTTCAAGGTGGACTACGTGCGAAATCTCTGGTACGACTTCGGACTGGGTGAAGGCGGCACATTACTTACCCTCGTGATGCGGTTGGAGCGGTGCGACCGTTACGCCGCCATCCGTATCCTTTCGAGCGGTGAGATAAGGCAAGCCGAGTCTACTTCTCTTTCATCAGGTATTTACGAACGTCCAGCCGTCGGTGGGGTATCGCCGGTCATGCGCCCGGCCACCGTCCCCGCGCTCCGCATCCTCTCCGATGCCCCGCTCCGTCATCCGGCACTGATCGGTTATCTCGCCTCGCGCGGCATTGCACAGAGGATTGCCGCAGGCTACTGCCGGGAGGTTCGCTACGAAGTAAACGGCCGCGCCTTTTTCGCCGTCGGTTTCCGCAACGACGCCGGAGGGTGGGAGCTTCGCTCCGCACGGTTCAAAGGCGGCTCCTCGCCCAAATACATTACAACACTCAAAGGATGCAATGCAACTAATGATATCAGTGCAGTCATTGACAGCAGTGCAATCAATGCAACCAATGATGTCAGTGCAATCACTGTCAGCAATGCAATCACGGATTGCCCAGCAACCGGAGCAACGGCATCATTCCATGTCGGCAATGATCCGATGGCCTTCGAATCGGGCAGGGCCATGCCGGCATCCCATGCAAGCGTCATGATCTTCGAAGGATTCATAGATTTTCTCTCGTATCTGTCGCTTGCGAATAACATACATCCGGTCAGCAATACGGTCGTGCTGAACTCGGTCGTCAACCTTTCCAAAGCCGTTCCGTTTCTTAACCGGCATTCGGTGATCCACGCCTTTTTCGACAACGACGAAACCGGACGCAAAACGACCTCCGACCTGCATTGTCTTTGTCCCCGCAGCGAGATCATCGACCAAAGCTGTTTCTACCGCAGATACAAGGATGTCAACGACTATCTGATCGCCCGAAAAACCTGTCCGAAGCCCCCGGAAATCGTATCTGACAGTCTGGGTCGTGATCTGCGACCTTCGAAAGCGGAAACAGCGGCGATTGAGTCTCAGCGCCGGAAAGGGGTAAAGGTTTAAGGAAGGCAAGGTTGTGTTTTTGTCAGCCAAAAACCGCTGCCTTCCCGTCGGTCGGCAGTCGATCCCGCTGGTCCGGATATTCTTATTCTTTTCACCTGAAATCGCAAACGAATGGCAACACCGAAGAAACCATATAACAGACAGGGCGGCCGTCCTGTGCTGAGCAAATCCCAGCGGCAGGAATACCGACTTACCGTCCGCTACAACACGGAGCTGCATCTCCGGCTCAAGGCTCTGGCCCGGCAATCGGGTCAGAAGCCCGTCGAGGTCGTGCGGCAGCTCATCGCCTATGGGTGAGTGAAGGAGCGGGTAAAGAAGGAACACCGTCCGGTATTCGACCTGCTGAAAGGATTGTCCGACAACCTGAACCAGCTGACCCGGCTGGCACACGCCAAAGGCATCGAACGGCTGGAGAAACAGATTGCACCGGTAGTGCAGGAAGTCCGGCGGCTCTTAAAATATTTGCGAGATGATCGGTAAGATAATATCGGGATCGTCCTTTTCGGGGACGGTAGGCTACGTGATGAAAAAGGAATCCCGGATCTTGGAAGCCGAGGGCGTCATGCCTCCGGATGCCAAGCGTATGGCCGAGGACTTCAAAGACCAGACCCTCCTGAACCCGCGGTTGAAAAACACCGTCGGGCATATCTCGCTGTCTTTCTCACCCAAGGACGCTCCGCGGATGACCGACGCCCTGATGACGCAGATTGCAAAGGAGTACATGCAGAAGATGGGCATCACCGATACGCAGTACCTCTTGGTGCGCCATCTCGACCAGCCCCATCCACACTGCCATCTGGTCTACAACCGGGTCGGAAATGACGGACAGACCATTTCGGACAAGAACATCAAGATCCGTAATGCTAAGGTTTGCCGGGAGCTGACCGAGAAGTATGGACTATACCTCGCGCCGGGCAAAGACGACGTGCGGCGGGAGCGGCTGCGCGAACCCGACAAGACCAGATACGAAATTTATGATGCGATCAAACAGTGTTTGCCCCGATGTGCCGGATGGAAAGGGTTGGAGAAAGAACTGGAAAAACAGGGCATCGGCATCCGCTACAAGTATTGCGGAAATACCGACCGCAAACAAGGGGTCTTGTTCTCGAAAAACGGCTTCGAGTTCTCCGGCTCGAAAATCGATCGGGCTTTCAGCTTTACCAAACTCGACAACCGGTTTACCTACCTGCAACAGCAGGCGCTGCATCGGGCCGAGCTCCTCGGAAACCTCTCGGTGGCAGTAGGTAATTACCGTTCGGCGTTTGCAGCGCTGTTCGGCAGCATGGGCGGCGGCACACGCGAAGAGCCTGCTGCACCCAGCCCCGGCGGAAAGCTCGACGTTATTCCGCTTCCGCCGGCCAGTTCACCCGTCGGAGTATCGGCCGAGCAGTTGCAGCGCAAACCGGGAGAAAGCCCCGAAGAGCATATCGCACGAATCACGGCACTACTCAATGCTGCGGCCGAGGCGATGGCCATAGCCACGATGGAATGCCGCCGCAGGCTCGAAGAACAGAAAAGAAAAACCAAACTGAAACCGTAAAATCTCAAAAACATGAACGACGAACATAGGAGCGACCTGTCTTACGAAATGTACGAAGACCTCAAAGAAACGCTTGTCAAAGCCATCAAAAACACCAAAGCAGGTGGCGCAGGAAACGCAGGTTTGGAGAATGCCCGGCTGGAACGGATCGAGCGACTGATAGAGGCTGCGGAACTTTCGCAGGGCCAAGTCACACAGTTGCTCGAACATCTGCGTAAACGGATAACATTGCCCGGAGTGCAAAGCGAACAAGAACCGACCACAGAGAAATACAACGCGCTGCTGGCGCAGTTGGCCGGGAGACTGGAGGTGATCGACAAGGAGAACAGGCAGACACATACATTGATTGAGCAGGTCGGGCAAGCCGTCGAAGCATTGACAAGACCCGACGCCTTGCCCGTGCAGGAGCATCGTCACACCTATACACTCGACATTAAATCCTCGAAAACATGTCTGACAATGTTCGTCATGCTGGGATGTATTTTCCTGCAAGGCGCATTCATCTACCGAATTTCGGGGAACAATCGGCTGTTGGCCGTGAACGACCTGAAATACCGCTATGTGAAGATGCGAGGGGAAATCGGAGAAAAGGGATTGGCGGAGTTGGAAACAGTATTCCGAGACGAGCAGTATAGAAACCTCCGCGATACCGTCCGAAACCAAGTCGAACGCTACGAAGAAGCCGTAAGGCGACGGGCAGAGCAGCTGGAGCAGGCGACCATTAAGGAGCGCAAAGCGAAAAAACTGCTTGATGACGTGAAAAAATTAAGAGGAGAATAATGATGAAATTATAGCCATATTCTCCCAATTTGAAATAAGATAGTTTTCGGTCAATATTGATTTTCAGAAACATTTTGTCGAAATTTGTTGTTGTTTTCTATTGAGTGCTGTTCAATATGAAAATTATTTTCTATTTTTGCCTTGTCGCATAAGCGGCAGACATATAGAAAGTGTTTTCGCACTGTCCTTAACTGAGAATCTGACAATTTTCAACGAAACAGGGACAACGAACAGCACTCATTTTCTTGTTAGCATATGGCAAAGGCGTATGTTTTCGTATGCGTATTCCATATCTACAAGTGTGGGGCTATTGTATCGTTTATTTGTTTCGGGTTTTGTCAGAACCTTCAGTTAGATAAACGAAATCGGCTCCACACTTTCTTTTTGGAATACTTATGCCACAGGGGCTGATGGCAATAGATTTTGAATTCAACTTTCAAAATTATATTGCTATGAGAAACATTTTTACTTTTTTATTGGCGGCTTGCCTTTTGGCAGGCTGTGGTAGTGACCCGACGGCCGATGCTCCGGATAAACCTGTTCATGGACCTGATCCCGATCCAGATGTGACTACCTATTCTGTGAACGGCAGTGTCCAGAAAGGGCCTTTTACACAGGGAACTTCCATTACCATTCAGGCTTTGGACGAATCCCTTAATCCTACAGGAAAGAATTATCAGACCAAAACAACAGATGACGCAGGAACATTTAAAATCAATAATCAGATCGAAAGCCGATATGTGGAGATTATTGCAACTGGATATTATTTCAATGAAATTTCAGGGCGAGTCTCCAATTCGACGATTACCCTTCGGTCGCTGTCTGATCTGACGGAGGCGGGAAAAACCAATGTAAACTTATTGACGACTCTTGAATCCGATCGGATTCGCAATCTGGTCGTTTCAGGCGGCTTAACTCTTCCGGAAGCCCGAGAGCAGGCCGAAAAGGAGTTATTCGATGTCTTCCATATCCCCAATTCGGTTTCCGCTTCTGCCGGATTTGACAAGATGGATATTACACAAGGTGGAGAGTCGAATGCCATTCTGTTGGCCATATCCGCGACATTGCAGGGAGAAAGGTCCGAGGGTGAGTTATCGGAACTGATTTCCAAAATTGCGTCGGATATCGAAAGCTCTGGAGAGATTCAGAATGATAATATCGCAGAACAGATTCGGGACGGCGGAATGTCGGTCAATGCACAGACGGTTCGTACCAATCTGGAGTCCCGTTACGAGGCATTGGGTGTCACTGACTACGAAATTCCTCCGTTTGAAGATTATCTGGATGTCAATGGCAACGGAGCGATCGACAAACAGGACAGTTGGTTGATTCTATCCGAAAAGGATTTCCAGCTTTCCGACGAAGGAGGTATTATCGAAGTAGAACTGCAACATAATGTAGATTACGATATTACTATCGAAGACGACGGTGCAGGGTGGATTGTCAATAATATGACGCGTGCTTATCTTGAAACGGACAAACTGAGCTTTACTGTCAGACGAAACGAGACCTACGATGCACGATATGCCCGTATCGCTGTTAAAGACCGTAACAGTTCTTATACAGAATATATTACCGTATCCCAGAAACAGCTCGATGCACTGACCGTTACTTCGGAACGTTTTGAAGTCGGCAAGGACGGCGGAACAATCGAGGTCGAGGTGAAAGCGAATGTCAGTTACGATGTCGAAATCCCCGTGGAGTATAGTAAGTGGATTTCGCAGATTCCTGCCACCCGCGGACTTACGACGACTGTTCTGCAATTTGATATCGCCAAGAGCGACGAACCGGATGTGCGCGAAGGAAAAATCATAATCAGAAGCGGAGAATTGTCTGAAACGATCACGGTTTACCAAACGGGTGAGAAGGTTTTGATTCTGAATCAAAAGGAATATACGGTTTCCGATCAGGGTGCGGTTATTGATGTCGAAGTGACGAGCAATGTCGATTATGAGATCGTAATGCCTGCGGTCGATTGGATCAGTGAAACGCGGAAAACCCGTGGAATCATAACCAATACGCGAAGTTTCGCAATTGCGGCCAATTCGACGTACGATGTGCGGGAGGCAGAAATCGTTTTCCGGGATAAAAATAGCGGCCTTCAGGAGAAAGTCGTTGTTTATCAAATGCAGAAAGATGCGATCCTTGTGGCGAAAAAGTCTTACAATTTCGACAATAAGGGAGGCCAACTCGCATTGACGGTGCAGGCGAATGTGGATGTAGATGTAGAGATTCCCGAAGCGTCGCAGGAGTGGATTTCTCAGGCGCCGCAAACTCGTGCGCTGACAGAACGGACACTGAATTTCATTATCGCTGCCAATGAAGGCTACGATAAGCGCGAAGGCGAAATCATCGTGAAGAATACGCAGAAGGAGTTGTTCGAAACGATCCGGATTTATCAGACTCAGAAAAATGCGATCATTCTGACACAGAACGAATATTCGCTCTCTGAGCAGGGTGGTAACTTTACAGTCGAAGTCAAGTCGAATATCGATTTTTCGGTACATGTCGAGGGTGGCGATTCCTGGCTGCATCAGATAATGACCCGTAGCTTGGTATCCCATACTCTTAATTTCAGGGCCGATGCCAATACGACCTACGATTCCCGGAATGCGGTGATTACGATTACCAATACGGCGAACAATCTCAAAGAGACCGTCAAGGTGCACCAGGCTCAGAAAGATGCGATCATTGTCGGTGCGGATCAATTCGAGGTTCCTTACACGGGAGGCGATGTGACGGTTGGAATCAAAAGCAATGTCGATTATGAGGTTGTCATAGATGACGGAGCTGACTGGATCTCACGCGTTCCGGAGACACGCGGGCTGACCGAATCGACTGTTGTCCTGCGGGTGGCGAAAAATGAAGATATTACGGATCGAGTCGGAAAGGTGACGATTCGGGATGTCGGAACCGGAATATCCAATACGGTGACTGTTTCCCAGGCCGGTAATGCCGAAACGCATACGATCCATGTCGCCGAGGCCGGATCGCTCGGTTCAATGCTTTCCGATACGCAGAAAAACAACCTTGTAAATATCAAAATCACGGGTTCGATCAACAAGGACGATTTCAAGACACTCGAAAAGATGCCGAAACTGACGGAGCTGGATCTGTCGGAGGTTTCCGTTCCGGGAAACAGTATTCCGTCGGAGGCGATGTGTACGATCGGTTCTGTCGGTAGTTTGCGAGTTTATAAATCCGAATCGAATATACAGAAGCTGATTCTTCCGGAGAACGTCGCTGTAATCAGCGAAAATACATTCTCTGCAATGAAGAAACTGAGAGAAGTCGTGTTGCCGCAATCTTTGACGGCTATCCGGGAGGCTGCATTCTGCCTCTGTTCGCAACTGCAATCGGTGGATATTCCGGACAATGTAACGGTTATCGGGAAACTCGCTTTTTCGAATTGCACTTCTCTTCAGTCCGTGAATTTTTCTCCGAACTCCAAACTCCAGCGAATCGAGTCGGTGATGGGCGGAGACGGTATCGGAAATACTGTCACGGAAGGATCGTTCAGTTATTGTTCGTCTTTGAAACGGTTCGAGGTTCCCGCTACGGTTACGGTCATTGGGGCTGGCGCGTTCAACGACTGCACTGCGTTGGAGGAGTTGGTCATTCCGTCGAATACTGCGCTGACGAAATTGACGGGCTATGTCTATCGGGATGAATATGTATTGGGTGCCAAGCAGCAAACCGCGGGTATCGTCGAAGGGTGCATGGCTCTCAAAATCCTGCGTATTCCTGCCAAGATTCGGACAATCAACAACTACGCTTTTGCGAATAGCGGGATAGAGACGGTGATTTTCGAGGAGGGTTCGCTCTGTACGAAACTCGGTGATGCCGTGTTCGCAAATTGCCCCTATCTGAAGGATTTTGAAATTCCGCAGAGCGTGAAGGTGTTGGGTAATTGTGTTTTCATCAACTGCGAATCGCTTGAAAATCTTGATCTCTCGCAGTTCACATCGGTCGGTAAAACGCTTATCAGTGGCTGTAAATCGTTAAAATCTATTGTATTGCCGAACTATTTGACCGAGCTGACCGCTGGATTTTTCAAAGGCTGCACCTCCATCGAATCCTGTATTTTGCCGAAGTCCATTAACAAAATTGGCGATAATGCGTTTGAAGACTGCTATGAACTCAAAGAAATTGAATTACCGAAGACAGTAATATCCATAGGAAAATCCGCTTTTAAAAATTGTAGGAAACTTTCTTCGATAGTTATTCCCGACAAAGTCTCAACCATAGGTTCTTATGCATTTGAAGAATGCGCATCACTTGAAAGTTTCCTGCTTTCGGGAAATCCAAGAATTAAGTTAGGTGCCTGCATATTTTTAGGTTGTACCTCACTTACAACCGTAGGGTTGAATGCTCAAGATCTTACTATAGAAAATAATGCATTTGAAAATACACCTATTACGCAGATCGTTATTCCATCAGTAGTTAAAAGTATTACAGGATGCCCTGTACGTCCTAATTCTTATCTCCCGGCGACTTGGTCGGGTTCTAATATCAATGAATTTATTTTTGAACGACCGAGTTCTTTGACATGATGTGGAGAAGGCGCTTTCGCAGGATCGAATATTTCGTCGCTTGAACTGCCGGAAACGGTCGTGGAACTTGGCGAGGCAATGTTGGGGATGTGTAATTCTTTGATCGATTGGGAAATACCTGCGCATATTAAAAAACTGACGGGCGGTCCGTATTATAGGTCGAATGTTTCCAATCCGCGGTTGAACGAGAATACCCGGTTGGAGTATGTCGGGGATTATGCCTTCAACAGTATTTCTGGAATGACTTCAGTGGATATTTCATCGGCAACGTATGTGGGGGAGGCCGTATTTGCAGCTTGTTCTGATTTGCAACATGTCGTTTTACCTTCGAACATGACTGAAATTCCCCGGGCCATGTTTAGTAATTGTCCTTTGTTGCAGTCGGTAGAACTTCCGGCCGGTGTTAAGACAATTATAGGAGATGCATTTAACGGTTGCAGCTCTCTAACTGATATTGATTTGTCCGAAGTGGAGTTAATTGGAGGATGCGCCTTTAATGATTGTATTATATTAAAGTCTGTCGATTTGTCTCATTGTGTAGAGATCGGCATAGAGTGCTTTGCCAACTGTGCGTCGCTTGAATCGGTCAGACTTCTGACGGCCGGAGAATTGAAAATCGGAGATTGCGCGTTTTACGGCTGTCAGGCTCTTAAATCCATTACAATTCCTGCCGGAGTCACCAAATTTTCCGAATCTCATAACTGTGGTTTCGGCTCTCAATTCAACGGTGGAATTTTTGCGGGGACGAGTGCCGCAATAGTTTTCGAACCGGATTCACAACTACGGGTACTTGGAGATGGTGCGTTTTCTGGTGCTAATTTTACCGAAATAACATTGCCTAATGTAGCAGAATTTATGAGAGACTGTGGAGGTATATTCGCAAATTGTCCTAATTTAAGGAGGGTTAGTTTCCCTGCTCTTATTTCATGTACTATTTGGGATTCTGGGTGTTTCCAAGACTGCCCTTCGCTGGAGGAGATTGATATGCCTAAAATTCAGGATATAGTTATAAATTGCTTTAATTTAATTACATCTCCTAATTTCAAGGCTGTATTGCCTGAAACGCTGAAAACCGTTTATTATTTGGATTTGTTTGAGCCACAGTTCGACGAATTGATATGTAACGCGGCGGTTCCGCCGACAGTGGAAAACAGATATGGTTCGGGTTCGGAGAAGACCATCAATTGTACGCTTCGTGTCCCGGCAGCAAGTATCGATGCATATAAAGCCGATCCCGGTTGGAGTAAATTCGCCGAGATACTTCCGATCGAATAAATCTAATACAGAATTTCAATTCCGTCGAGGGGCTGGCTACGATTCGTAGCAGCCCCTCGTTATTTGTACAAGGCTTGATTCGTATTGTATGAAATCGGGTAATTGTAATTCAGACATGTCGGATCAATAAAGACTTTTTCGATGTTTTTTGTCATATCGGGCTAAAATGCGGACACGGTGCGGACACGAAAAAAACAAAACCCCGTCAGAGTTTCCTCTAACGGGGTTTCTGGTGCCCAGGACAGGAATCGAACCTGCACGCCTTGCGGCACACGCACCTGAAACGTGCGCGTCTACCTATTCCGCCACCTGGGCATTTCTGGAATTGCGGTGTGCAAAAGTAATACTTTTTTCTGAAACACCAACTCTTTTTTCAAAAAAAATCTACTTGCTGAAGAACTTGTGCTGAAACAGAAGCAGATAGACGACTGCCACCGAGATGTAGGCATCGGCCAGATTGAAGATCGCGCCGAAGAAATAGTTGTTGCTGTCGACCAGAAACCGCAGCAGGCGGGGTACGCCGTTCCATTGGAACAGCGGGAAATAGAACATGTCGACCACTTTGCCCATCATAAACCCGGCGTAGTGCCCCCCGAATTGAGCCACCGTGTAGGGCGTCGATTCGGAGAAGATCAATCCGTAGAATGCGCTGTCGAGGATGTTGCCCATGGCGCCGGCGAAGATCAGCGCGAGGCCGACGATCACTCCCTTGGGCGTGTCTTGGCGTTTGGTGCAGAGGTGGTGCATCAGCCAGCCGATGAATCCGACCATGACGATCCGGAAGACGCCCAGCAGCAGCTTGCCCCAGTCGAAGCCTCCGCGCGAGGCGATGTGCATGCCGAAGGCCGCGCCGTTGTTCTCGATGAACCGCAGCTGGAACCAGTCGGGGAAGACGACGATTGACTCGTCGAGGTGCATATGGGTCTTGATCCAGATTTTGAGCGCCTGGTCTGCGATGAGCAGCAGCACGATGAGCAGCGATATTTTCTTGAAATTCATAATCGTAGTGGTATTTGGTTGCAAAAATAGTAAAAAAATCTCCTTTTTCGGAACTCCGGGGCGATTTTACCTCCCGGGTCATGCACTTTGGCGGAAAAATCATATCTTTGGAAAATCGAAATGTTTGACGATCTATGAAAAAATTGCTACTCCTCTGCGGGCTGTTGGCGGTATTTGCCTGTACGGAAGAGCCTGCGGACTCTGCCGGCGGCAATGGCGGACGGAAGGCCCGGGTGCTGGGTTCCCCGACTTCGCGGCTGGCGTTGCGGGGGAGTCTTTCCGTAAAGTTGTCGCCCGAAACGGCGCAGGCGGTTGCCGCTGCGCAGGCGCAGCTGCCCGCGACACGCAGCGGTGTCGCGACCCGTTCGGGTGTCGGCGGCATCGACGCAATCCTGCATGAAATCGACGCCGGGCGTTTCGAACGTGTCGTCGCATACAATCCCGAGTGGGAGGACGTTTACGAGCAGACGGGCATCAACCGCTGGTATACGATCGCGTTCGACGACGAAATTCAACTCTCCGAGGTCGGCGAGCGGCTGGCGGCGTTGCCCGGCGTTGCGGTCGTGGAGTACGGGATTGATCCCCGCTATATCCGTCCGATGAGCGAAGGCCCTGCCGTTCCGGCTTCCGAGGGCATGTTTCCCCGTGTGGGCGAGACCCGCGCCGCGAAGGCGATGAACGACCCGATGCTGCCTTTTCAGTGGAATTACGACAACCCGGGCGGAGGCCTCTTTCCGGATGTCGCCGTCAAGCCGGAGGCGGGGGCCGACATCGACCTGCTGGATGCCTGGCAGCTCTGCACGGGCAGCGAGGAGGTTATCGTCGCGGTGATCGACGAACCCGTGCAGACCACCCATCCCGACCTGCGGGCGAACATCTGGTCGAATCCGAAGAATTCGCAGGAACACGGCTATAATTTCTGGGACGACTCCCCCGAACTCGACTGGAAGTCGGTCGGCGGGGATGACCGCAATCCGGAATACGCGGACCACGGAACGCATGTCGCAGGCGTCATCGCCGCCGTGAACAACAACGGCCGGGGCGTTTGCGGCATCGCCGGCGGGCGGAGCAACAGCGGCGGCGTGCGGATCATGTCGTGCCAGATCATGGGCAACAGCACGACCGGCGGCAAGGGAAACCCGACGGTCAAGGCCTTCGAATATGCCTGGACCAACGGTGCGATCATCGCCCAGAACAGTTGGGGATACAATCTCGAAACGGCGGACGGCACGAAGATCACCCCCGAGGAGTTCGAGCGGGAGTGGAAGAGCAATTATGGCATCATGCGCGACGCCATCGACACCTTTGTCCGCGGGGCGGGGACCCGGAACCCGAACTCCCCGTTGCAGGGCGGGCTTGTGATTTTCGCCGCCGGCAACGAGGGCGACGTTTACGGCGACGTCCGGATCTATCCGGCCGCCTACGATCCGGTGATCGCCGTCGGGGCGATGGACTGGAGTTTCCGCCCGGCCTATTATACCGACTACGGACCGTGGGTCGACATCGCGGCCCCGGGAGGCGACCGCTATTCCGGAAAGACGACGCGGACCGCTTCCGACGGGAGGACGGTCTTTTATAGCAATGCGCAGATTTTGAGCACGATCCTCTGCGACGATGCGATCGCTTATCAGGACGGACGCAAGGATGGCGGGATGTACGGCTACGGTTTTATGCAGGGGACTTCGATGGCGTGCCCGCACGTTTCGGGCGTTGCGGCCCTGGGGCTTGCTTACGCGGCGCAGAACGGAAAGAAATATACGCCGGCCGAATTCAAGGCCCTGCTATTGAGTTCCGTTTACGGCATCGACGACTGCTTCGCCGGCTCGAAGGACGGGGAGCTGGGTCCTATTGCCGATATGGCCGTCTATAAGAATAAAATGGGCGGAGGCTGTATCGACGCCCTGAAACTGCTGTTTGCCGTCAAGGGGACTCCCGCCGTCTATGTGAGGACCGGAGAGCCGGTGACCGTGGACTTCGCGCGTTATTTCGGGGGCGACCGGAGCCGGGTTGCGCTGACTGCCGCGTCGTTCGTATCGCCGGGCAACCTGGGGCTGTCCTCTTCGAAGGCGGAGTTCGACGGTACGAAGATCACTTTCGACTGTCCCGAACCGGGAACTTCCATGCTTCGGATAAGCGCGGTGTCGGGCGATACGGAGTTCGTGCGCGAATTCGCCGTCGTTTCCCGTGCCGGACTGGCCGCCAACGGCGGATGGCTTTGACCGGCTTTCCTCCCCGGTATGTCCTGCGGCGGTTCCGTGCGGAGCCGCCGTTTTTCTGCCTCTATTAATATATATAGGTAGTATCGGCTTTATCGGGTAAAATTGGAGATTTTTCAAAAAAAGATGCGCAAATATTTGCAGGTTCGGAAAAAGTCGCTACCTTTGCATCCGCGTTTGAGAAATACCGGTTCTTACAAATAAGTCGAGGGTTTACAATAAAGGAGCTTGAGATGGTTTTGTGTTCTGAATTTCAATAAGATGCAAAGTTCTTGAAAAAGTTTTTGGAGATTTGAAAAAGATTACTTATCTTTGCAGTCCCTTTCGCAAATGTCTCGCAAGAGACCGCGAAAAAAAATCTTTAAAAAAGATTTGGCGGATTCAAAAATAACACTTATCTTTGCAATCCCTTTCGCAACCAAAATGTGAAGCTTTTTTAAACTGGTTCTTTGAATTACTGATTATATTTTGAGAGAAAAATTGTAGTATTTATCTGTCAATTTCCTTTTAAAGGATAAACGAATAGTCAGGACTCTAACAATACATTATTTTTTTACAATGGAGAGTTTGATCCTGGCTCAGGATGAACG
>ULRA01077554.1_pt1 | contig 13856 bp, 9 predicted proteins | sample 1954981 | NCBI WGS metagenome assembly ULRA01 (sample SAMEA4835669, study PRJEB28245) | human gut metagenome | biome: gut microbiome; material: fecal sample | place: Denmark | collected 2008
CGTTTATTACGGTATGGTCAAAGACGCATTCGTTAAGCATTTTTTTAACGGATTTAAGGTTATACATTCTGGAGGCAATTCCGCCGAACAGTCCGCTTTCCATCATTCGGACGGTGAGCGGCATTTCGCTCGTTACACCGCCGGGGCAGATTGCGACAATCTTTCCGACACGCTCAGGATGCTTGTGCGCAAGCTCAAGCGCGTACCCCGCACCGAAGGAAAAACCGAGAATATGCGCGGATTCGATTCCCATTGAATCCATGAAGCGCGCAAGGCTTTCGGCATGGTCGCCGATGGTATAATCAAAGAAATCGGGTCTGTCCGAATAGCCGTGCCCCACAAGGTCAACGGCAATAACGCGGTAATACATTGCAAGCTTGTAGAACAGCCGGCGGAAGGTGTACAGGGACTGCCCTGCCGAATGAACCAAGATCAACGGCTCGCCCTTGCCGCTTTCCATATAATGAATTCTTGCCGTTTCATAGCGCGTTTCGATAACGTGAACCGAGTTGCGCAGGCGCACCGCTTCCGAATCGGCAAATTCGCTGTTTTTGATTGCATCTTCAAGCTTTGCACGCGCCGTTTCAAGGCGGTTTTCGGCATTTCGGAGCTTTTCAACAGCAGTATCGTGTGCATTCTTTGCGGCCGAAACGTTCTTGTCCGCATTGCGAACGACAACATCCGCCGCATCAAAATCGGAACGCTTTGAATCGTAGTCGGCTTCGGCAGCATCGGTAAGTGCCTTTGCGTCGGCATAGATCTTTTTCTTTTCGGCGGCGCGCTCATTCGCTGTGTCAAGTGCGGTTTTGAGCCTTGCGGCTTCAACCTCGGCGGCTGCGGCGGCAGAACGGGCGGCGGTTTCGGCTTTTTCGGTTTCGGTAATGCGCAGCTTTGCATTTTCAAGCTGAGCCGCAAGCGCGTCAAGCGTTGCGTTTTTGCCTGCAAGCGCAGCTTTTCTTCCGGTGCTTTCCTCATTCATTGCAGCGGTTTGCGCCCTTGCCGTGTCGTATTCATGCCGTGCGGAACGCAGTTTTTCGTCGTTTTCGGCAACGCAGCGTTCACATTCGGTCAGTTTTTCGCGAAGTGCGGCGCACTCCGACGCAAGTGCGGAATGTTCCGACGTCTGCTGCTTTTCGGTCTCCGCCGCAGCATCGGCTTTTATCTTTGCGGCATTGACTTTCTGCATTGCCGCGTCCTTGTCCGCGCCTTTTTTTCCGTTTGCGGCGGTTTTAAGCGCGTCGAGCTGCTGAGTCAGCGCGGTTCGGTCGCTTTTTGTTTTCTGAAGATCGCGGCCGAGCTTTGCAAGGCTTCGTTCGGCATCCGCAATCTGTTTTTCAAGCGCGCGCTTTTCGCCCGCAAGGCGCACCGCCTCGGCGTTCAGTTCCGCAACAATACTTGCTTTTTCGCTCTCTGCTTTTCGAAACTCCTCCGATTCGCGGTCGGTTTTCGCGGCAAGCACTTCCGTCTGTGCGCTGTCGTTTCGAAGCTCTTCAAGCTGTTTATGAAGGCGCATTTCGGTTTCAACGGCATTTCGGTGCGCTGTTTCGGCGTTCTCAAGCGCGGCGCGGCAGCCTGCGGCAGCGGTGTGGGCGGCGTTGCTGTCCGTCTCCGCCTTGCGCAGAGCCTTTTCAAACTCGGAATACACGGCATAGCAGCGGTCGCTCTCCGCCTTGCGCTGGTTAAAAAGGCTTTGCGCAGCTGCGGCAATGCCGTTCTTTTCGTCGTATTCGGGTGTCAGCGCACTTCGGCGGCTTTGCCTTTCGCGCAATTCTTTTTCGGCAGCGCGCTCATCCCTGTGTGCATCCGAAAGAGCCTCTTCGGCGGATTGTGCGGCGCGTTTCGCGCTTTCCCGTGCATTTGCAAGATCACGCGCCCTGCGCTTTGCGCTTTCGGCAGCGGCAGTATCGCGATGAACGGTGCGAACCTCCTCTCTGCGAACCGGCAGCTCGCTGGGAAGGGTGACGTTGACAAATTCTCCGGTATGCTCGGAGTTGATGAATTTTTTAACTTCCAATGAAAGACTCACGGCTGTGACAATCCTTTCTGTATCAGGTCATAATCAGGTCATATCTGTTCCGCACAGAGGGCACGCACCGGCAGAACTGTCGATTCATGCGGCATTTCACGCGGAAAGCGGCAAAAACCCCGCTTTTCGGCGGTGAAACATGAAAAATCTGCCCCCTTTGCAGGTATTCTGTCTCTTTATTGTATTTTACACGAGGAAGCGCGGCTATGCAAGCAAAAATTTCGCATTTTTGCGGTTCGCCGTCCGCCGCTCACTGTTCCCCGCCCGCCGTATACAGCTCCACGCAGTTTTCGCCGTCGATTTCTTCAAGGCGAACGGAAATTATCTCGTTTTTTGCCGTCGGAATGTTTTTTCCGACAAAATTCGGGCGAATCGGAAGCTCCGAATGCCCCCTGTCGATAAGCACCGCAAGCTGAACCCGCGCCGGACGACCCAAAGCCATTACCGCATCGAGCGCAGCCCTTGCCGTTCGGCAGGTATAAATAACATCATCCACAAGGATAACCGTTTTTCCGATAAGCGAAAAATCCACTTCCGTCGTGCTTACCACGGGGTCGGGCGCAACAGTCGAAAGATCATCGCGGTAAAGGGTTATGTCAAGTTCGCCGACGGGAATTTTTGCGCCGGTTATCCTTTCGATGTTTTCCGCAAGGCGGAACGCAAGCGGAACGCCGCGAGTGCGGATTCCGACAAGACATATGCCGTCCGTGCCGTGGTTTTTTTCGATTATCTGATGTGCCATCCGAACAAGCGTTCTGCCGATGTCATCTTCCGAAAGCAATTTTGCCTTAAATATCATATCGCTGCCGTCCTGTTCTCGCTGCCGTCCTGTTCGCAATTCGAAATTAATTCCCGACTTTTGATTCCCGACTTATGATTTTCATCCCGGCCCCCGGTTTCTCATTCTTTCACTCGGAGTATGAATATCATCGGAGTCAGTCCGCCCGCCTCGGTGCGCTCCTGCTTCAGGATTTCGATATTGCGTCTTTCCCGAATAAGGTTCTTAAGCAGAGTGAATTCCATTGTGTAAAGCACTGCAATGCCGCCTTTTTTGACAAGCAGCCCCATGCGGTCGAGCAGCCCTTCGTAGAGCCTTTCGCAAGAGGAATGATTCCCCACGCGGTTGCCGAAAGGCAGGTTGCAGATGAGCTCATCATACGGTCTTTTGCTTTCGAACCGCATTATATCGTTGCATATGAATTTTGCCTGGGTTATTCCGCAGGTTTTCACCGCCGCCTCCGCATTCACCCTTGCGCAGTCAATCGCCTTGTGGGAAATATCAACACCCGTCAAAGAAGCGCAGGGTGAGAGCATTCCGCGTTCAAAAAGCAGAGTGCCGCTCCCGCAGCACGGGTCGATAACGCGGGCATTGACCGTCAGATAATCGCTTGCAAACCGCAGCACGGCAGCCGCAGCCGCAGGATTCATCGAAGCCGGCAGCATCTCCTTTCGGTAGGGGAAACGTTCATCCCTGACGGTGAAAAGCTTCAGGTACAGCCTTGCGGAGCTCACCGAAGCGGCGATGCGAAGTTCGATTTCGTAATCCGCAGGCGCATTCACAAGTGTTTTGTCATCCATAAGATCGCGAATTTCCTTTTTAAGCTCGCTTCTGTTAATATCCCCCGGCAGGTCGCCCGTTATTTCAATGCGATAGCGATACGGCGGCTCTCCCTCATGCGTCTTCCGCATGAAATCAAGCATAAAGGGTTTTGCGCAGGAAGAAACAGCTTCCGCCGTCAAATCGACTTTCATATCGATCGGAATCAGAGCCTCCGAAAAGCAGCGTGCTTCAAACAGGCCGATGTAATCATCCGTATTGACCTTCAGGCTGTTTCGGCGAACGTCAAACGCCTCAATGTCAAAATCTTCCAGTTCGGCTTTAAGCTGCTCCGTCAGGCGGTCGGGAGCGGTCAACTCAATTTCATAAACTTTGTCAAGTCCGCGGAAAATATGCTTTTCGTGCTTCATTGCGGCGGCGCGCGCCTGTTTCAACGCCTCGCATTCCTCAAGATAATGCTTCTGTTCCGTTTCGTCCGCAGGCGGGGCGGGAGTGTATTCGTCAAGAGCGCGCTGAGCGTTTTCGCCGCCGACGGCTCCCAATGCGAAAAGCAGGGACGGACGAACAAAACGCGTATCTTCGAATTTCAGCCGCGCGACAAGAAGCTGAGCATCCGCTTCATCCTTTGTGAAAAGGCCGATAAGCCTTGCTGCATTGCGGCGGAGCTTCGGGGAGGCATCGCTTGCAAGGGCTTTGCGCATCGCCGGCAGAAGAGCAGGGTTGCCGCTCATGCGGAGCAGCATTGCGCGGCTTTTTGCAAGGCGTATCATCAGCGCCGAGCCGATGTTTTCCTCAATGAACATTGCCGTTGTTTCATCGCAAAGGCTGATTTTGTCGATGGTGGAATCATTCATTATTTCCGCCGAACCGTTCGGCTTTTCCAGTTCCGCTTTAATTTCGCTGCGGGTCAATCTTTTCATTGTGTTCCTTCCCTGTTTTCGTGCAGCAGAGCCTTTCGGGGGCACTTCGTTCCGTTTGCTCCGCAAAAGCTCCACGCAGTTTTGATATTAAAATTCTGTTTAATCGGGTTTATCCGTTTGCTCCGCGCAGTTTTTCGAGAGCAGCCTTAAAATGCTCCGGCAGAGGAGCAAAAAATTCCATTTGTTCGTGAGTTCGCGGGTGAATCAGGCGCAGCCTTTCCGCATGGAGAGCCTGCCCGACGAACCCGAGATCGTTCCTGCCGCGCACTGCCGATGCCGCACCCGTGCCGTATACATCGTCGCCGACAAGCGGGTGATTGATATAGGCCATATGAACGCGGATCTGGTGTGTCCTTCCCGTTTCGAGTTCAACCCGCAAAAGCGTTCTTCCGCCCGCGCCGCTGTTCGGGAAACGTTCGCGAACGAACCAATGTGTAACCGCTTCACGCGCGCCGGCCGTTCCGGCAGGGTACACCGCCATGCGTTTTCTGTCCGTTTTGTGCCTTGCAAGCGGCGCATCAACGGTTCCGCTGTCCTGTCTGAAATTGCCCTCGCACAAAGCGCAGTAGGTTCTTGCCACCGAATGGGTCTTCAGCTCGTTCGCAAGAAAATTGTGAGCATCGTCATTCTTTGCAATGACCAGCAGTCCGGATGTGTTCTTGTCGATTCGATGCACAAGCCCCGGGCGCATTGCTCCGCCTATGCCCGACAAATCCTTAAGGTGAAACATCAGCGCGTTGCAAAGCGTCCCGTCCGGATTGCCCGGCGCGGGATGCACTACCATTCCGACAGGCTTGTTTATAACGGCAATATCCGCATCCTGATACACAATGTCTATCGGAATATCCTGCGGAACAAGCTCCGTCGGCACGGGCGGCGGAAGCTGAATTTCGATAATATCACCCCTGCGCACGGCATACTTTGCTTTTTCGGAACGACCGTTGACCGTTACCGCCTCGCAAAGAAGCAGCCTTTGCACCGCCGAACGCGTAAGCTCCGTGTGTTCCGCGGCAAAAGCATCCAGCCTGCCTCCGTTTTTTTGTGCCGCAATAACAATTTTTCCGCCGTTTCGGCAGTCGTCTTCCGTCTCGCCGCAAAGAATTTCATCCGAAACAAACTCACTGCCGAAGTCTCGGTCATCTGCATTTTCGCAGGCTTTTTCCGCACATTCCCCGCTGTCCTTTTCGGGGAGCTGCCCGTTCATCCGTTCCGAATCCGAGTTCATTTGCTTTCCGCCTGTTTTACGTCGGGTTCGGCACCCGCTTCTCCGCCGTTGCCCGCTGCGCAGCCCGCGTTTTTTTCGCCGTCCGTTTTTTCGGGTTTCTGCTTTTTTTCGTCCAATGCGGCAAAATACGCTCTGCCGCTCTTTGTGAACAGAACGCTCACAACAAGCAGCACCGCACCCACGGTTATGCAGCTGTCCGCAAAATTGAACACGGGAAAGTTCATAAAATCAAAAGCAATGAAATCGCGCACATAGCCAAGCGCAACGCGGTCAATAAGATTGCCTATCGCACCCGAAAGCACGAGCGCAAGCCCGAGCTGCAAGTTGCGCGGCATTGTTTTCAGCGTTTTCAACAGAATGAAAACTATCAATCCGCCCGTGACTATCGTTATCACAACAAAAACCCACGTTGCATTGCTGAAAAGCCCCCACGCCATTCCCGTGTTTTTATGATACTCGAAGCGTATCAGCCCCGGGATAAACTCAAGTGCGCCGCCCGTTTGCGAAAGCACGCTCACGGCTGCCGCCTTTGATATTAAATCCGCCGCAACAAGCAAAATAACCGCTGCGCAAAGTGTAACCAACAATGTTATTCTCCGTTCCTTTCCGCGCGCCCGTCTGCGGCCGCGAAAAATGTATTCCTTCACATATAACATGATACAACACTCACCGAAAAAATGCAACGGGGAAAGAGCGGATAAGTTTATCGTTTCGAAACATAATCCGCATATTTCTTATTTGTTGCGCTCCGCCTGTTATCGCGGTATAATACCATCGTGCCGACAGCGGCGCACTACTCTGTCGAAAGTTCGTTGAATCTGCTTCGGCAAATTAATAAGGAGAACCCGTTCTTGGCTGATCTGAAGAAACTTATTGATGAATTACGCAAATACCCCGTTGAAACCCAATGGCTCGAATTCAAGCACAACAACTATACCCCGGAAATGATCGGACAGGATATCAGTGCTCTTGCAAACAGTGCAGCACTTTATGACCGGAAGTGTGCATACATGATCTGGGGAATAGACGACGTTACACATGATATTGTCGGAACCGAGCATAATCTTCAAACCTTAAAAAAGGGGAATCAGGAGCTTGAAAACTGGCTGCGATCCCTCCTTTCGAAGAACGCTGATTTCGAATTTCATTCAGTTAAAACGGATAACAAAACCGTTGGACTGCTCATAATACATAAGGCAGCCAATCAGACCGTGACTTTTGAAAAGGTTGCCTATATCCGTGTCGGGAGCTATACAAAAAAATTGAGTGACTTTCCCATACTTGAAGCTCAGCTTTGGAGCAAAATGCGTGATTTAAAGTTTGAAGAGCAGTATGCAAAATCGGATTTGGATTTGATTGAGGCGTTGAATCTTCTAAACCACACTTCCTACTTTGACCTTGCGGGAATTCCGCAGCCCGCCGATGCGGCCGGAATTGCACATTATCTGCTGCAGGAAGCAATTCTCGCAAAGCAGGATGACGGGTTGTATTCAATTACAAACCTCGGTGCAATTTTGTTTGCCAAGCAGCTTTCGCTTTTTCCAAGGCTTTTTCGGAAAAGCATTCGTATTACCCGATACACCGACAACAGTCGTTTTGAGATGCTGAATAAATACACTATCGAAAGCGGTTATGTTTCCGCATTCGAGGGACTTTTCGGCTATTTGGACGCGCTCCTTCCGTCGAAAGAAGTAATAATTGATGCTGTTCGCAAAACAATGACTGTTTATCCCAAGCTTGCATTAAGAGAGGTTATCGCAAATGCTCTTATTCATCAAGACTTTTCCGTATCCGGCGCCGGGCCTGTGATTGAAGTATTCCGCGACCGCATTGAAGTCACAAACCCCGGCACGCCTTTGGTTGACATCGATCGAATCATCGATAACCCCCCGCGTTCGCGAAACGAGAAATTAGCATCGTTAGTGCGCCGTCTCGGGCTGTGCGAAGAGCTCGGAACCGGTTGGGATAAAATAGTTATAAAATGTGAGTCCGAACAGCTTCCCGCTCCCCTTATCCAAACTTTCACCGACAGTACGCGCGTAACGCTTTATGCCCATGCTCCCTTTGCGAGCATATCGTCTGCCGACAAATTGAGAGCCTGTTATCTTCATGCCTGCATTAAACAGGTCCAGGGTGAACAGATGACTAATTCGTCCCTCCGTGCACGCTTCGGGCTGAAGGACTCCTCCTCCGGCAGTATCTCAAGACTGATTAAAGAAGCGGTAAACCAAGGATACATAAAGCCTTTTGACCCTGAAACCGCTCCGCGCTACATGAGATACATTCCGATATGGGCATGATCGTTTTAACTTGCCGGTAATTTGCCGAGTCGGGTATTTTTGTTCTGTTTGTAATCTGTTTTTAGCCGTATACATTTGATTTTAATCAGATGCCGATGCTGCTGTTAACTTGCCGGCAACTTGCTGTTAACTTGCCGGCAAGTCAGCCGTGCTCCACATTTTCCTCAGTTGATCCGACTGCGAAAAAAGTCACTCGTATTTTGAATAAAGACGTATTCAGCCAAAGCCACCGCTTTCTCCCGCTTCTTCCAAGGCTGTACGATTTTTGTTTTTTCTTCGATGTGCACTTCCGACCCCGATTTTCGGCAAAAAAATCCCTGTTCCTTTGCAAATATATCCTTTTTCCCCCTTACAATATAGGCTGAAGAGTTATATAATAGGAGGCAGGAATCGTTCGGTTCGATTTTCGGACGGATTCGGGCGATTTTTCTTTTTTAACGTTACCTTTGGGAGGATCGCAATGGAAAATTTCGATAACCTTAAAAAAACTCCGCTGTTTGAGAAGCATTGTGCTCTCGGCGGCAAAATCGTCGATTTCGGCGGCTGGGCTCTGCCCGTGCAGTACACCTCCATTTTGGATGAGTGCAAAGCCGTTCGCGAACGCGCAGGCCTTTTTGATGTTTCACACATGGGTGAAGTTGACATTATCGGCAATGATGCCTATGCCTACATGCAGAAAATGGTCACCAACGACGTCACTTCAATGACGCCCGGCAGGTGCCGCTATGCCGTTATGTGCTATGATAACGGCGGCGCAGTGGACGACGTTCTTATCTACAAATTCGCCGACGATCACTACATGCTCATCGTCAACGCCGGCAATACCGACAAGGACTTTGCATGGCTTTCCGAACATGCATTCGGTGATGTTCGGGTCATCAACAACAGCGCAAAATGGGGTCAGCTCGCTTTGCAGGGTCCGCTTCATCAGGCAGTTCTTGATGCGGCGGGTTTTGAAGGCGAGATCCCTCAGAAATATTACACTTTTAACGATAAAATGACCGTTGCCGGCATTCCCTGCCTCGTCTCCCGCACCGGCTACACCGGAGAAGACGGCGTTGAGCTTTACTGTGCGGCGGAAGATACCGTTCGCCTGTTTGAGGCTCTGCTTGAAGCGGGCAAAGGCGTTGACATGCTGCCCTGCGGCCTCGGCGCACGCGATACGCTCCGTTTTGAAGCTTCCATGCCCCTTTACGGTCATGAAATGAGTGCGGACATCAACCCCGTTGAGTGCGGCCTCGGCTTTGCAATCAAATTCAACAAGCCCGATTTCATCGGCAAAGAAGCTTTGCTCAAGCCCCAGACCCGCAAACGCATCGGTCTGAAGCTCGTCGGAAAAGGCATTGCCCGCCCCGATGCGGATGTTCTCTGCAACGGTGAAAAAGTCGGCATCGTCACCTCGGGCGGCCCCGCACCCGCTGTCGGCGGCAATTATGCAATGGCACTCGTTTCCGCCGATGCCGATGAAAACGGCACTTGGGCTGTTTCCGTTCGCGGCAGAGTCATCGACTGCGAGTTTGCACCCATGCCCTTCTACAAGAGGAAATAAACATAATTTATGCGGCTCACCTGTCGGCGCCGCACAAATGCGCACAAAACTGCGTTCCCTTCCCCGGCGGTGCGTATCGGCACACGGCACGGTTCCGCTGCGGGAATTTAAACGAAAATACATACAAAACTTATAAATCCGGAGGATTATATCATGGTTCCCACCGACCGCAAATACACCCGTGAACATGACTGGGTACTTATCGAAGACGGCGTTGCCACCCTCGGCATCACCGATCACGCACAGAGTGAGCTTGGCGACATCGTTTATGTTGAGCTTCCCGAAGTTGACAGCGAGATCAATCTCGGCGAGTCCTACACCACCGTTGAATCCGTAAAGGCAGCTTCCCCCGTCAACAGCCCCGTTGCCGGCACCGTCATCGAAGTCAACGAAGAGCTGGACGCACAGCCCGAGCTTCTTAACGAGGATGCTTTCGGTCAGTTCATCGCAAAGATCAAAGTTACCGAAATCGACGAAGCAAGCCTGCTCACCGCAGAAGAATACGAAAAGCTGCTTGAAGAGGCTTAATCAACCCGTTCCTGTCGCGGCCCCGCCCAAGCCTGTGCTTTTCGGCACGGTTCCGCGATAAAAAAACGCATAGCTCCGCGCCCACGGTTTTCCGCCGCCGCGGGTTATGCGTTTTTACCTTGAATAAGCTTTTTTTCGAATCGGGCAAAATTCCGATTCATCAAGATTTTATATTTATAAAGGAAGTATTCCACAACATGAGAAGCTATGTTCCCAACACCGTTGAAGAACGCCGCGAAATGCTGAAAACACTCGGCCTTTCCGAAATGGACGAGCTGTTTGCCGATATTCCGGCGGAGCTTAAGCTCAACCGCGAGCTGGATCTTCCCGCTCCGATGAGCGAGATGGAGCTGCGTCAGCTCATCACCGGCTATGTTCTTCAGAACGACGAAGCCTGCCTGCTTTTCCGCGGCGCGGGCGCATATCATCACTACATTCCCGCGCTGATTCCTCAGCTCATCTCCCGCAGCGAATTCTACACCGCATACACCCCCTATCAGGCGGAAATGAGCCAGGGTATGCTTCAGGGTATTTTCGAATGGCAAACAGTCATCTGCAATCTTACCGGCATGGATGCCGCCAACGCTTCCGTTTACGACGGTGCGACCGCTGCGGCCGAATCCCTGCTGATGCTGCGCGACTCAAAGCGCAAGAACAAAATCCTCTACAGTGCAGGTCTTCACCCCGATGTTATCGGCACTGTCAAAACTTACGGACACTGCCACGGTCTTGAGCTTGTTGAAATCGGTCTCAACGAAAACGGCATTACCGATATCGACTGCCTGAAGGCAAATCTTGAAGGCTCTGCCGGTTTCATCGCCGCACAGCCCAACTATTTCGGCTGCATTGAAAACATGGACGAGATTTCAACCCTCGTTCACGGCGCAAAGGCACTGCTCGTCAGCTATGTCAACCCCATTAGCCTCGGCGCTGTCAAACGCCCTGCGGACTACGGTGCGGATATTGCTGTCGGCGATGCACAGCCTCTCGGCATTCCCATGTGCTTCGGCGGCCCGTATGCGGGCTTTATGGCAGCAGGCGGCAAACTCATCCGCAATCTGCCCGGCAGAATCGTCGGTGAAACCGTTGATGCCGACGGCAACCGCGTATTCGTTCTCACCCTTCAGGCACGCGAGCAGCACATTCGCCGCGAAAAGGCTTCCAGCAACATCTGCTCCAACCAGATGCTCTGCGCAATCATGGCAACCATGTACGCCTGCACGATGGGTCCCTGCGGCATGAAAGAAGTTGCCGAAGCGAACATTGCAAAGGCGCACTATCTGGCTCGGAAGCTCACCGAGCTTCCCGGCTTCAAACTCCGTTTCAACACCCCGTTCTTCAACGAGTTCGTCATCGACAGCGAGATTCCCGCCGACGAGATTTCCACCGCGCTCAAGGATGCCGGCATAGTTTCCGGCCTTGTGCTTGCAGACGGCGGAATGCTCTGGTGCGCAACCGAAATGACAACCAAAGAAGATATTGATTACCTTATCGAAATGCTCAACATCATGTTCTTTGAGCAGGACGGTGAGAACGAAACCGACGGAGGTACCGAAGCATGAGGCAATCCTACAAGCTGATTTTTGAACGTTCCCGCGAGGGGCGCCGCGCGTATGACCTGCCCGCACTGGATGTGCCCGCCGCAAACTGCGCAATTCCCGACAATATGCGTGCCGAATCAAAACTCGACCTTCCCGAACTGGGTGAAGTCGATCTTGTTCGCCACTACACAAACCTTTCCCGCCGCAATTTCGGCGTTGACAACGGGTTCTATCCTCTCGGCTCCTGCACGATGAAATACAACCCCAAAATCAACGAAGAAGTTGCCCAACTGTTTAACGACGTGCATCCTCTGCTCGATGCAGATATGTGCCAGGGTTCTCTGCGCCTGATGTATGACATGGAAAAATGCCTGTGCGAAATCTGCGGCATGGACGCTTTCACGCTCCAGCCCGCTGCCGGTGCGCACGGTGAATTGACCGGACTTATGCATATCCGCGCCTATCACGAACATCGCGGCGACACCGCCCGCACAACCATCATCGTTCCCGATGCAGCGCACGGCACCAACCCCGCAAGTGCGGTTATGTGCGGCTTCAAAGTTAAAGAAATCAAATCCGCTCCCGACGGCGGCGTTGATCTTGACGCGCTGCGTGCGGCAGTCGGCCCCGACACTGCGGGTCTGATGCTCACCAACCCCTCCACCCTCGGTCTGTTTGAGCGCACTATTAAGGAAATTGCCGACATCGTTCACGAGGCAGGCGGTCTGCTCTATTACGACGGCGCAAACCTGAACGCGATAATGGGCATTGTTCGCCCCGGCGATATGGGCTTTGACGTTATGCATATCAACCTGCATAAAACCTTCTCCACCCCGCACGGCGGCGGCGGTCCCGGCAGCGGTCCCGTCGGTGTTAAAAAACACCTCATGCCCTTTATGCCTGTTCCCGTGCTTGTTGAACGCAACGGCATGATCGAACTCGATTACGATCGCCCCGAATCCTTCGGCAGGGTCAAGAGCTTCTACGGCAACTTCGGTGTTATCGTCAAGGCATATGCCTATATCCGCTCTCTCGGCGGCAAGGGTCTCAAGGAAGCAAGCGAAAATGCCGTTCTGAATGCAAACTACATCATGAACGCACTGCGCGGCACCTATGAGATTCCCCACGACCGCATCTGTATGCATGAATGCGTCATTGCTCCGGGCGAACTGCTCGATCTCGGCGTTCACACAACCGATATCGCAAAAGCCCTTATCGATCGCGGTTACCATCCCCCGACCATCTACTTCCCGCTTATCGTTCATGAAGCAATGATGATCGAACCCACCGAAACCGAAAGCCGTGAGACTCTCGATGAGTTCATTGAAGCAATGAAAGACATTGCCCGTGAAGCCAAAGAAAACCCCGAGGCCGTACACGCCTGCCCCGTCACCACCCCCGTCGGCCGTCCCGATGAGGTCACCGCGGCAAGAAAGCCCGTTGTACGCTACACGAAATAAGCATTGCTTTCAGTAAACCGCAAACTGCATCAGCGGGCTCGGTATCCCCGCCCCCGCTGACAAATAGCAGGACTGCGCCGTAAAAGGCAGCAGTCCTGTTTTGTTATTGTATTCAAGTTTTGTTGAGTGAGTTTATCGCTGCCCGACAATTACCTTCCTTCCGACAGGAACTCAGCCGCCGAAGGATTCAAATCCAGTCCGGAAACCTCCCCGCTGCGCAGCATATAATAACCCTGACAGGCTATCATTGCCGCATTATCGGTGCAGAACCGCATATCCGGGCGGCAAAAACGGATGCCGTTCCTGTCGCACTCGGTTTGCAGCCGGGTGCGAAGCACATTGTTCGCACTCACTCCGCCGGCAAGGGCAAGCACGGAGCTTTTTTCGCGCAGAGCCGCGCGAACGGATTTCATCGTCAGGGTATCCGCAACGGCACGTTGGAAGGAGGCGGCGACATCGGCCTTGTTCAGAACTTCCCCCTTCTGCTCCGAATTATGGAGCAGGTTGACAACGGCCGTTTTGATTCCCGAAAAACTGAAATCATTGCTTTCGCCCTCGTTAAACGGTGCATGGAAGCGGAATGCATTCGGGTTCCCGCATTTTGCAAGCTTCTCTATCTCCGGGCCGCCGGGGTACGGCAAGCCGAGCGCACGCGCCGCCTTGTCAAAAGCCTCACCCGCCGCATCATCGCGCGTTCTGCCGATAAGTTCAAAGCGATTGTAATCGACCACGCGAACGATATGGCTGGG
>ULRA01010968.1_pt1 | contig 13788 bp, 12 predicted proteins | sample 1954981 | NCBI WGS metagenome assembly ULRA01 (sample SAMEA4835669, study PRJEB28245) | human gut metagenome | biome: gut microbiome; material: fecal sample | place: Denmark | collected 2008
AACGGACGTACTCAAATGACATTCATTCTGTCCTCTCCAGCCACGTCGAAACCCTCGCGGTCCTTACGAAAAAAGGTAATACATGAAATGTTGAACGGAAATTTTATAAAAGGTCTTTTAACCGAGAACAAACTGCTCGGCGCGGAAGCGGCATCGAAAACGGCATGAAAGCGGCCGTGGAACTTGCGAACGTCATTCTTAAAACCAAATCGTCCAAAAAAGAAGACCTTTGGGCGTACGAGGTAACTTACTATAAAAAGCGCGGAGCCGATCACGTCGGCATCGACGTTCTGAAACGCTGGCTGCTGGCGGCAAAACCGTCGGATCTCGACTGGCTTTTCGAAAAGGGCGTCGTGGACGAAAAGAACATGGCGGACGCGGCCACCGGCCACCTCATAGTTTTAAGTTTTCCCGAGCTTTTGCAAAAGGTAAAAAGAGGCTTCACGAGATTGCCGCTTCTCCCCAGAATGAACGACATGCTCATGCGCGCAAAACGCGCCGTCGCGCTCGGCAGGAAAATCCCTTCCTCCTACGACGAAGACAAAATTTCTTCCTGGCGCGCAAAAATCGAAAAAACCGTTTACGGCAAATAATTTTCGTGTTCTAATGTTTATTTATATAAGCACATATTTTGCCAGAAAAAGATGGTCGCCGCAGTCCCTTATAAAGCTGCAGCGCAAAAAATTTCTGCGGCGAAAAAAAATTGCGGTTTGCAAAAATTATACAAAAAACAAGTTTTTATAAAAAAATCCGATAATCTTCGAAAATTCGACAAAAAACGGACAATGCGTTGTCCGTTTTTGTATTGTGGCCGAAAATGACTACACCACAACATATTGTGTCTCGCAAAAAAAGTGCATACAATATGATGTATTTCGATTGACATTGAACGGGGCGTTTGCTATAATCAAAAACGTACATTTCACAAAAGGAGGAAGCAACAATGCTTCAAGTTAAAAAAAGGGATAACAACGTAGTACCGTTTGATCTTTCCAAGATCGAAAACGCCATTGAAAAGGCGTTTATTGCCGTTGGCAAATGCTACACCAAGGATATTATTGAGCTTTTAAGTCTGAAGGTTACCGCGGCGGTTTCCGACAAAGTGTCGGACGGAGTGGTTTCCGTCGAAGACGTGCAGGACAGCGTCGAAGTGGTGCTCATTCAGGCCAGCTACGTGGACGTTGCGAAAGCGTACATTCTGTATCGTAAGAATCACGAAAAAATGCGCAACATGTCCTCCACCGTGCTTGACTACAAGGCCACGGTCGGCAACTATCTTAAAATCAACGACTGGCGCGTGAAGGAGAACTCCACCGTTACCTATTCTGTCGGCGGACTTATCCTTTCCAACAGCGGCGCGATCACCGCCAACTACTGGCTTTCCGAAATCTACGACGAAGAAATCGAAAAGGCTCATCGCAACGCAGATATCCATATCCACGACCTCAGCATGCTCACGGGTTATTGTGCCGGTTGGTCCTTGAAACAGCTTATTATGGAAGGTCTGGGCGGCGTGCCGGGCAAAATCACCAGCTCTCCTGCCGGCCACCTCAGCACTCTCTGCAATCAGATGGTCAACTTCCTCGGCATCATGCAGAACGAATGGGCAGGCGCGCAGGCGTTCAGCTCCTTCGACACCTATCTTGCGCCGTTCGTCAAGGTTGACAACCTCTCCTACAAAGAGGTCAAGCAGTGCATCCAGAGCTTCATTTACGGTGTAAACACTCCGTCCAGATGGGGCACACAGGCGCCGTTCACCAACATCACTTTGGACTGGGTAGTTCCGAACGATTTGGCCGAGCTTAACGCCATTGTCGGCGGCAAAGAACTTGACTTCAAGTACAAAGATTGCCAAAAAGAAATGGCCATGGTCAACAAGGCGTTCATCGAAATTATGATCGAAGGCGACGCCAACGGCCGCGGCTTCCAGTATCCTATCCCGACCTATTCCATCACCAGGGATTTCGACTGGTCGGAAACCGAAAACAACAAACTTCTCTTCGAAATGACCGCAAAATACGGCACCCCGTATTTCAGCAACTACATCAACAGCGATATGGAGCCGTCGGACGTCAGGTCCATGTGCTGCAGATTGCGTCTGGATCTTAGGGAATTGAGGAAAAAATCGGGCGGCTTCTTCGGAAGCGGTGAAAGCACGGGTTCCGTGGGTGTCGTAACCATAAATATGCCGAGGATCGCGTATCTTTCCAAGGACGAAAACGAATTTTTCGAGCGCCTTGAAAAGCTGATGAATTTGTCCGCAAGAAGCCTGAAAATCAAACGTAACGTCATTTCCAAGCTTTTGGAAGAAGGCTTGTATCCGTACACCAAACGTTATCTCGGCACCTTCAACAATCACTTTTCCACCATCGGCCTTGTGGGCATGAACGAAGCGTGCCTCAACGCAAAATGGCTGGGCGTCGATCTCACGCACAAAGAAGCGCAGGAATTCACCAAAAAGACGCTCAACTTCATGCGTAACAAGCTCAGCGACTATCAGGAAGAGTACGGCGACCTCTACAACCTCGAGGCCACCCCTGCCGAAAGCACTTCCTACCGTCTGGCGAAACACGACAGAAAGTACTATCCGGACATCATCACCGCCACCAACAGTAAGGATCAGGCTCCGTACTACACCAACAGCTCGCACCTGCCTGTAGGCTACACCGCAGACATCTTCGAGGCTCTGGACATTCAGGACGAACTTCAGACTCTCTACACCTCCGGCACCGTTTTCCATGCGTTCTTGGGGCAAAAGCTCTCCGACTGGAAAGCCGCGGCAAACTTAGTCAGGAAGATTGCCGAAAACTACAAACTTCCGTATTACACCATGAGCCCGACCTATTCCGTATGTCAGGAACACGGTTATCTCGAAGGCGAAGTTTACAAATGCCCGAAATGCGGCCGCACCACCGAGGTTTACAGCCGTATCACCGGCTACTATCGTCCGGTTCAGAACTGGAACGACGGCAAGCTTGAAGAGTTCCACGCCAGAAAGACCTACGATATCGCCAACAGCCACCTCAAATCCGAGTGCCGCGTGAAGGCGGAAGACGTCAAAAAACCGGAAAAAGCGCAAGTTAAAGAGCTTCTGCTTTTCACCACCAAAACTTGCCCTAACTGCAAGATGGCCAAAGCAATGCTTCAAAAAGCAGGAATAACCTACACGTCCGTCGACGCGCAGGACGAAAAGGAAGTAACGTTGAGCTACGGCGTCAAAAAGGCTCCGACGCTGCTCGTTCCTAACGGCGACGGCTTCGACGTTTACGACAACGCCAGCGAAATCAAAAAATTCATCGAAAAACAAGGAGCGACCGTAAATGCATGACGTCATAGTTATCGGCGCAGGCGTGGCAGGCATGACTGCCGCGCTCAACGTCCTCAGGGGCGGGAAAAGCGTTTTGGTTTTGGAATCCGAAAGCTTCGGCGGGCAGGTAAGCTTTTCGCCGAGGGTGGAGAACGTACCTTCCATAAAACAAATTTCCGGTTCGGAATTTGCCGACAATCTTTTTGAACAGATCACCGACCTCGGCGCCGACGTCGAGCTGGAAAAGGTGCTTAAAGTGGAAAAACAGGACGATAAAACCTTCGTTGTGACAACCGACTACGGCACCCACACCGCAAAAGCCGTCATCTTGGCAACCGGCGTGAAGCATCGTCACATCGGGGTAGAGAGGGAACTCGACCTCGTCGGGCACGGCGTAAGCTATTGTGCTGTTTGCGACGGAGCGTTTTACGAGGGCGAAGAAGTGGCTCTTATCGGCGACGCAAACACCGCTCTTCAGTACAGCCTTCTTCTTTCCAACTATTGCAAAAAGGTTTACGTTCTGACTCTGTTCGACAAGTTCTTTGCGGACAAAATTCTGGTGGACAGGCTTCGTGAGCGCGACAACGTCGAAATTCATCACAACCTCTCTTTGCAGGAGTTTTTGGGCGAAGAGGAGCTCACCGGCATACGCCTCAAAAACACCAAGGACGGCACGGACTTTATGGTTCGTTGCAAAGGTTGCTTCATTTGCATAGGGCAGGTACCGGACAACAAGGCGTTTGAAAACATAGTGGATTTGGACAGGGCAGGCTACATCGTTTCCGACGAAAGCTGCACCACCAAAACCGACGGCGTGTTCGTTGCAGGCGATTGCCGCACCAAAAAAATGCGTCAGATCACCACTGCCGCGGCCGACGGCGCAACGGCGGCGTTTCTGGCCAATGGCTACATCGACACTTTGTAAAAGTATAAGTCAGACAGCATTTTGCTGTCTGACTTTATATTGTCCCCAAAATTTCCCCTCTCGGATTGACTTTTCGCCCCTGCCGTGTTAATCTATAACTATCAATTTTTTCGAGGCGCAAAATGAAATGCTGGCTTGTTGTAAACGGCTTTTTGAATTCCAAAAAGTTTGAAGAAATATACGGTTTTTTATGCCGCAGCGGCAAAAAACTGGGCATAGACGTCGAGGTGAAAACGGGCGCCGATATTTTTTGCGGCGTAAACGAAGGCTTTTCGGCGTTTTCGCTTCCCGATTTCGTGCTTTTCTGGGACAAGGACGCGTACACCGCAAAGCGACTGGAAGAAGCCGGCTTACGCCTTTTCAATTCGGCCGCAAGCGTTGAGCTTTGCGACAACAAGTGCCTGACGGCTATGGCGCTTCGCGGCAAAGTGAAAACGCCCGAAACCTTTATAGCTCCGAAAACCTTCGAGGGCGTCGGCTTTAGCAATTTGACTTTTTTGGATAAAGCCGCCAAAAAGCTCGGCTATCCGATGGTCGTAAAGGAAGCGTACGGCTCGTTCGGCAAACAGGTCTATCTCGTCCGAAACCGCGCCGAGGCGGAAACGCTGGTGAAGAGCTTTGGCGCAAAGGATTTTCTGATGCAAAAGTTCGTCGAAACCAGCTGCGGCCGCGACGTAAGGATAAACGTCGTAGGGGAAAAGGTGGTTTCCGCGATGTATCGCCACAACGAAAACGATTTCCGCTCCAACGTAACAAACGGCGGCAAGGCCGAAAACTACCTGCCGACCGAGGAGCAAAAGACTGCGGCCATTGCCGCGGCAAAGGCTCTGGGGCTTGACTTTTGCGGCGTGGACGTGCTTTTCGGCGAGGGCGGCGAACCCGTGATTGCGGAGGTCAATTCCAACCCGCATTTCAAGTCCACGTTCGACTGCACGGGCATAGATATGAGCGAGCAGATTCTGTCTTACGTCAAGGAGCAACTAAAGTGAAAGGACTTTTGATATACGACGCCGTGGGTTTTGCGCGCAATTCCTGGTTTGCCAAAAGACTTGAACAAGCCTGCAAAAAACAGGGTTTAGATTTAAATTTGTGCGTTTTAACGTCCGAAACAGTGCATTTGCCGCTTGTTCCCGATTTCGCGGCAGTGCGGGTGGCAAACCCCGCTCTTACTAAAAAACTTGAGGACGCAGGCGTCAGAACCTTCAACAATTATAAAACCTCTTTCGTCGCCAACGACAAGTGGAAGACCTATCTTTTCTTGAAGGAAAACGGTTTTCGCGTTATGGAAACAGAGGAGGGTTTTTCCGAAAAATTGCCGTTCCCGTACGTTTTGAAAAGCGTGGACGGCCACGGCGGAAGCGAAGTGTTTCTCGTCAAAACGAAAGAGGAGAAAAACAAGCTTAAGGCGGAATATTCTTCGGGCAGACGGTTTGTGAGTCAAAAGCTTTGCTCAAGCCCCGGCCGCGACCTCAGGGTTTACGTTTTGGGCGGCAAGGTGCTTGCCGGCGCGATGCGGAGTTCTGCTTCCGATTTTCGGAGCAACTATTCTTTGGGCGGCACGGCCGAAATCGTTCAGGTTCCGCAAAATATCGCCTCCGTAGCCGAGCGGATAGCCGCCAAGCTTCAAAGCGATTTCGTGGGCGTCGATTTCATATTCGACGGCGACGACGCCGTAGTCAACGAAGTGGAGGACGTCGTCGGCACCCGAATGCTTTACGACCTTACCGACCTTGACGCCGCGGAAGAATACGCAAAATATATTGCAAAAAATCTGAAATAACAGATTTTTATTTATAAGGAGAAATATGAAACGCTGCATTGCATTTGCCGATGCAGCCGCAAAATCCGAAGAGATGGGACCTACCGAAACTTTGCTTTTTGGAAAACAGCTCCCACAAAACGGCCGACAACCTCAAAACATTGCAAACGATGTTCATCGTTTCCACAAGTTTGCTGTCACTTTTCGTCATTGCGCTTGCCGTAGTTCTCATCGTCCGGAAACGCCGCGGTCATCTCGCCGCCTAACCCAACCAACCCAAAAAGCGAACCCTCCGGTTCGCTTTTTTATTTTGTCTTTGTTTTGTTTCAAGTCCGTTGCCTACAAAAAAAGACAATGCTATCGCATTGTCTTTATTTTGGTGCGGGAGGCAGGACTTGTAAGGAGCGAAGCGACGGAATAGCGAGAGCGAAGCGGAGCGTCAGCTGCGAAGCAGGTTGGCAAACAAAGTTTGCAAGCCGTTTAAAAAACGGCTACAAGTCCTGTTGATAGATAAAATAAAAAACGAACCTTTTGGGTTCGTTTTAATAGTTTTGGTGCGGGCAACAGGACTTGAACCTGCACAGCCTTGCGACCATAAGAACCTGAATCTTACGCGTCTGCCAATTCCGCCATGCCCGCATAAACTGTTACCGATTATATCACTTTTACAAGTTCTTGTCAAACTTATTTTGCCACTATTTTTCCGAATATTAAAACAGGTTGTTTTTCTTAGTCGGGAAGCCGCGGTTATCTGCGCCGGAACCTGCGAGGGAAGAAAGCGTGTCATAAAAATCCGGAAGTGTCAACCGATCTTTCTACATTCTTTCGGCATATTCCACGTTGGTGACGAACACGACGGCGCCGCCAACAGGCACTTCGGCGACCTGGCAGTTCATAGAGCCGGCGTTGGCGTGGATGAAAGTCGGAGTCGGCTCCATGCGCTTAGCCGAGTGCTCCTTAATGATATCCAGCACTTTTCGGACCTCGTCATCCTCGACGCCGATGAGGAGGGTGACGTTGCCCGTCCTTAAAAACCCTCCGTAGGTAGCGATTTTTGTGAATCGGATGCCGCTCTCCGCGAGGGCTTTTGCCGTATTTCCGCCGTCTTTTTTGTTGATGATTGCAGTAATAAGTTTCATAAACGAACCTCCTTGCTTTTCTATATTATAACCTCGCGCGCTCGCGTTTGTCAACCCTGAAAAATTTTTCGGATTGCAACTTACGGTTGCTTGAAAAGGTGCGAAAAATGTTTTAATATGGACTTATCCGAAAACGAGGAGGCAAAGATGCTGGATTTCAAGGCAATAGGAAACGGAATAAGGGAGCGGCGCCAAAAGCTCGGCTACAGTCAGGACGCTTTGGCCGAAACGTTAGGCGTGACGCATCAGGCGATATCGCGGTGGGAGCAGGGCGAGGCGATGCCGACGGTTGAAAATTTGGCGGAGCTATGCAGTCTGTTCGACATCGGTTTCGAGGAGCTTTTGCTTTTAGGCAGGCCCGTCGATCCGACCGCCAAAAACATATTTGACGGCCACAGCCGAACGTACGTCGTAAAGGAGATAATATCCGGTCGCTGTCCGTACGATTTTGTGGGCAATTTCAACGTATTTATGCCGCAGGAGCGGATTATGCTCCTTCGCGCCGTCAAGGAAGGGAAGCTGACTGCGGATCTTTTAAGTCTTAGGCAAAAGCTCACGCAGGAAGAACTTATTTTCCTTTTCGGCAAAAAACAAATTCACCGCATGTGGTGACGAAAAACAAACTTTAACAAAAATTTTTGAGAGGTGAACTATGAATATTGAAAACATGCTGCCGTTTTTGAACAAACAGGCTCTTGACGAATTGGTCGATTCGATTATCGCCGGCGAGGTGGATTTCGACATCAGAAAAGCGTTGCCGTTCCTTGATGACGACGCGCTCAAAAAGCTTATGGAATACGCCGCCGAAAACCCGGGCAAAATCAACTTTGACGGCGCGCAATGCTATCCGTTCCTGTCCGAAAAGATTATGGACGAAGTGTTCCTGAAAAAACTCGACGGCGGAGTTCTGGACGAATCCTGCCTGCCGTTCGTGTCGTCGGAGTGTCTGAAAAAAGTGGTCGAAAAGTACTGCGAAAACAGCGACTTGGACGTCAACATCGACGCGCTCTACTATTTTATGGACGAGGACGACGTTTCCGAAATCTTCCGTGCCTATCTTAAACGCCACAAAAAAACAAACTGAAAGCAGGCCTTCGGGCCTGTTTTTTCGTTTTGCTAAAACATATTATCCAACAATTTCCAACTGTCGGAAGTTATATCGTCGCTGTAATTATCTGTGCAAATGCAGAGTTCGTCGCTGTTTTTGTCAAAACGGACAAAAGCGCCTTTCAAACCGTATTTTTCAAGATATGCTTTTAGCACTTCAAACTTTTTCGGCGAGAAAATATCAATATCTTCGCTGTTGCCGGCTTTATCAAATCCGCCTTTGGTTTCTATTATCCACGTTTCGCCGTTCACGGATACGATATAGTCGGGATAAAACAGTTTTTGCCGATTGCCGTTGTCGAGATAAACGATAGACAAATATTCGTCGCCTTTGTCGCCGTTTTTATAAATCCAATCGACGGCAGAACATTTTTCGCAAAACTTTTCAAACTTTTTCTCGGCAGTCGAACGAGGTTCGGCGGACATCAAATATCCTTGATATACATTTTTCACGCTTTCCGTTTGCACCTTACTTGCGCTGTCGTAGGTAAACTTGCAAACACGAGGCAAAACAAACTCTTTCTTGGAAACCATATCGGGAGATATAACGCCTTGCGAAAGTTGTACTGCCATAGCCTCGCGGAAATTACGGCGCAACAAATCGACATTGTTTATGATAAACGCATACAATTCTCTCGTCGAAAGTGTAAGCAACTTGCCCGAATAATCGAATTTATCCCCAAACAACTTGCCGATAATCGTCTGCATGTACTTGTATTCCATGCCGATTTCACGCCCGATAACGCCTATGCAGTGGTGACGGTCACGCCCGAGTTTATGCGTATTTACCGTTTCTTTTACGGTAATAGTATTGAGATTGTCGCTTTCACCCAAGTCGGAAAGAGTAGCAACGCTACCGGATTGTGTATATGTATTTATCGAATCAGAGAAAACAAAACCCGCCGTTTCAAGCCTTGTTTTATTTTCCTTTTTGTTGCCCGTAAGCCCGAACGTATCTTTGAAGTAACTTGCGATAGAGAATAACGCCTTGCGCGGATCTCTTAAATCCGTAATCATAGTGCGTTGTTCTTTCGTAAGCGTAAATGACTGGTATTCGTTTTTCAGAAAAATATCTTTGCCGTCAAGTGCTCCTTTACTAAGTGCCTGTTTCACGCCCGCCGTGAACTTTTGGTCAAACGTATAAAGATAGCAACAATCCAAAACGTCGTTGTCGTAATGTTTTGCTTCGGGCATACGGCGAATACGTCCTATCGTCTGAATTTCAAACGTTTCGTCCATATTTTCGCGCAGTTTTACAAGTATTTGTGCTCGCGGACAATCCCAGCCTGTAGCGACTGCTTGTTTTATAACGACGGCAATTTGTTTTCCGTCATTATCGGATATATTTTCAATATTTTCGTGTCTGCCCGAAAGCCATATCGCAAGAGTATCGTTTTCGATATTGATGCCTTGTGCAGAAAAGTATTCTTCCACGCTGTCGCACAATGCGTCGCTATTATTTGGAAGTTGAACGACTATAAGCGGATTTACGTCAATACCTTTATTCAAAAATATTGATTTTATTTCACGTTGCTTATTTAATGCACGCTCCAACAAATACCAAGTCTGATTATCTGTTTCGATTGTTTGCGGAAAGTTTTCATTTATGACGAGCAACTTTTTTATCAACCCTTCCGCAATAACGTCTTCTTCGGCAATTTCTATAAGTTTTGCCTTTTTGTCCACAATAGGAGTAGCAGAGCAGCGAATAATTTTATCCGTTTTGAAAAGTTGTACGATAGAGTCGGCTTTTTCGGTAAAATTCTGATGGCTTTCGTCGATAATAATTTTGAATGACAATCCTGTATTCAATGCCTTTTCTATCCATTCCAAAAAGTTAGTGCGTTCGCTGTCCTTTAATGCATTATTGCCTTTTTTCGTAAGTTTTTCCCAGTTGATAAAACATGCGTCGTTTTCTTCAAAACCACAGGTCATAACGTCGGCAAGCAACTTCGTTTGTGCGTTGTGGATATACTTGTCCATTTTATCCTTGCTTTGTATTTCAAGGTCGCCTTTGCCGGGAGTAAGCCATACAAACACGGTTTTTGCGTGTTCTTTGGTATATTCGTCCATAAAATGCGTAAGCATAATGGTTTTGCCGCTACCCGTGGGGCTTTTGAGGATTATTTCACGCACGGAATCATCCTCCATACATTCAAGCAGGCTTTTTATTGCTTTTAATTGAAAATTCATCAAATTCATTTGTCAACCCTCCAAATCACGGTAGTAGTATTCCGGTATCACGTTGACCTTGATCTTTTTCATTGCAAAAATCTTTTCTTGCTCCTCGGTGGGGAGAACGTCGTGCCCTACATAAATTGCTTTGCACGTTTCGGGAATATTTGCTACAAACTCGTCGAGTTCTTTTTCCGTCAGAACGATTGCGATTTCTGCATTGCCGTTGAAATTGATACCGTTTTCAAGCTCCACGAGTTCGCGGATATGCAAAAGCAGTTCGTCCGCATATTCGTAGTACAACTTGTCCGATATGGGCAGAAAGTCCACCTTGAAGTATTTCAAACTTGCTTTGTAATCTTCCTTTGCAATTACGCGCTTGATACGTTCATACGTTACGTCGCGACAAATGTTGTTTTCGTTGTTTGTGCAAAGAATAAATTTGCGGCTGCCGCCGTCCTCGGCGTTTAGTTTCATTACCGCGTGTCCCGTCGTGCCGCTACCGGCAAAAAAGTCGAGAATTGTTATATCATTAGGTGCCGCCTTATTTATGATATCGGCTATCAATTGTGTTGGCTTGCTATAATCAAAAACTTTTTTTTGATCAAATAACTCTTTTAATTTCTCGCTGTTAACTTTTGTGCTATATAGCCCTAAACTTGTTGTTATAGGTTTAAAAGGATTATCATACTCATAAAAGTATTCTTTTCGTGCTGGATACTTGTCGGGTGATGTAGGGAAGATAATTACTCCTTCTTCTATCCACTTGTTCATTTTTTCTTCTGTATATGGGCTTTCAAATGAAAAAACCATATTGTTTTCTGGGTTTACTATTGTACGAACAGAAAATCCCTGACCAAATCTTTGTAAATATTGCCTTTTCCAAGGACCTCGAGGATCGTTATCAGGATTTTTAAAACCATCGTCTACATTCCTTTTTTCACCAAGAAACTTAAATTGATTATTCTTAGAATATACAAGAACATACTCTTGATTCGTAACGCACATTTTTATTGGTGGTATTCCTTTTGCTTCTCGTTTTGTTTCCCAAACGAGACTCGCCACGAAGTTTTCGTAACCTAATAGTTGATCTAACAATAATTTTAGTTGCGAAAATTCATTATCATCTATGCTTACAAAGATTACCCCTTTATCAGACAATAAATCTTTTGCTATTTTCAAACGTTGCTCCATAAATGAAAGCCATTTGCTATGGCGAAAAGAGTCATTTGCATCAACAAATACATCGTCATACACGAAGTCTTTTCTGCCCGTATTGTACGGCGGATCTATGTAAATCAAATCGATTTTGCCTTTGTGTGTTTTTTCCAAAAGTTTGAGGCTTGCCAGATTATCGCCTTCGATAAGGAAATTCATTTGTCCGCCATTGTCCATAAACAAGTCGGTATCTTCCGTGAGAACGGGCAAATTGTTTTCGAGCAACTCGTCAATGCCTTCGCGGTGTTCTTCAAAGACAAGACCGTATTTTTTGCCTTTAATATCTTTTTCAATATCGGAAATATATGTGAGTAACTGCGCCGTGTTTTCGTCCTGAGTGGCTGACGATATATATGTTTTTATTGCGTTTATTTTTTGGACAAGTCTTTCACGTTTTTCTTTGGAAATGTTGGTAGACATAAAATTGATGCACCTCAACGATAGTTTTAGTGCATCAAATAATCTAATTGATGCACATTTTTAATCATTATAGCAAAATTTCTCGCAAAAATCAAGGTTCACAAACTACATCTGCCGTATTTTTTGGGTTATACTTCGTCTTAAACATTCTTTTGCTCTTTTATATGTTCATGGATTAGATTATTTGATGTACATTTTCTACCCAACCATTTATAGTAGCAATTCTTAAAATTTGCCTGAAATTTTCCGCAAAAACCCCCGCCGCTTGATTTTGCGACGGGGTGATTTTTTTTGTTCTAAATGTTCGAAAAAGCGTCGGCAAAGCTCATTTTTCCGCCTCTGAAAAAGCCGGACAGTCTTCCGAAAACGGTTTTTTCGTCCACAAATTCGTCTGTTGCGATAAATTCGGCGTGGCCGCTTTCGGCAACCTTCTTAAGCTTTTCCACAACCTCTTTGTCCTCGTGCATTTTTTGCAGCAGGCAAATTTTGCTGCGCAAAAACAGCGATGCCAGCTTTTTCATCAGAAGGGAATAGTTCTCAAAAAACTTGTCGTCCATAACTTCGTTTTCGCCGAACGAAACCAGAACGATTCGCGGCGCAAGGTGCTTAAGCGCATCTTCCGCCACCGCCGCGGCGTCCTTCACCGTCAGACCTTTTATGCTTCTGGTAACCTCTAAAAATTCATAAAAAATTGTTGAAAAAATCGTCAGATTATGGTATAATAAAGATACTATAATAAAGGCGGTTGAAATGAAATGCAGATCAATCTTTTTGCGGAAGAAACACAATTACAGAGATTATCCGAACTCGGAGATTCATTGGAAAACTGAATGTTATAGACTTTGAATCATTCAGACCTTTGCTTGAAAAGGTAAATTGTAAAGAACGTAAAAGCAAAGCCGGCAGACCGTCGTATGATGTTGTAATGATGTTCAAAATACTCGTATTGCAACGATTGTTTAATTTATCTGATGATCAAACTGAATACCAGATAACTGATCGAATGAGCTTTCAGCGTTTTATTGGCTTATCATTGGGAGAGCGTGTACCTGATGCAAAAACAATCTGGCTTTTTAAGGATACCATTACGCAAAAAGAAATAATTGAGCCTTTATTTAATCAGTTCACAGCGCAATTGGAATCGCAAGGTATTATAACGCATACAGGAACAATTGTTGATGCGACTTTTGTGGATGCACCGCGTCAGCGCAACACTCGTGAGGAAAACAATCAAATTAAAAATGGCGAGATACCCAAAGAATGGGAGAAAAATACCCATAAACTTGCGCAAAAAGATACAGACGCCCGTTGGACAAAGAAAAATGATGAAACTCATTACGGATATAAAAATCATGTAAAAGTGGATGCCGACAGTAAGATTATTACGGATTACGCAACCACATCAGCAAATATACATGACAGCAATGAATTTTCAGAATTTCTCGGAGAAGATGACAAGATAATATACGCTGACAGCGCCTATGTAGGAAAAGAAATTCCGAAACATGTAGAAAACCGCATATGTGAAAAAGGATATCGCGGCAAACCGTTGACTGATGAACAAAAAGAAAGCAATCGAAGAAAATCAAAAATTCGATGCAGAATTGAGCATGTGTTTGGATTTATTACCGTATCTATGCATGGTCTTACTGTGCGTTCCATTGGCATAAAGCGAGCAGAGTTTAATATAGGTCTTACAAACCTTGTTTATAACTTTTGCAGATATACTATTTTAAAA
>ULRA01024795.1_pt1 | contig 13751 bp, 9 predicted proteins | sample 1954981 | NCBI WGS metagenome assembly ULRA01 (sample SAMEA4835669, study PRJEB28245) | human gut metagenome | biome: gut microbiome; material: fecal sample | place: Denmark | collected 2008
GATTACCTGTTACTACATTATTTGGATTAATTGTTCCATTTGTGATAATGTCTGGTCCGATAAATGCTAATGTAGCAGTTAACACACCACCTATTAAAATACATACTGCTATTACTATATATTTTTTATCTATTTTCATATACTTCACTCCTTTATTTTACCTAAATTAACAAATAATATTATTTGTAATATTGTGAATACCGCAGCACCTACAAATATACTTCTAAATGATATTTGTATTAGGTATCCTGCTAAATATGTACCTATTCCTTCTCCTAAACTAAGTACAAAATATCTAATATTTCCAAATAGAAATTGACTATTTGTATCAATCTTTCTTACATAAACACCATTTATTTTATCATCAAGTATTCTACCTGTTATATGAGCTACTATTATTGCAATTACAAAGAAAACTATATTATTAGTTAAAAACGCTATTAGATATATAAGTGCCCTAGTGCCATACTTAATAAATATACTAGCATAATTGCTTAAATTTTTACCATGCTTAATAAATAAAGAACAAGCTATACTTCCTAATAAGTTACAAACTATAATAAATATAGATGCGACTGATACGGAAAAATTAATATAATTAGTTAGTATAAGCATCATTATTCCAAATACAATACCATATGATATATTCATAATAAGTTGTGTAAATAAGAAATAATTATTTATTTTTGATTTATATAGATTTTTTAATGCTTTTTTGATTGGTAAAACATTTCTTTTTTTGTAATATTTATCTTGATTAAAGAGTATTAATATAAATGCTCCCATTAATGATGAAATTATTGCTATAAAAAGACATGAATTATAATCAAATATTCTATTACCTATTGTAATACCAATTAATAAACCACAAGATATAATGCCTGTATCTTTAGCTAAATAACTTATAAGATTTTGTTTTCTATAAGCACTTTCTCCTTTATTTACAATTGATAATAACGGATAATATGATATAGAGAACATAACATCACACATTATACTTAGAAGCATACATATCTTTATTATATAAGTATTCCTATTTACTAATAGTATTGAAAGAGCTATGGCTCTAAATATGATACACATTAATGTTACGCTTTTAATCTTTACTTTAGTTGAAAATATACTTATAACAAATGATATTATAGCACTGCATATTAATGCTACTGATAAGATTCTACTTATACTAACAATATCAAAGCCTATACTTTTAAGCCAAAGCTGTCTATAATTAGACCAAATTCCTATTGAAAATGATATAAAAGCCAAAACTATCATTAATACATTTTCATCATTAATATTACAAAATTTTTTAATTTTTTCTTCCATATCTATCCTTTTTACCTTAATAATATAATTATAATTGAATTTATTATAAAATTCAATTCAAAACTATTGACAAATATGTAATTTTTTTGCTAATATTTTTGTCATGCTTGTTAATTTATAAATGATGTGTGCTTGAATTTATAGGAGGTTATAATGAATTTAAGTGAAGAAGAATTAAAAAAAGAAGAAAAGCATCTAGAATTAACTACAACACTTTTAAGAGAGAACATTAGTGCTCTTGCTCAAGATTTATATGACAATGAGGAAAAACAACAAGAATTTAAGAAGTATATTTGGGATACTAAAGCAGAACTAGATCCTACTGAAATGAAAACTATACTTTCAAACAATGACAAAGAAATTGAAGACTTAGAAATGAAAGCTAAGTACTACAAGAAATTATACAAAATACAAAATAGTCCATATTTTGGTAAAATAACTTTTGAAGATGATGAAGGTAACAAAGATATTTATATTGGACTTACCTACCTTACTAAAGATAATGATAATGTTATTTATGACTGGAGAAGTCCCATATCAAGTGTGTTCTATGATTATGAACATGGTAAATGTAGTTATAGTGCTCCTGGTGGAATAATCGAAGGATATCTTCATAATAAAAGACAATTTACGATTGAAAATTCAAAAATTAAAAGAGTTTTTGATTCAAAACTTACTATTCAAGATGAAATGTTACAAGAAGTATTAACAAGAAAAAATAATGATTATATGAAAAATATAGTTAATACTATCCAAGCTGAACAAAATGCAATAATAAGAAATGTAGAAGATAAAAACTTAATTGTTCAAGGTATTGCTGGTTCAGGTAAAACATCAGTAGCACTTCATAGAATAGCATTCCTACTCTATAAGATTAAAAATTTAACTAGTGATAAAGTACTTATATTCGCACCTAATCATATATTTAGTGAATATATATCAAATGTACTTCCTGAACTTGGTGAAGAAAATACTAAAGAAACAACATTCAGTGATTTCTTAGAAGCATACATAAAAGAATATAAAAATATTGAATCATTTACTTCATTTATAGAAAGATATTATAAAAAAGAAGAACCCTATACAGATTTAATTAAACTAAAGCAATCTAATGAAATAATACCTGTTATTGAAAAATATATACAAAATTATACTAAAAAAGCAAGATTCACAAGTGAAATATTCAATAGAGAATTATATGTTCCACTTGAAAAACTAAATTATTATTTAAATGAAAGGTATAGTAGTATTCCATTACTTGAAAGAATAGATGAAATATCATTAAAGATAGCTGAACAAGAATTTAGAAATAATAAATCAAAAGCAAGACAAATAAGAAAATGGTTAAGAGAAAGATTAAATATAAGTATTGATATGAAAGAAATATATAAGAATTTCTTTAGAAGTAAAGAATTTATAGATATTTATGGTCATGAACTTCCAGAATCTTATATAAATAGACTTGATGAAAAAGATATTTCATATGAAGATGCGTGTTTATTTGTATATATGAAGAGTTTACTTATGTTTTTAGGAAATGATTACTTAATTGAACAAACAATAGTTGATGAAGCACAAGATTATAGTATTTTAGAATATATGTTACTTAAGAAAATACTTAAAAGAAGTAAATTTACAATACTAGGAGATATTAATCAAACAATAAATCCATATTATGAATATAAATCACTTAATGAACTTAAAAGTGTATTTACTGATTCAGTTAACTATATAGAACTTAATAAAACATATAGATCTAGTCCTGAAATAATAGAACATGCAAATAAGATATTAGGGCTGAACTTAGTATCAGCAATTAGAAGAAATACAAGTATTCCAGTTGAATTTAGATATGAAGATAATTTAAAAGAGCAACTTATCAAAGATATAGAGAATTTAAAGAAAGATAATAAAAGTATTGCTATTATAACAAAAACAGATACTGAAGCTGCAACTATATATAAACTACTTAAGAAAGATATGAATGAACTTACTCTTATTGCAAACAATTCAAAAGCATTTAGTCGTGAACTAGTAGTAATACCTTCATATATGGCAAAAGGTCTTGAATATGATGCAACTATTGTCTATACAGAAAAAGATAATCAATTTACATATAAAGAAAGATATTTATATTATGTTGCATGTACAAGAAGTCAACATCACTTAATTATTTATAACCAAAAAGAAGCATAAATCTCATGCTTCTATTTTTTTAATTCCTTTTTAATTTCATCATTTATCATTTTACGTTTCTTAATTGATAATATTAATTTCTTACCTACAATCTTAAGAAATAATACACTATATCCTAAAGCAGTAAAGAATGTTAAAGAATTTTGTACTCCATGAATAATAGTTTCATAAGGAACATTTTTATACTTATTTAAATCTACTTCTAAATATTCAGTGTATTCTTCTTTATCTTCTACTTCACTATTATCACTAAACATACTTTCATCATATAAGAAACTTACATCACAGTGGCCCATAGAATTTGTGGCACCAGTATCAGTACATACATTAGTAACTTGTTGCATAGAAACTGTATAATCATTATTACTTGTTTCAGTTACCTCTTCAAGTTCGCTTAACTTAAATCCTTTATTAATCCATTTACTTTCATCTTTATAATTAGGTCCACCTGCTGCCCAAATATAAAAATCATTATCTTTTAGTGAATTACCATTTCTTTTAAAACTCTTACTTATACTATCCAAAGTACTATAATTGCCATATATACCCACATTCATAAATCCATGATTATTACATAATTCTTTAAATCCTTGTGCTATATCATAATAATTAGTATCACTACTATCAACTTCAAAATCAATAAATATAGGTGTTTTGCTTTTATCAATATTAATATTTTTGCTTTTTAACTCACTATCTAATCTATCTAGGTAATTACTTATTCTCTCTAGTACGATAGATGTTTCTTCTTTTCCTCCAAGACACATATAAAGTCCTAAATCAATATTATTAGTAATAACATTTTGTATATGTTCACTTGCTGTATCTAAATAAGTATCACTCTTGATTCTAGCAACTTCAACTATTACATAATCAGATGTTTCACTTACTCTATCCCATGAAATAGTATCTTGATAATCAGAAATATCAATACCTTTTCTTACTCCAAAGTTATATGATACAAGGTCTTTATTAGAATCAATTACTTCATATAAATTAGGAATATATAATGAATCACCAACACTTACTTCTTTTACATTGTTATATTTCATTAAATCTTCTTCACTAAGTCCACATTTTAATGCAATACTATGAAGAGTTTCATTTTCGCCTACTATATACATCGCACTACAAGGTAAAATAACATTTGAATCAGTAACCATAGATAAATTCTTAGATGCTGTAATGTTACCACTTAAACTTTTAGTTATATCAATATTTCCTATGTATTTGATTTCTTCACTATCTCTTACTAAGAAAACACTTCTATTAGTTATATCTACTAAATGATTATTTAAATCATTAAGATTAGTATCACTACCATAGATACCTATTCTATAAGAAGAATTATCTATCTTATTTAAGAATGATTCAATTATCTCTTTTTTCATTGTATTATTTAGTTTTTTATTTGACATAATTTTATCTATATCAAAATATATTGGCATATCAATATCAAATCTTTTAAGAATACTTTCTAAATAATCAGTATCCATATACATTTCACCAAGTGTGTCAGCATCACATTCAAATACTAATGAAACAGATATTCCCTCATTCTTACATTTATTAAGTTTATTAGTAAGAGCGGTTATATCGTTATATTCTTTTCTTTTAATATGTAATACTACAAAATTATTAACATGAACTTTAGTATTGAATCTTGTATTTATATTTTCATAACCAACTGTATTCTCATGACTGGCATCACTCTTACCACGAATACTAGAATCTTTAATACCAAGAACTACATCTTTTACTAAATTAGCAGTAAGTACTCCACCTGCTGTATAAAGTATTACTTTATTTTTAATTTTCTTTTTACTTTCGTTTTCCATATTATCTCCTAAAGTCCTGTTATTATAGCATAATTTAATGCAAAATAAAAGACCCTATTTCTAGAGCCTATTATTTCAATTATTCCATGATTTCTGATACAACACCAGCACCAACTGTTCTACCACCTTCACGAATTGAGAACTTAGTTCCGTTTTCGATAGCGATAGGAGCAATTAATTCAACAGTCATATCAACATTGTCACCTGGCATAACCATTTCAGTTCCTTCTGGTAATGTAATTACACCTGTAACATCAGTAGTTCTGAAATAGAATTGAGGTCTATAGTTACTGAAGAATGGAGTATGTCTTCCACCTTCTTCTTTAGATAGAACATATACACTAGCTTTGAATTTCTTATGTGGTGTAATGCTACCTGGTTTACATAAGATTTGTCCTCTTTCTACATCTTCTCTATTGATACCACGAAGTAAAACTCCAGCGTTATCTCCAGCTTCAGCATAATCTAATGATTTTCTGAACATTTCGATACCAGTAACAACAGTCTTTCTTGTTGGTTTTAATCCAACGATTTCAACTTCATCATTAAGATTTAATTTACCTCTTTCAACACGTCCTGTAACAACAGTTCCACGTCCTGTAATAGTAAATACATCTTCAATACTCATTAAGAATGGTTTGTCATTATCTCTCTTAGGTGTATCAATCCATGAGTCAACAGCAGCCATAAGATCTTTAATTGGTTGTATCCATTTTTCATCACCTTCAAGAGCTTTTAATGCAGATCCACGAATAACTGGAGTATTGTCTCCATCAAATCCGTATTCATTTAATAATTCACGAACTTCCATTTCAACTAAGTCTAAAAGTTCTGGATCATCTACCATATCGCACTTATTGATGAATACTACCATTTTTGGTACACCAACTTGACGAGAAAGTAAGATGTGTTCTCTTGTTTGAGGCATTGGTCCATCAGTTGCACTAACAACTAGAATAGCACCATCCATTTGAGCAGCACCTGTAATCATGTTCTTAACATAATCAGCATGTCCTGGACAGTCAACGTGAGCATAGTGACGTTTGTCAGTTGAATACTCAACGTGAGCAGTATTAATAGTAATACCTCTTTCTCTTTCCTCTGGAGCTTTATCGATTTGATCATAATCCATAAATTCTCCAAAATATTTAGTAATTGCAGCAGTTAATGTTGTTTTACCATGGTCAACGTGTCCAATAGTACCAATATTAACATGCTCTTTTGAACGGTCGAATTTTTGTTTTGCCATTTTATTTTTCCTCCTTTGTTTACATATTATATTTTATCTAATACTTGATAATATTTCAAGTATAAATAACAAAACTTTTCAAAAGTATACTTATTGTTGTACACCATTTTTCTTTATAATGTCTTCAGCAATACTTCTTGGAACTTCTTCATAGTGATCAAATATCATTTGATATGTACCACGTCCTTGAGTATTACTTCTAAGAACTGTCATGTAACCGAACATTTCTGAAAGTGGAACCATAGCTCTAATAGAAATATCTCTACCTCTTGATTCATTACCAAGTGGTTTTCCACGTCTACTAGTTAAGTCTCCCATAACTGTTCCCATGAATTCTTCTGGAACAACTACTTCAACATTCATAATTGGTTCTAAAATGCAAGGATTACATTTATTTTTAGCTTCTTTTAATGCCATAGAAGCAGCAATTTTAAATGCCATTTCATTTGAGTCTACATCATGGTAAGATCCATCAAATAATGTACATTTAACATCTATCATTGGATATCCAGCAAGTACACCACCTGCTAAAGCTTCTTGAAGTCCTTTGTCAACTACAGGAATATATTCACGAGGAACAACTCCACCTACTACTTCATCAACAAATTCATATCCCTTATCAGGATTTGGTTCAAATTTAACCCAAACATGTCCGTATTGTCCACGTCCACCTGATTGTTTAATATATTTACCTTCACATTCAGCAGTACTCTTAAGAGTTTCTCTATAAGCAACTTGTGGTTTACCAACATTAGCTTCAACACCGAATTCTCTTCTCATTCTATCAACTAGAACGTCTAAATGAAGTTCACCCATACCAGCTATAATAGTTTGACCAGTTTCATGATCAGTTTTAGCTCTGAATGATGGATCTTCTTTAGCTAATTTTTGAAGAGCAATTCCCATCTTTTCTTGATCTGCTTTTGATTTTGGTTCAATAGCAAGTTCAATAACTGGTTCTGGAAATACCATTTTTTCAAGAATAACTTGATTCTTTTCATCACATAGAGTATCTCCTGTAGTAGTATCTTTAAGACCTACAGCAGCAGCAATTTCTCCAGCATATACTTCGCTAATTTCTTTTCTTTGATTAGCATGCATTTGAAGAATACGTCCGATTCTTTCTTTTTCTCCTTTAGTAGAGTTCATAACATAACTTCCTGATTTAAGTACACCAGAGTATACACGGAAGAATGTTAAGTTTCCTACAAATGGATCGTTCATAACTTTGAATGCTAAAGCACTGAATGGTTCACTATCACTAGCTTTTCTTTCAACCTCTTTATCATTCATATCAACGCCTTTAACAGCTGCAATATCAAGTGGAGATGGTAGATAATCAATAACTGCATCCATTAATGCACGAGTACCTTTATCACCTAAAGCATCAGCACATAATACTGGGAAAAATTTAACAGCTAATGTAGCTTTTCTTATAGTTGATTTTAATAAATCTACGCTAATTTCATTTCCTTCTAAATATTGTTCCATTAATTCGTCAGAGAAATCAGCAACAGCATCTATTAATTTTCCTCTATATTCTTCAGCTCTATCCATCATGTCTGCTGGTATTTCAATTTCAGTAACATTTTGAGCAGCAGTTCCATCATAACTATAAGCTTTCATAGTAACTAAATCAACATATCCTGTAAAGTGATCTTCAGCTCCAATTGGTAACATGATTGGTTCTGCATTTTCAGATAGTCTATGATGAATTGAATCTATTGAATAATAGAAATCAGCTCCCATTTTTTCCATCTTATTAGCACAAATCATTCTTGGAACCATATAATCATTTGCTTGTCTCCAAACTTGTTCAGTTTGTGTTTCAACTCCAGCTTGAGCATCAATAAGTGCAACAGCACCATCTAAAACTCTTAAACTACGAGCAACTTCAATAGTGAAGTCTACGTGTCCCGGAGTATCTATTATATTGAATCTATAACCATTCCAGTGTACAGTAGTTGCAGCACTAGTAATTGTTATACCTCTTTCTTTTTCTTGATCCATCCAGTCCATTTGAGAAGCTCCATCATGAGTTTCACCAATTTTATGAATGTTTCCACCTAAATATAGAATTCTCTCTGTAGTTGTTGTTTTACCAGCATCTATATGAGCCATAATTCCTATATTACGTGTTTTTTCTAACGATACATCACGCGCCATTAGTGTTCTCCCTTCTTACCATCTATAATGAGCATAAGCCTTGTTAGCTTCAGCCATCTTATGAGTATCTTCACGTTTTTTAACTGCTCCGCCAATTCCATTTGAAGCATCTATAATTTCAGCAGCTAATTTTTCTGCCATTCCTTTTCCACTTCTATTTTTAGCATATTGAATTAACCATCTAAGCATTAAAGCATTAGCTCTTTCTTCACGTACTTCAGTTGGAACTGAATAGTTACTTCCACCAATTCTTCTACTTCTAATTTCTAGTGATGGTCTAATATTATCAAATGCTTCATTTAGAACTTCCATAGGATCTCTATTTGTTTTTTCTTTTACTGTTTCAAGTGCATCATATAATATTTTTTGAGCAGTTCCTTTTTTACCATCTAACATAATTCCATTGATTAATTTAGTAATCATTTTAGAATTATATATTGGATCTGCTAAAACATCTCTTTTTATTGCTTGTCTTTTACGCATGTTTTATTTCTCCTTTCTCAAACTTAATTATTTATTTTTAGGTTTTTTAGTTCCGTATTTACTTCTACCTTGTCTTCTTTTATCAATACCAGCTGTATCTAAAGTTCCACGAACAATATGATAACGAACACCGATAAGATCTTTAACACGACCACCACGAATTAGAACAACACTATGTTCTTGTAAGTTATGTCCTTCACCACCGATATAGCAGTTTACTTCATAACCGTTACTTAATTTAACTTTAGCAATTTTTCTTAAAGCTGAGTTTGGTTTCTTTGGTGTTTTAGTAGAAACACGAGTACAAACTCCACGTTTTTGTGGTGCACAGTTGTTAGTTCTTACTTTGTCTTTAGAGTTATATCCAACATTTAATACTGGGCTTTTACTCTTTTTAACCTTTTGTCCTCTACTCTTTCTTACTAATTGATTAATTGTAGGCATATTAGTCTCCTTTCTTATACACATTTCCAGGTGTATCATTCACTATATTTTTTTAAGTTTTCTGCGTGAGAAAACCTGAAATCTAGTTAATAATAGCATACTCAACCCCCTTTTGTCAACGATTATTACTAATTATTTCAAGAAAAAAGTAAGAATTTTCATTTTTCTCACTCTTTTCTATTTAATAATTAATTTTTTACATGCTTCATAGTATTTATTATTTTTAAGTTTCTCCATATTTCCAAGTATTACATTTAAATCATCTTGTGATAAATTACGTATTACATTTACTCTTAATGTTGTTTCTGGTGAAAAGCCACTTATCTCTTTTTTATATACTTTGCCTATTCCACGAGTTGATACTATATGTGGTATTCTTGATTTTTCTACTGCATCTCTAAATGCCCACATGAAGTCTAAAACACTATCATTAGGATATAGTTTTTCTTCTAATGCCATATCATAATCAAAGAATACATTATCAAATCTATCAAGAGTTGATGCATCAAGCGCATTACGACCTACATATTGAAAATCACTACCACGTCCCCAGGTATTAGCGGCTGCCACCATTCTAAAATCAGGATGTCTATCTATTGTTTCATGTGGAAAAGCCATATATCCATTCGCAAGCGCTGAGTTTATGACTATTAACGTAGATGGATCAGAATTATCTATTTCATCTAAAAAGAATACTCCACCATTTTTAAATGCTTTATAGAATTCAGTATCACGATAATTACCACCAGCATCAATAAATCCAGTTAGCTTAAATTCATTGCTTGCATTATTAGTATAATACATGTGTTTATTGAGTGCTTTTGATACTTGAGCTATTGAATAGTTTTTACCACTACCTGCAGGACCAATCAACATAACTGGTTCATCCATATTTACCAAACTAAGTATTTCTTCAAACTTTTCATGAAAATGTTCAGCATCAGTTCTACCTATTTCTTCACCATGAAGATTAATAATATGAACAGTTGGTAAATTAAGTTTTTTCTTTTCTTCACTTATTATCTTTTCTACTTCTTCACTTATCTCTTTACGTACATTTTCCTTATAACCTGATTTTTCAACTGCACCACGTACTATCTTAAGAAGTTCTTTCCTTGTTTCAGTATCTATGCTTCCACTAATAGAACTTTCTATTCTATTTTTTATTTCATCACTATTAAGATATTCTTGAAGAGATTTTTTAATTTTATCACGAACTTCATCACTGATATTACCTGATATAATGTCATTTATAAAGTCCATCATTTCTTTTGGTAAAGTTGAATTTTCTTCTTTTTCTTTATTTGATTTTGCTGTTTTAGAGCTGTCTTTAGTACCTTTTTTATTTTCGTTAGATTCTTTTAAATCGGTATTACTTTTTTGTAATACTTTTTCTTTATTTGATCTTTCTGTTTTAGAACTATCTTCATTACCTTTTTTATTTTCGCTTTCTTGCGATTCTTTCTTTTCAGTAGTTTTTTCTGGATTAACATTATCTTTTTTTGAAACTTTTTCTTTAGGCTCTTCTATTTTTTTAGTCTCTTTTGATTTTATCTTTTCTTTAAATTTATTTTTATCTTTTTTTGTACCCTTTTTCATTTCGTAAAATTCTCCCCTGTCATAATATCTATCACCTATTTCTACTATCTCTTCTTTAAAGTTTGACAAGATATTTTCATCACTACTAAAAGATATATTGCCATCTTCACTATACGAATAGTATAATTCACCTTTTCCACTTTTGCCTGCTGAAATAAGTCCATCATCATTATTTACCATAACAAATGAACAATCTATACCATTACTATTTAATAAATCAATAGTATATTTCATACCATACTTATAATATAAATAAGGTAAAATTAAGTCTTCAGTAGCTACCCTTTTATCTTTAAATTTTTCTTCCCATAATTTAGTTAACATTTCTGGATTTGAACAATTTATCATATAAGTGTATTTATTATCACTACTAGTAAATATTCTATTATTTGCGCCTAATAAATAATGATTGTTACAATGTGTTTCACTTAATTCTTCTTCACCTGTTAAAAATCTTTTAACACTGTCTTTTAGTTTTTTCATTTCTGCCTTGCTTCTTGTATTATTAGGATCACTAGTTAATACAAATGGACCATATTTTTCACCAAGAATACAAAATTTTTCACCATCATAATAAGTATTTGGCATTACAACACTATATGATTTATCTACTGACTTTTCTATAATGCTTTCTTTATTATCAGCAAACATTAATTTTCCATCTTTATTATATCCATAATATAAATGAGAAGTTTCACCTATATTAGCACATATTATTTTCTTTTCACTAGTTCCGACACTCATTACAAATGAACCTTCAAATCCGCAACTTTTAAGTTCCCTAATAAGACGTGATAATCCATGTGAAACATATAAATATTGCATAATATTGCTATAATTAAGATCTTTTTTTCCATTATATTTATCAAGTAACTTAGTATATTTATCAAGTAACTTAGTAAGTACTTCTTTATCACAATTTAATACACAATCAAGTGAACTATAATTAAAATAACATCCTGGAAAATTAAAACTATCATCATCTAATTGTAAAAATACGCAATTTTTATATGGCTTTAATTTTCTTAATTTACGTTTTCCATCTTCTTTGCTCTTTAAATATTGACTTATATATTTTTCCTCTGATAAATCATCTTCTGTACAATACATTGCTAAATAATCTTTAAATTTCTCACTCATATTTTTCTCACCCTTTCAACTTTATCAAGTATTAAATCTTCTGGAGTATCACTTCTATTTATAAAACTAAATACACTATTTATATCATCTATTAAATCATAACCTTCTACTCCAAGAAGTCTTGCTTCAGGAATAACAATATCATTTTCTTTTAAATTTAAAAATCTTCTTATTTCATACATATCACAAGGATAGCCATAACCAGAGGCCCAATCATTAGTAATATCTGGCGTACATTCAGTTAATTTAAATTCAAGTCTTCTAAGCCATGATGGATGACATAATGGAAAATATAATTTTTGTGGATTAACTCTTTCATTTTCTTTTTTTAATAGAAAATCACAATAAAGATATGCACTATAATATCTATCTGTAGATAAACTAAATAAATGAAGATCAACATTATATCCAAGAGTTTCTAATACCTGTATTAGTGATAATATTATTATTCCTCTATTATATACACTTTCTTTAGAAGTAATACTTGCGCATGCACATTGAACATATAAATCTATTTTTCGTCTAGCCATACGATTTCTATTAAGCATTGAAAGTGGACTACCTTCTAAATATGATTTAACATCAGGAGCATATCCTACATAATAGTTATATTGTTTACTTCTGTTATTAGATAATTTCAAATATTTATCTAATTTCATTTTTAATTCCATCATTTTATCAAAATTTTCATGGTATCCATATTTAGCAAGTTTTATAGCTTCATCAAAGCTATTAGTATCAGTAAACTCAAGAGTACCTGTCTCACTAGCAGTACCAGTGAATGTTGGATTCTTTTTAGCATGTGAAAGATAGTCTATATATTCACTTAAAGAATGAAATTCATGATGCATTACCTTTTTTCCATTTTTATCATAACATTTATACATATAGTTACCTCATTTGACTACATATTATAAAGTAAAGAACTTTTAAAAGCAATAAATTAATCATAATAAAAGTGAGAAATTAATCTCACTTAAAATTCTAAATCAATATTTTTCTTTGATACAATAAACATAAATAATTTAGATATAGAAAATATTAACGATATAAATAATATAGACATGCATATTTCAAAAGGAAATGTACCATAGTTATTACTTATAAAATATTCTCCATAATATAATGGTAACATAAACACTGATGTTACGTCTTTTACTTTTAATATTGGAAATAACATACATATACTAAGAGGTATTATTCCTACTACTAAAATACCTATTTCTTCTCTTACTAGTTTATACACACTAATTGAGAATACAACAACTATATTAAGTATAAAATAACTTCTTATTATATGAAATATTAAA
>ULRA01029684.1_pt1 | contig 13548 bp, 10 predicted proteins | sample 1954981 | NCBI WGS metagenome assembly ULRA01 (sample SAMEA4835669, study PRJEB28245) | human gut metagenome | biome: gut microbiome; material: fecal sample | place: Denmark | collected 2008
AATCCGGTCTCCCTGATAAACAAGCCGGTATAATGAAAGCTGTTTTATTGGGTCAAAAAACAGAACTTCCCTCAGACATCAAACAGCTATATCAGCAAAACGGCATTGGTCATCTGTTAGCGATCAGCGGACTTCATGTCACGATCTTTTGTTTCGGTATTTTTCGCCTGCTGCTTATCTGCCGGCTGCCGAGGCGCATCAGTATTCTTGCAACCATATCATTTTTAATATCGTATGGACTAATGACGGGTTTTAGCATTTCAACCAGTCGTGCCGTTATCATGATGCTCTTGTTATTCGCAGCAGATCTGCTGCATCGAAGTTACGATTTACTTTCATCACTGGCAATCAGTGCCTGCATCATTACACTGCAAAATCCTTATGCTGTCTATTCTTGCAGTTTCTTATTATCTTATTTCGCTGTGCTCGGCATTGCTGCTATTTTACCCGCTCTGCAGATGATCATAGTAGGTGATTCCGAAAAGCGCCGCGCCAAACTCCGCAAAAAGAGGCGTTGGATACGAGAAAAACAGCAAGGTACGCTATTGGATAAATGCCAATGTAAACTCTTTCTTCTCCTGGAAAAAACAACACAATCGTTATTGGCCAGTGCCGCCATTCAACTAACTACACTGCCAATCGTACTGTTCTTTTTTTATGAGATTCCGGTCTACGGGATATTTCTGAACCTCTTAGTGCTGCCACTGGTTTCTTATCTGGTGCTGATCGGCGGCGTTGCATGTATACTAGGTCTGTGGCTGCCGTTTATGTCGCATTTTTTGTTCGGCACCACCTACTGCATTCTGTCGTTTTATGAATATTTGTGCAGGCTGTTCCAACGATTGCCAATTCATTCACTGATTCTCGGGCAACCACAAATATCTCGCATCGTGATATATTACAGTATTCTTGCCTTATCTCTACTATGGATCAATAAACGCACGATTATCAAGCCTTATCCTTTGCTGATCTGGACTGCTGCCGTTATCCTTCTGCTTTTTCCTGTTCCACGAAAATACTTTAAGGCTGTTTTTCTGGATGTAGGGCAGGGGGATGGTATTTTACTGCAGCACACCGATGGCACTACATTTTTAATTGATGGTGGAAGCACCAGCAAAAACAATATAGGAGAGTATTGTTTGATTCCATATCTCAAATCACAAGGAATTCACTGCATAGATTATATGATCATGACTCATGCTGACAAAGACCATATATCCGGTCAGCTGGAATTAATGAAGCATGTTGCAGAACGCCAGGATATCCAAATCCGCAAACTTCTTTTACCATTGCCATCGCAAGAAATGCAGAGTGAAGAAGGATATCGCCAGATGATCACTGCTGCCAAGCAGGCAGATATTCCGATTCAAACAATATGTGCCGGCGATCATCTGCAAAAAGGCGCATTATCTGTTGCTTGTCTGCATCCAAAACCTTTTTTTGATGCTTCTTCTGCAAATGCATATTCTACGACTTTAGAAGTTACGTATTATTCAACAAAGATGCTATTATGTGGCGATCTGGAAGGTGACGGAGAGCGATATGTCTTAGAACAGTTAAAGCGTTCCGGCACCAGATTTAACATTCTAAAAGTAGCACATCATGGTTCCAAAAATTCAACCAGTGCTGAATTTCTAGCGCAAGTGCAACCGCAATATGCGATCATTTCCTGTGGTAAAAATAATCGTTACGGCCATCCGCATCGGGAATTATTATCTCGTCTAAACAGCATATCTGCACATATATTATCCACTACCGAACAAGGTGCAGTTACAGTTTATGCCGGCAGGGATTCCGTTAGCGTATTGGGCTATTTTGACAAAAACAAGTGATATTTTTGAGAATTTTTTAGAAAATTCCAATGACAAACAGTAGGAATTGTGCTACAATAAAGTAGATTTGCTATGTTTATGCAATACATTTGTTGTAGTGCGTTGCCTGCGATGAATTGCATTATGGGATATTTCCCGATTTATATAATACTATTACGATTGCAACGCAGAAATGAGGAAAACATGGATTACAAGAATGCGGGAGTAGACATTGAAGCCGGATATAAAGCGGTAGAACTGATGAAAGAGCATATTGCCGGAACGATGCGCAGTGAAGTGCTTACTGATATCGGTGGATTTTCAGGAGCATTTTCTATGGAGGCGTTCAAGACAATGGAACAGCCTACTTTAGTATCCGGAACAGATGGCGTTGGCACCAAATTGAAAGTGGCATTTGAAATGGATCGCCACGATACCGTTGGTATTGATTGTGTCGCAATGTGTGTTAATGACATCGCCTGTGCAGGTGGTGAACCGTTATTCTTCCTTGATTATATTGCCTGTGGCAAGAATGAACCGGAAAAGATTGCTTCCATCGTATCCGGTGTGGCAAACGGCTGCAAACAGTCCGGTGCAGCTTTGATCGGTGGTGAGACTGCAGAAATGCCTGGATTTTATCCGGTAGATGAGTATGATCTTGCCGGTTTTGCGGTTGGTGTTGTTGACCGCAAAAATATGATCACAGGTAAAACAATTGCAAAAGGTGATGTGCTGGTTGGAATTGCTTCTTCCGGTATTCACAGCAATGGATATTCTTTGGTTCGCAAAGTGTTCGAAATGAAAAAAGAAAGCTTGAATAAAACATACGAGTCTCTTGGCGGCAAATCACTTGGTGAAACATTATTAACACCTACTGTGATTTATGTGAAGGCACTGCGCACGATCAAAGAGGGTGGCGTAACGATCAAAGGCTGCAGCCATATTACAGGCGGTGGTTTTTATGAGAATATTCCGCGTATGCTTCCTGAAAATGCACATGCAAATATCAAAGTGGGAAGTTACGAGATCCCACCGATCTTTGACATGTTGGCAAAAGAAGGCAACATTTCCAAAGAGATGATGTATAACACTTATAATATGGGTATCGGTATGCTTCTTGCAGTAGATGCTGCTGATGCAGACAAGACAGTAGCTTTAGCAGAGCAGGCTGGAGAAAAAGCATATATTATAGGCGAGATCGCAGAGGGTGAAAAGGGAATTTCTCTTTTGTCCTAATAATACATATTGAAACGAGGATTAGTATGCAGAAAATTGCAGTATGTGTATCCGGTGGTGGAACGAACCTGCAGGCAATCATAGATGCCGTCCATTCCGGTAAAATTCACAACACACAAATTGCTGTTGTGATCAGTAATAAAGCGGATGCTTATGCACTGGAGCGTGCAAATAATGCAGGTATCCCGGCGTTATGTATTTCCCCAAAGGAATACGAAAACCGGAGTGCTTTTGGCGAAGCAATGGTTGATGCTCTACACAAATATAATATTGATCTTGTTGTGCTGGCAGGTTATCTGGTGATCGTTCCATCCGAAATGATCGCAGCCTACCCAAATAAGATCATTAACATTCATCCATCCTTGATTCCGGCTCATTGCGGGATGGGGTATTATGGATTGAAAGTGCACGAAAGTGTTTTGGCATGTGGCAATAAGATAACTGGTGCCACAGTGCATTTTGTAGACGAAAAGGCAGATCATGGTCCTATTATTTTACAAAAAGCTGTTGAAGTAAAAAATGGAGATACTCCGGAAATTCTGCAGCGACGTGTGATGGAACAAGCTGAATGGAACATTCTTCCGGAAGCAATTGATCTGATTGGCGCAGGAAAAGTTTCCGTACAGAATGGTATAGCTGTTGTAAACCGTTAGTATCATTTCCACGGAATAAATAAACGCATCGCAGGATATGCAGAAATGAGGAAACAAGATGAAAGTATTAATTGTAGGAAGCGGCGGAAGAGAGCATGCAATTGCCTGGAGTGTCTCCCAGAGCAAACGTGTCGATAAAATTTACTGTGCACCTGGTAATGGTGGGATCGCAGAAATTGCAGAATGCGTAAATATTACTGCTATGGAATTTGATAAACTTGCTGCATTCGCCAAAGAAAATGAGATCGATCTGACGATCATCGGCATGGATGATCCTTTGGTTGGTGGCATTGTCGATGTATTTGAAGCGCAGGGACTTCGCGTATTTGGTCCACGTAAAAATGCTGCGATCATCGAAGGCTCTAAAAGTTTTTCAAAGGATCTCATGAAAAAATACAACATTCCAACCTGCCATTATGAAACATTTCATTCTCCGGAGGAAGCGTTGATCTATTTAGAAAATGTAACTTTTCCGGTTGTGTTGAAAGCAGATGGTCTGGCACTTGGAAAAGGAGTATTGATCTGTCAAAATCTGCAGGAAGCAGAGGCAGGTGTTACCTCATTAATGTTAGATAAACAATTTGGAGATGCCGGCAACACTATCGTCATAGAAGACTTTATGGTTGGTAGAGAAGCTTCTGTACTTTGCTTCTGTGATGGTACACATATCAAACCGATGACCAGTGCACAAGATCACAAACGTGCTAAAGACGGAGATCAGGGATTAAACACCGGAGGAATGGGAACATTTTCACCTAGTCCGTTTTATACGCCGGAGATTCAGAAATTCTGTGAAGAACAAATATATCAGCCAACAATGGATGCTATGAAAGCAGAAGGAAGAGATTTCGTAGGAATACTTTTTGTTGGTCTTATGATGACGCAGGACGGTCCAAAAGTATTGGAATACAATGCAAGATTTGGCGATCCGGAGGCACAGGTTGTTCTGCCTCGCATGAAAAACGATATTATCGATGTTATGGAGGCTTGTATTGACGGGAAGTTAGACCAAGTAGATCTTCAATTTGAAGATAATGCGGCTGTCTGTGTTGTATTAGCTTCTGATGGCTATCCCGAACATTATGAAAAAGGGAAAAAGATTACATTTCTGAAAAATTTTGCTTCGGAAGACGGTTATTATGCATTCCATGCCGGAACAAAATTGACGGAAGACGGTTTAGTAACCAATGGTGGAAGAGTATTGGGCATTACTGCCAAAGGTGCTACATTAAAGGAAGCGCGTAAAAATGCATATAAGGCAACCGAATGGGTTACTTTTGATAATAAATATATGCGTAACGATATTGGAAAAGCAATTGATGAAATATAAAAAGGAGGATAATATATGTACTCATTTGAAGAAGTAGAACGTTTTGATCCGGAAGTTGCAGCAGCAATGGACAAGGAGACAAATCGTCAGCGTGATAACATTGAATTGATCGCTTCTGAAAATTTAGTAAGTAAAGCGGTTATGGCAGCCATGGGCAGCACATTGACTAACAAATATGCGGAAGGTTACCCTGGCAAACGCTATTATGGTGGATGCGAATACGTTGATATTGTTGAAGATCTTGCAAGAGATCGTGCCATGAAGTTATTTGATTGTACATATGCCAATGTACAGCCGCATTCCGGTGCACAGGCAAATATGACAGTATTTTTTGCTTTGCTGCAGCCGGGAGATACCTATATGGGCATGAATCTTGATCACGGCGGACACTTGACTCATGGAAGTCCGGTCAATATGTCCGGTAAATATTTCCATTGTGTACCTTATGGTGTAAATGACGATGGTTTCATTGATTATGATGAAGTAGAAAGTATTGCTAAGAAATGCAAACCAAAAATGATCATTGCCGGTGCAAGTGCATACGCTCGTAAAATTGACTTCAAGCGTTTTCGCGAAATCGCAGATTCTGTGGGAGCTTATTTGATGGTTGATATGGCTCATATCGCCGGCTTAGTAGCAGCAGGTGTTCACGAGAGTCCAATTCCATATGCTCATGTTACCACGACGACAACCCACAAAACATTACGTGGACCTCGTGGTGGAATGATTCTTTCCAGCGAAGAATTTGCGAAAGAGATCAATTTTAACAAAGCGTTATTCCCGGGTATTCAGGGTGGTCCTTTGATGCATGTGATCGCAGCAAAGGCTGTCTGCTTCAAAGAAGCGTTACAGCCGGAATTCAAAGAGTACGGTAAAAATATTATTAAAAATGCACAGGCACTTTGTAAGGGGTTACAAAACCGCGGCATTAAGATTGTTTCCGGTGGAACAGATAACCATTTGATGCTTGTTGATCTTGCAGATAAAAATCTAACAGGTAAAGACGTAGAAAAATGGTTGGATGCAGCACATATCACATGTAATAAAAATACAATTCCTAATGATCCACAGTCACCTTTTGTAACGAGTGGTATCCGTTTGGGAACAGCCGCAGTGACAACAAGAGGTTTTAACGAAGCTGATCTTGATATGGTTGCTGATGCGATTGCAATGATCATTGCAGATCCGGAAGGCAATAAGGCAAAAGCAACGGAAATCGTAAAAGGTTTGACAGACCGTTATCCGTTGTACGAATAAACGAGAAGGAAACAAAGGTATGAAAGAAATGAGGTGTACGTATGAGTGACAAACAAGGAAATGTGCCACAGTTTAGCGATTATGAAAAAGAATTGCTTTTAGATGGAGGATGGCAGTGTTCATTTTGTGAACGTGTCAACGCCAATTACGTTGGTTCTTGCGCCTGTGGACACAACAAAAAAGACAGCGATTTAAATCGTCTTGGTTTATATGAAGAATATGTAGAAAAAACCGGCCAGAAATTAGAGACTCCGGCAGCACAGATGGCTTCTGCAGAAGAGGCTAAAGAGGATGCTGCATCAGTAGAGACTACTGTTTCACAGCCGGCTCAGCCTGAGCCGGAAGCTCCAAAGCCTGTCAAAAATAAATATATTTATGAAGATACAGAGCTTGGAGAATACGAGCAGGAATTAATTGACGATGGCGGATGGCAGTGTGGATTTTGCCGTCGTATCAACGCATATTATATTACCTCATGTGCCTGTGGTCACAACAAAGACGATAGTGATCTCAAGCATCTTGGTAAATATGTGGATCCGGAAGACGAATATTATGAGGATGACGAGTACTATGAGGAAGAGGATGAAGTTGCAGCAACAGAAACTCCAGCTTCACAGCCGGTAACTCCACAGGCAGTGCCTACGCAGGCTACAGTTTCTCAGGTCGCACATATAGCTACACCAGTTCAGTCTGGAGCACAACCACAGGCTAGACCTGTACAGCCACAAGCTCAGGCAGTCCAGCCGCAGGCTTCGGTACAGCCACAAGTTCAGGCGCAACCTATTCAGCCACAGGCTTCGGTTCAACCTCAAGTTCAGGCTCAACCTGTTCAACAGCGAGCATCAGTACAGCAGGCTCAACCTCAGGCTCAACCTCAGGCTCAACCTGTTCAACGGCAGGCTTCGGTTCAGCCACAAGTTCAGGCTCAACCTGTTCAACAGCGAGCATCAGTACAGCAGGCAGCTACACCGGTTCAACCTAAAATTCAGGCTCAACCAACAGCAAAACCAGAGTCGCCATTTATTGATTATGATGATGAAGAACCAGTTGCAGCTACAGCAAAGACTCCGGTTCAATCTCAGGTTCAGGCTCAACCTGTTCAACAGCAGGCTCCGGTTCAACCGGCACAGCCACAAGTGCAGGCACAACCTGTTCAGCCGACACCGTTTCAACCAGCTCAACCTGTTCAGCAGCAAGATCCGGTTCAATCGGCTCAACCACAACCGGCTCAACCAGCTGTTGATAACTCAGCGCAGAATGCAGCAACTCTTAAGTCAAACATCGAAGATCAGATTTTAGAAGATCTAAAGAAAAACAATTACTCCGATGTTGCTATTGTGCGTGCTAACCGCAAATATAAAGAACTTGTGAAAAAGGGCATTATGACACAAGATGAGTTTAATACGAAAATGCATGAATTATTACCAACAGAAGAAGAACCGGAAGAGGAAGCTGCTTCTGATGCGGAAAACGCAGAAAGCAATGAATAATATAATATATTACATATTTATTGCTTAAGATTGGAGAGAATCAACCATGAACATTGAGATTAATGTTACAAAAATTGTTAAATATGTTTGCGTAACCGGAGCAGTTATTGTTGCGATCATATTTGGACAAAAAACATATGCAGAGTATATTCATGCGAAAAATAGGGAGGAACAGTAAACGTTTTGTTTCTGTAACAACAGCATATGAGTAAAAAATTATTTATCGCTGAGAAACCAAGTGTCGCAAAGGAATTTGCTAAGACACTTGGCGTCTCGGGCAATGCAGGACAGGGTTATATGGAGTCACAGGATTACATTGTTACTTGGTGTGTTGGGCACCTGGTTACAATGAGTTATCCGGATGCTTATGATAAAGCATTAAAAAAGTGGACTCTACAAACCCTGCCTTTTTTGCCGGAAAAATTTCTATACGAACTTATTCCAGATGTAAAAACACAATTCAATATTGTGGCTGGTCTTTTAAATCGCGAAGATGTATCTACCATTTATGTATGCACTGATTCCGGGCGCGAAGGGGAATATATCTACCGCTTAGTAGATCAGATGGCACATGTTCCGGATACCAAGGACAAACGCAGAGTATGGATTGATTCCCAAACGGAAGAGGAGATCAAGCGCGGCATTACCGAAGCAAAACCACTTTCTGAATATGATAATCTTTCCGCTTCCGCCTATCTAAGAGCCAAAGAAGATTATTTGATGGGCATAAACTTTTCGCGTGTATTATCACTGAAATATGGACGTCCCGTAATGGATTACCTTAACACCGGTAAGTGGTCTGCCATTTCAGTCGGTCGTGTCATGACTTGTGTTCTTGGAATGGTAGTTCGAAGGGAACGTGAGATTAGAGAGTTTGTGAAGACTCCATTTTATCGTATTTTGATGAAATGTAATCTGGAAGGGAAACAATTTGAAGGTGAATGGCGTGCGGTTGAAGGCAGTCAGTTTTACCAATCACCGAAACTTTATAAGGAAAATGGGTTCAAAAACCGTGAAGATGCCGAACAGCTTTGCAAAACCTTAACCTATGATCCTTTACAGGTGATCATTCAAAAAGTAGAACGCAAAAAAGAACGCAAAAATCCACCCTTGCTCTTTAATTTAGCGGAATTACAAAACACATGTTCCAAATTATTTAAGATCAGTCCGGATGAAACACTAAAAATTGTACAAGAGTTATATGAACGTAAGCTTGTTACATATCCCCGTACGGATGCACGAGTACTTTCTACTGCTGTAGCCAAAGAGATATACAAAAATATCGGTGGTTTACAAAATTATTCCCTGATTGCTCCCTATGCTGCAAAGATCATGGAGCAAAAAGCCTATGCCGGGATTGCCAAAAGTCGTTATGTAAACGATAAGCAGATTACGGACCATTATGCAATCATTCCAACCGGACAGGGGTTAAATGCACTTGGCAACTTAAGTGTGACAAGTCAACGAGTATACGAAGTGATCGTCCGCCGATTTCTCTGTATCTTTTATCCGCCTGCAGAATATCTAAAGATCGGGGTGACTGCAAAACGTGATACAGAAACATTTTTTGCAAATTTTAAGATTTTAGTCAAACAAGGTTATTTGGAACTTGCGACTGCATCTTTTGCTAAGAAAAATATGTCCACTAACGCATCTGTTTCCAAAAACAGTGAGAATTCTATGGAAACTGTCACTTTTGACGAGAATCTGATCACGTCAATCCAAAATCTAAAAAAAGGAATGGCACTTCCGGTGGAAGAATTCTTTATTAAAGAAGGAGAAACATCTCCACCAAAGCGCTATAACTCAGGTTCGATCATTTTGGCTATGGAAAATGCAGGACAACTGATTGAAGAAGAGGAACTGCGAGCACAGATAAAGGGAAGCGGAATCGGCACCAGTGCCACACGTGCCGAGATCTTGAGTAAACTAGTCAAGATCAAATATCTGAAATTAAATAAAAAAACACAGATCATTACACCGGAATTACTCGGTGAAATGGTATATGACGTTGTTGATGGTTCCATACGTTCTTTGCTAAATCCCGAACTGACTGCAAGTTGGGAATTAGGCTTGACACAAGTTGCTGAAGGGCAGATCACAGAGGAACAATACATGGCCAAATTAAACGGCTTTATTACCCGTCGTGTTCAATATGTCAAACAAACTGCTAATCAAACGGCTCTTCGTCAACAATTTGACAAAGCAGCTGTATATTATAAGAAATGAGGTGTTTCATATGTATGATTCAATGAAAAACAAAAATTTATTTAATATGGAGGAGACGATAGCAAAAGATATCTTTAACAACTGCGATTATCCGTGGGAAGTGCTTCCAAAGATCGAAGCTTTTATTTTGGAATTGGGTAAAACTCTTCCGGAAGATGAGTACGACTGCATTGATGGCAATATCTGGATCGCTAAGTCTGCAACAATCGCACCAACTGCATCGATCACAGGACCATGCATCATTGGTAAAAATACGGAAGTAAGACAATGTGCATTTATCCGTGGCAAAGCAATTGTCGGCGAAAACTGCGTTGTTGGTAATTCTACCGAATTAAAAAATGTCATTTTGTTTAATAATGTCCAGGTTCCACACTATAATTATGTCGGTGATTCAATTTTGGGATTTAAATCGCATATGGGTGCCGGCTCCATCACTTCTAATGTAAAATCAGACAAAACCATAGTTACGATCAATTATCAGGGCGAAAAACTTAATACCGGGCTGAAAAAAATGGGTGCAATTCTTGGAAATTATGTAGAAGTAGGATGTAACAGTGTTCTTAATCCGGGAACAGTGATCGGAAGCAATACTAATGTTTACCCATTGTCCAGTGTTCGAGGTTTTATTCCAAGGGGATGTATTTTTAAGAAACAAACAAATATCGTACAGAAAGACATATAATGCGAATATAGTCGTTGTCATTTATTTCTAACCATCTTTTTCGTCAGATTTTTTAAGAAATATTGGCGAAAAGTGTAGACTAATTGATAAATTTGTGCGAAAATGGTCATAGAACTGTGGAAATATTTCTGCAGAGAAAAAGCAAATCGAAAGGAGCATAAACATGATTTATTCACAGGAAGTAGAAAACATGTGCCCAGTTGCTCAGGGTGTGCATCACGGTGCAGCGCCAATCCCAGAGGAAGCAAAATGGGTTCAGGCAAAGGAAGTAAAAGATATCTCTGGTTTTACACATGGTGTAGGCTGGTGTGCACCACAGCAGGGTGCTTGTAAGATGTCTCTTAACGTTAAAGAGGGTATCATTCAAGAAGCATTAGTAGAGACAATCGGCTGCTCAGGTATGACACATTCTGCTGCTATGGCAACAGAGATTCTTCCGGGTCTGACGGTTATGGAGGCACTGAATACTGACCTTGTATGCGATGCAATTAATACAGCAATGAGAGAGCTCTTCTTACAGATCGTTTATGGTCGTTCACAGAGTGCATTCTCTGAGGATGGACTTGCTATTGGTGCTGGTTTGGAAGACCTTGGTAAAGGACTTCGTTCTCAGGTTGGTACAATGTACGGAACCTTAAAGAAAGGTCCTCGTTACTTAGAGATGGCTGAGGGTTATGTAACCGCTATCGCTTTGGATGAAGAGGATTTGATCATTGGTTATAAGTTTGTAAACCTTGGTAAAATGACTGACTTCATCAAGAAAGGTGATGATCCTAATACAGCTTGGGAGAAAGCTGCAGGACAGTACGGTCGTGTTGACGACGCAGTGAAACTCATCGATCCAAGAACAGATGAAGAAATCGCAAAATAATATAAAGGAGGCAAACATAACATGGCATTATTTGAATCATATGAAAGAAGAATTGACCAGATCAACGCTGTATTAAACAGTTATGGAATTTCTTCTCTTGAAGAAGCAGAAAAAATCACAAAAGATGCTGGACTTGATGTATATAACCAGATCAAGGGCATCCAGCCAATTTGTTTTGAGAATGCATGCTGGGCATACATTGTAGGTGCAGCAATTGCAATTAAGAAAAACTGCCGTCGCGCAGCAGACGCTGCAGCAGCAATCGGTGAGGGACTCCAGTCTTTCTGTATCCCTGGTTCTGTTGCTGATACTCGTAAGGTAGGTTTAGGACATGGTAACCTTGGTAAAATGCTCCTCGAGGAAGAGACAAAATGTTTCGCATTCTTAGCCGGACATGAGTCTTTTGCAGCTGCCGAAGGTGCTATCGGTATCGCAGAAAAGGCAAACAAAGTACGTAAAGAGCCTCTTCGCGTTATCTTAAATGGTCTTGGTAAAGATGCTGCTCAGATCATCTCTCGTATCAATGGTTTTACATTCGTTGAAACTGAGTTTGATCCATATACAAATGAAGTAAAAGAGGTATTCCGCAAATCTTATTCTGAGGGTCTTCGTGCTAAAGTAAACTGCTACGGTGCAAACTCTGTACCAGAGGGTGTTGCTATCATGCACAAAGAGGGTGTTGACGTATCTATCACAGGTAACTCAACCAACCCAACTCGTTTCCAGCATCCGGTAGCTGGTACTTACAAGAAAGAATGCTTAGAGCAGGGTAAGAAATATTTCTCCGTTGCTTCCGGTGGTGGTACAGGTCGTACACTTCATCCAGATAATATGGCAGCAGGTCCTGCTTCCTATGGTATGACAGATACATTAGGGCGTATGCATAGCGATGCTCAGTTTGCCGGTTCTTCATCCGTTCCTGCTCACGTTGAGATGATGGGACTGATCGGTGCTGGTAACAACCCTATGGTTGGTATGACAGTTGCTGTAGCTGTTTCTGTACAGGAAGCTGCTGACGCTGGCAAGTTCTAATCTTGTAATTGTTCAATAATAATGTACAATAATAGAAGAGCAGATCAGACAATCGTTGTTTGGTCTGCTTTGCTTTTGGCAAGATAGACAGAAAGGTATGGTGTTTCGAATGAATTATACAAAATTAACGAACAACTTAATTGACCTGGTAAAAGAAGAACAGGCAAAACTCGGCTATCGAAAAGAAGCCATCCGTTTATATTACCCTTTAAGCAGCTTGCAGCATATATTAGGCACAACAGACTCTGCAGAACAATTAATAGAAAAATTGCAAAAAGAAGCAAATTTTGCCAAAGATTCACTAGGTACTTTGGATATATCCTGTCAAAACGAACGATTCTGCATTGGTATTCCTGTCGATGGATCCGAATGGGTACACGATCATATGCAACCGGCAGAATTTATCGTATCTCTTGTTGATCTTGTCAGTCGTCACGGATGTACAATGGAAGATATCTTTGCATTATTTCGTGCACAGGAACAATCTGTTGAAATTAAGCAAATCAAAGGCGGAGAATTTGACTATCGCATCCGTTTTCTAGAAGGCGACGACCCTTATTATTATTGTTTTAAGGACGAGGAGATCCATATTATATATCATCGTTTTCTACCGGAAGACTATGAGGATTTCAACTTTTAAGACCAGATTTCTAAACATGGAAATTCATAGCTTTTGACATCGCTATCTAAAAAACGAACATATTTTTCGATATAATTCGAAAATATGTTCGTTTTTTGTTGACAAACATTTGTTCGTATAGTATATTATATACAGAACAAGCGTTCTGTATATACAAAACCTTTATTACTGACATTTACCAGATTGCATCGTAGCGATGCAGAAACGAGGTGTACTATGAGAACATACAATGGAAAAAGAATCCTTATCACATTAACTTTGGCTTGTCTGCTTGTATTTGGACTAGTGCGAGTATGTAATTCTTCTGAGAGTACCGC